>VOFI01001054.1_pt1 | contig 38001 bp, 40 predicted proteins | sample 5384131 | NCBI WGS metagenome assembly VOFI01 (sample SAMN12384728, study PRJNA508395) | human gut metagenome | isolation source: healthy gut H | host: Homo sapiens | reverse complement strand
GCCCTATACTTTATTCAGGGAAAGCTGTTGATAAAAATTATGATGTGAACATAGATCATTTGATTGAAACAAATCTCAAATTAATGGAGAAAATAAACTTGATAAATAATGAATGCAATAACATTGAAGACTATGTCTCCGAAGTGAATATCAGTAATCTACTAAATAATTTGTCATCTTTGAATATCTATAATTTGTGCACATTGTCTCCTTTGCGGAGCCGGTCATACAATGCTGGGCTTTGATATTGACGGTTCATTCTATTCCTGCGATTATTTTATCGGTAATTTAGAATTTAAAATTGGCAATATTTATGAAGTAGATGACATAAAAAACTAAGCTCTTCAGCGTCCTTCTTGCGTCTAAACGTCCTCTCATCACTGAATTAGCAGATAAATTGAGGCTGAAATACCCACTTCTGCCCACAATATCCCCTTGCCCCACATACCCATAAGTTGTAGCGTTATCCAAAATCAGTGAGGCAATACGCAGTATCATACCCATAAGTTGATCCACTTGGCGTTATCCAAAATCAGTGCTTCTCGGATTTTATTTGTATTTTTTGCCATGCCTGATGAGGTTTTGTTTGATTATTTTTTTGCAACACTAAGTTAAGTGAATCCTCTGACATGGCAAAATCCTGAGCAACTTTTTGTTGCTCAGGTACAAAAAATATTTTATAATAGTGTTGCGGAATTAAGGATAGAAAAAAAAATATCTATAAATAACATTCCGCTCTGTTGATAAGGTATGTTGAAATATTTTTCTATGACTCTATTAAAAAATGAATTGATATGAAATTTATAATAAGTGCCATACTTTCCTTATGTATTAATAATGTATATGCACAGGAAATAACCGGAATAATTACAGATAGGAATAATAATCCGATTGAATTTGCAACAATTGTTTTACAGACAACTGATTCTGTATTTTTGAATTCTACCTATACCGATTCCGTAGGGAGATTCAGTATAAAAACAGATATACTTCCAGTAATTATAACCGTTCAACATCTGATGTACGAAACGTACCAAAAAAAAATGTGACACAAAGGCTATTGGCTCTATCCAGATGGATGAGAAAAAGCCAAATGTTGTCTGAAGTGTCTATAATAGGTGAATATCCGCTGGTGAGAGTCATTGACGGAAAAATGACTTATAATATGTCGCAGCTTTTAACAGACAAAATGGCAACTAGCATCTATGATGCCATTTTGAAACTTCCTGGAGTTCAGATACAAAAAAGGGTACTTTTCAACTGATAGGGGCAAATAACGTGACTATCCTAATCAATGGAAAGAGAACCAATATGGATGAAAACCAATTGAATAATCTGCTAAAAATATGCCGAAAGAGCGTATTCGGGAAGCAGAAGTAATGTATAGTGCTCCTCCCCAGTATCATGTACGTGGAGCCGTAATTAACCTTGTACTTGACAATGAGATTTACGGCACCCAGCAATTGCAAGGACAAATAAATACGTTATATGACCAAGGGTATTATGAGAATTTTCAAGGAGGTGTCACAATCCTATATAACACTCCTAAAACCTTGACAGATTTCCTCTATTCGTTCGGTTGCAATCAGGTTCGCACAGGACAGGAAATTATATCTCAACACATGTTCAATGATCAGGTATCTGATATAATTCAATCCGATCGAGGCTACTCCGTCAAACCTATCCATACCATTCGTTTGGGGAATGATTGGCTAATCAACGACAAGGACAAAATCACCCTAGCATACACTGCAGAAATTCAGCCGTGGATGCGGTCTTTCAATTCTTCTAATGGAACCTACTCAGACTCGGAAAATAAAAAGAATACGGATAAGCCTGTGCAAATGCACAATATTGCGTTGAACTACACCTCTGGATTTGGGTTTAGCACGGGCACTGACTTCACTTTCTATAAAAACCATACGACACAGCATTACCGGGAAAGAATGGAAGGCAAGGAAGATTCCTTTGATGCCCGCTCGAAGCAAGATATTCGCCGTCTTACATTCTACGCAGATCAAAGCCATTCACTGGGAAAAAGGCTGGACATTGAATTATGGTACTAAATTTAGTTTCGCCTCAGACAAGAGTTCTCAAATCTATCATTCCTCTGTCAGCCATAATTGGTCAGACTATGACAGTGACAGCCAATTGAATGAGTATACTTATGATTTATACGCAGGTTTCTCCAAGCGTTTTACCAACAATTTCTCCCTAAATGCTTCCTTGACCGGAGAGTATTATAAGCATAAGAAAATTGACTACCGAAGCCTATTCCCTATGATGGAAATTACTTATACGGCCAATCCTGTCTCTGTTTTTCAACTGTCAGTTTCTTCCGATAAGGCTTATCCCAGTTATTGGGAAATGCAAAATACAACATCTTACCTCAATGGATATACAGAAATACAGGGAAATACGGATTTAAGACCTGCAAAAACTACTCATTTCAGTTAAACTACATTCGGAATAGTAAATATATTTTTACATTATTCATGAATTATACGGATGATTTTTTCTGCCAGATACCTTATCAGTCCTCCGACAGATTGATACTGATTTATAAGACCTTGAACTTTGATTATTCAGCGAAGTTAGGGTTTAACATGATGATTCCATTTGGGATAGGCAGGATATTTGAATCCAGATTTATCTTAAACGGATATTACGACAAAATGAAAAGCGACCATTATCATGACCTAAGCTTCACGAAAGACAATCTAGCGATTTATACCAATCTTGATAATACATTTACCATATCATCGAAACCCAATATCAAGGCGGAATTATCCGGTTCCTATATTTCACGTAACATTCAGGGGCCTATGACTATCAATGCCATGTATCGCATTGATACAGGTATAAAATGGACATTTAATCGTAACAAAGCGGAATTATCTCTGAAAGTCAATGACATATTCAATTCATGGGCTCCGAAAGAACTTAACCTTCAATATCTAACACAGAATTTACGGATGAAAGAAATTGTGGATTCAAGAAGGATTTCTTTGTCTTTTACGTACAGATTTGGCGATTTCAAACCAAAAGCACGTAAAGAAGTAGATCAATCACGGTTTGGCAAATAAGTATAAAAATTAGATGTCACTAAAGTAAATAACAGAAGCTATTAGATTACTCGAATAAGCATTTTATATAATAACACCAAATATCATATTAGTTATGCAAATAGTAAGAATGATAATATGTCTGTTTATGATAAATAGCACTTTTGTATTGAAGCCTATTTACGCCCAAGAACATTGGAGTAAAGAGGACTCTATAAAGCTATCTAAAATGCTAAATGGAGAAATGCCAATACACATAAATGAAAAATTCAAACTAGAATTTGAAAAAATCGCTTTTAGGACATCCTCAAATAGAAGATAATGATGAGTGGAAAAAATATCTAAATTTTAAACAATCACTAACAGAGTCTTGGTTATCTCCAATTGACGATGATATATTGACTAATCAATTTTTACAAACTTACAATAAAAGAATGAATGATAATTTGTTTTTCATAAATAATCAGATTATAAATATTGCCCAAGATTCCAATATGTCAATACCACTTACGAAGCGAATTCATTTCAATGTTTATGGAATCAAAGAATTAAGTGAAAAAAAAGTACTACCTCATCCTATCTCCTTTTTTCCTTACGAGTTTGGGGCAGGTTTTTCATATGACATTAATCACCACTTAAAATTAGGAACGCAAAGTAATTATCAATATAATTCTATTCACAAAAAAAAGTGGGAGTGGTTTATGGGATTTGGAATAACTGTGGTCTTTTGATAACTTCAGAGAATTCTATTTTTAAGGTATTATTGTACTATAGAAAATTTGAGCCATAGCAAAACTTCATGCGCAGCAAGAAATATAAAAAATATATTTTGAATATTTTAACTTACAGTCTATACTGTTTATTAATCTTTTTTCTATTTTTGCACTTAAAATAAACGAAATATGAAAAATAAAATCACCGTACTGAGAAACTTAATATTTGATAATTGGTTTCTATTTGTAATAAATACATTGATATACATATATTCATTGTATTTAGAATTGAAATATATATTCGTAGATGACTTCTATCGATTATCAGTATATAAAAGATATGGGAATGAAGAAGAGTTTCTCAAATTTCTTTCATCAGAAAGGTCTTTAGATTTTCTAAATTATTTATGGATGCCAATACACGTTATTGGAATTGCTTCGTTTACAACAATATGCATATTCTTGGGCTTTAATATTATGGGAATTAGATTAGCCTTTAATAAGGCTTTTAAATATTCCTTGCAGGCATCAATAGTATTTTCGTTCAACTATTTGTTATTGACTCTATTGAAAATATTTGGAATCATAACTTATAATTACAACACTGTTGATGATGTGTATTTTATTCAATCATTAGGTCGCTTATTCATTCGCTTTAATTGGCCAGATTGGACTTATGACATTTTAGGCAGAATTAGTATTGTAGAATTTCTTTTTTATTTTGTACTATCAATAATCATAGCAAAATCAATAAAAATCAACTTCAAAACAAGTTTATGTAAGACCGGAATATCATACGGTATTGGTTTGTGTTTTCTTGGAATAATAACAACCTTTATTGGTTTTATTATATAATAATTATTATTAACTTATTAAATTAGTTTTTTATGAAAAAGTAAGCAACAAAGTTTTGTCTCGCGCATTTGGGGGCAAAATGTTTGGATCAAAAACAGAATGCGAACGTTGGGAAGGTGGTTGTAGATGCCGTCAAGTCTATTACACATTTTGGGTGAAATCTTATGGAGCCTGGAACCCTGCAGCCGATTGGCAGTGTAACTAACCAATAGGTAAATAAGAGATATATCTTCATTGGCTGCTTTTTTATTTGATCTTTAAGAATTGAAAATAGTAAAGCCAATTTACGGTATATCTCTTTCATCTTTTATAAATTATGAATAGAAAAAGATATTGTATTGCAACAGTAATATGTATAGTGGCATCCATCATATCACTCTTTACAATTTCAATAAGAAAACATAATTACAATGCTTCTTATTCATTTGACGTGAATTCTATCCATATGGATATAGAAAACCGGAATGTTCAATTATCTATGCAGACCACTAAAAGTACCATATGTATATTTTTTAACACAGAATGCGATTTCTGTAGCAAAGAAATTCTTTATATAAAAGATAACTTAGATATATTTTCACGTAAATACAACCTTGTTCTAATATCATTTGAAGATAGGCATAAGTTAATAAATTATAAAAATAAAATTATATCTAAAGATAAAACCTCTTCATTGATATTTGTATCCGACAGTAACTTTGAATTTATTGAAAAGTACAATGTATCTGTATTTCCGACCATTTTAGTTTTCTCTAAAAATGGAATAGAGGAAAGTAGATGTACTGGTATAAATATTGATTTTTTAAAACAACTAAAAAGCAACATACAATGATATTAAATATCGACCAAGCGAAGAAAGTATTTACGCAACAAAAATCAATTAATTTATGCGGGGTAGCTTGTCTTATTTCTGTATGTAAATATTTTAATATTAATGTCAATGAATCGGAAATATTAGAAAATAGTGGAACAGTACATACAGGCACAACCCTTTTGGGCATAAAAAGAGTCAGCAGAAAAACTCAATTTAACAGCAGATGGTTATAGATGCAGTATTGATGAATTAAAAAATTGCGACACAATTTCGATATTACATACGGTTAACAAAGATGGTTTTACCCATTTTGTAACCTGCTTTGGAATATAATAATATAACTAATCAATTTTTAATTGGCGATCCGGCAAGTGGATTATTTCATTGCGACGAATATTATTTAGACTCAATATGGAAGTCAAAACTTTTATTGTTATTTGATAGTAAAAAAAAGCACATCTAAGAATGACAGAGGCAAAAAAAACAACAATTATCAATATATTTTTGATATTATAAATCGAGATATACCACTCCTACTGGTTACATTAATCTTAAGTATATTTGCATCAATCCTTAGCTTAATTCCAGCTATCTTTATTCAAAAATTGGCAGACGATATTATTCCACAAAAAAATATGATGCTCATTTTTATGGTATCATGCTTTATGCTTTAATACTCGTAATTATAGCCATAATATCATATATAAATGAAAAAGAGTTATTATTAAGCAAAACCTATTATTTAATGTAAGGATATTGCGAAATCTTTTATTCAGGGTATTTCATTTACCCATAACTTTTCACAAGTCATTAAATACTGGAGAAATAATATCAAGATTGAGTGATACTGAGCGAATTCAGAATTCAATAGTCTTGCTTATAAATTCAGTTTTTATGCAAATAGTCATTTTGCTTGTATCTATATCCATCTTATTCTATTATGAACCCAACATAGGAGTAATTGCACTATTAAGCATACCTTCTCTTATTTGGTTGTCATATTATTATAGTTCTAAAATAGGGAAGAAGCAAAAGCAAACAATGGCAAAATACGCCAAATTTGAAGCATATTCAATAGATATACTTTCCGGATATTTTGCGATAAAAAGCAATGTGAAAGAAAAGTTGTTTCATAAAAAGGCTACTTGAATCATACAAGTCTGCTCAACTAAAAAGAACGGATCTCCAAATACTTAATTCTCAATATAATTTATACACTAACTTAATTGTATGTGTATTTTCAATTGCCGTTGTTTTGCTAAGCTCGTACCTTGTGGTTATCGGCAAAATTGAAATTGGAGTTTTATTTGCAATTATTACTATTTTGGCTCAAATTCTTCAAGCATCCATAAAAATAGTTTCATATATGGTAAGTGTGCAAGAGGCAAAAGCTGCTTATAATCGTTCTCTTCTTATAATTCAACATCCTCTCGAAGACAATAGTAAACATATAGACATAACAATAACTTCCTGTAACATGCTCGCATTGGAAAATGTTACGTTTAAGTATCCGGGACGAGAAATTCTACTTGAAAAAATAAATTTAACTGTCAGGACAGGTGAACTTTTATCTATATTTGGTCGGATTGGTGCTGGAAAAACAACGATAACTCAACTGATCCAACGTTTTTATGCACCAAGTGAGGGTATGATAACATTTAACAATGCAGATATTAACAAATTTGATTTGCATAAATGGAGAAGACAAATAAAGGTCGTTTCACAACAAACAAAATTGTTTATTGGAACAATTGCGGATAATATATCTATGTTTTCAGATTCGTTGGAAAATGTAGAGTTGTTTTGTAAGACAATGCAATTGGATTGGTTTTTCAAAATTGAAGATTTGAAGTTACATAATATGGTTGATGAGAGTGGGAACAACCTTTCGGGAGGTCAAAAGCAGTTGATTGGGATTGCAAGAGCCTTGTATCAAAGTGCTCCAATTTTAGTATTAGATGAACCAACAGCAAGTATGGATAAAGAGTGTGAGCTTGAGGTGATCCAATTACTTCTTAGGCTAAAAAAAGATATGATAATAATAATGATTACCCATAAACCAGAAATAGCAAAAATGAGTGATAAAATTTGTGTATTGGATAATAAAACAGTTGTAACTTTTGAGGAGATATAACTTCTTTAAATCTGCCTTCGATAATTCTTCTTTCTTTATTTTTTCTGTTTGATTCTTCTCAAAAGATAATCATCCGATGAAGCTCCATTACGTGAATTTGGCCAAACATTCGCAATTCTCATGAAAAAGGTGGAATAATAGGAAATTCTCTGATGCTAACATACAAAAACAAAGGCTGATTCAAAAACGGAAGTTACCTAAATAAGGAATATTGGTAAATTTACGTTGCTAATAATTGTTAACTAAGCAACTGACTTGTTCCTATTTCTAAAAATCCAAACTACTGGAACGATGCAATGCTACAAACTACTAAATTCGTCTTTTATCATAATTGAAAGATATTAGAATTTCATGTAACATCGCACGCAGAGGCAAAGATATGATGCCGATAATCTACCAAAGAAACAACGGGCATTTTATCGAATACTTACTTTTCTCTTAAGTAATGAGGGTGATTTTATGTTTTGATTTTTTTAACTATAATAGTAAGGAGCTATCCTATTTTTTTGTATAGCCCCTTCCAAATTAACTGTTAATCGATAAACTTTTCGTATATATTCAATAAAGTTATCAGTAGAAATATAGATAAGTCTTATGAAAGTCTTACTTCTAATAATGCTGTTGTATATGAAAAACGACCACTTTCCGGTACAATCAAATATATCAATTCTCCATTATGTAACTGTCGAGTACGGCACAACTCGTCGAGCATTACATAGATACTTGCAGAGCCTATATTACCTACACGTGTCAAATTGTAAACCATTTTTCCGTATCTAACAATAATCCTTTTTCTTTTAATTTATCCTCCAGCTTTTCCAAAAAAACATAGATGATAAATGCGGTAAAAATAGTCTACATCAGTAAAGCTAAAATTATGTTTTTGCAACTATTATAAATGTGCTCTACTGCCTTTTCTGCTACATGTTCTGATAAAATTTTTACATCCTGCTTTATAGAAAATATAGAATGCTTTTGCCAATCATATGGTGATATTTGTTTCCAGGTTTGTTTTGTACCATCTTGCGAATCAAAAAGTCCTTGAGACATACAAACATCAAGAACATTTGCGTATGAAACGGATTCAATCCATTTAATCTCCAACGACATTTTTCCCATAGGCTTATCTGTTAACAATACACAACCAGCACCATCAGACAACATCCATCTTAAAAAAGTCTTTCTCAAACGCAATATAAGGATTTTCTTGAATTTGATTAATAGTTCTATACTCCTCCTCAAACATATCCGAACGAAGTAAAGGAGAGACCAATTCAGAACCACCGCATACAGCATTGCTTGTATGTCCAGATAAAACGGATAAAAAAGCAAACTCTAATGCTTGGACAGCTGAACAGCATACTCCAGATACCGATAATAATGGTATGGGATTACTTTCTTTTAATAATCCATGTACCATTGACGCATGAGAAGGTATCAATTGGTCTGGAGTCGAAGTTCCACATGCTAATAATTCTATAGCATTCGTATCAAATTCATTATCAAACAGACCATTAATAGCATTTACCATTAACTCTGCATTAGTATGGGTTAAATTCCCTCCCTCATAGCATAATGTCTTTGTTTGATTTGATTTTGCCTAAGAATTATCTTTTTATACGCGAAGGATGTCCTCCTACGTATCCTAAAATGTTCTCCATTTCATCATTATCAACTGGAGCATTGGGTAAAAAACTAGACAATCTGGAGATGTAAACTTTTTTATTCATAAAACAAATCTTTTATATTATACAGTATATTCTGTTTATTATTGCAAATATAGAAAGATTTATATAAATAACAAAACTAATATATATCATCAAAAGGCTTTTTTCATTTTAATACCTTTATTGTTTATATAACAATCAGAAAAATACATTGTGTAGTCTATTATACATGTTTTATAGCACACATGCATACTGCATATTTTGCTCACTAGCCAGTATGTCTTACATAAGTAAATTACGATGCAATTAATATAGCAGGTATATGTTAAATTCTGCTATATCATACTTTTATGAGATTATATAAATGCCTAAATTGTTCTGATAGGTAATTTAAGTCACAACCATTTGAATTAGGCATACTGGTATAAGAATACCCATAATAAATATTAAAAAAGAATTGAGCCCAAAGTTCTTCGTCAATTTCTTTTTTTATTTCTCCTTTATTTTTTGCTGAGTAAAGCAGATCACGCCAATATTGTAGCTCCCTTCACGACGTTGTGCCATTTTCTGAAGCATATCTTCTAAGAAAACATAGCATTGGTCATCATACAAATATATGCACGATTTGCATTTGCAATTCCAATACTAGTCAAAAAAAAGCCTGCTGTTTTTTCTTTCCGTCAATAAAAACTCAATATTTGCCCACAAACTTTTCTCTTGATTGATGGTAGGAAGTTTATTGTCCTTATCAAGAACAAATTGATTAACTATTTCTGTAAATATCTGGTCTTTTGTTTTAAAATGATATAATATAGCTCCCCTACTTAGGTTTGTTGCCTTTTCAATATCAGAAAAAGTAATATCACTTAAAGATTTTGAGGCAAATAATTTAAAACTTTCCAGTAGAATTTTTTGCTTGCTTACACTATTAGAATCTTTTGTATCTCATATATATTCTATTTATTGATTTGCGAATTTAACAAAAAAAAAATACGATAGACATAATTATCTTTGTTTTTTTATATATTTAAACCAATGTAATACAATAGAGTTTATACAGAATAAGAAATAGGGATATTGGTTATCAGCACCCTAAAACCTTATTCGATATAATGTCTAATAAAAATGTATTAAAGTCCTATTGTTCTTATAATGTTCGAATCATCAATAAAAATATCCTCTTTTTCATAACAAGCTTCATAACATTTTGCTAAAAATACATTCTTACAGATTTCCCCAAAATACAAGCATCATCATTTGTTCTTTTCAACTCTGAGTCCAAATGAGCTACCTTGATCCAATATTCCTTTTCCGCTTTCATCAAATTTCTCATATCTTCTTTAAAAGTTGGAATATATAAGTTGGCTTGTTCTGCTAAATGAAAGAATGCAGCGCATGGGTTAATCAATATGGATTCTTGTTTAAACCAATCTTGTATTATATTTAAGCATTGATGTTTCCTATCCCAATCTCTTTTAATGAATATATACAATCTGGAGAAATGGGATATAAAATATTCAAAGAAGAAAAGAAATATCGCTCCCTTTGTAACTTATCTTTAAAATGTGACCCGCTCCAACTCAGGAACTGTCCAACTTTTCCCACATTCTTCTGAAGAAATAACTTGAACGCTTCCTTCAGAATAAGTTCTCTTGAATTTTCTACAGGCTTATTGAACCAATCTATCTCTGCCATAACGATAAGGTAAATAGTTTATTAAATTTCTTTAAAGTAAACTCTTTACCATATCTAATATATTGAAAGGCACAGAGTCCACCCGTTTACGTAATAGAGGCACTAGCAAGCCCGAAAGACAAAACGAGCGACCTGTGCCGTATTTTTAATAATACGACACACCCGCTTCGTATATCCTTGTCTTTCTTGAAAGTTGCTAGTTTTCTATTACAAGTTCACACGAATACGAATCGAATGAGACAAACTCATCCTACGTAAGAATGGTGATATTACACACCAACTTACCGCAAAGATACACAAAATATTATAATGTATGAAAATTGATTAAGGAAATAACGAATTTTAATTCGCTGTTCTACGGAAAGCGTGGCGGATTCTAGCAGTACAAAAGAACAACTTTTTTTGGATTGTCCAAGAACTTAGAACAAATAAATTCGTCTTCAAACTATTTTACAGGCTGTTCTTATCCCCATGCGAGCGACTCCACGTGTCGTAATCGGAATACGTAGGGGTATCATCCCAAAAGGATGATTTCTTTTTCCTTTTGCGGCGTTTGGGCTTTTTATCGTAGTCATCCCCACCGGAAAATATGCTTTTGAGTATTACATAGCCTACCAAAAGTATAACCAGAATGTCCATATATTGGGGTATTTAAGTGGTTGATTAAAATGTAAAGGTAACAAACAAAGCCCATACAGACAAATGAATGGCGTGTATTTTGCAAGAAAAAATATTAAAAAATTATAGTTTTTCAATTTATTACCCCAAATAGAGAAAAATACGGGAATATTGCCATTGAACTATAGATTGTGTAAGATTAACGAGTATTTTTTAGATATTGTTCTTTGAAATGATTATTTTTGCCATAAGAAATCAAAGGAAACCATATATAAACAGTATGAAACAGATACGCCTGGAACATTTTAGATGCTACACGGATTTGAGCATTGACTTCAAATCCGGAATAAATCTGCTTATCGGTGATAATGCAAGTGGAAAAACCACCGTTTTAAAAGCTTGTCAGTATGTATTGAGTTCCTTTTTGCAGGGTACAGTGATGAGAATACACGTTGGATCAGTCCGGGAGATGACGATTTTACCGTACAGATAATCAATGGAAACATCCAACCAGAACAGCCGGTAAAGATTTACTTTGTTCCTGATTCCAATCAATATGCGGCTGCTACAATGGCAGACGGGAATTTCATTCCCGGACAGAAAGAAGAAGAATATATCATCCAGAAAAACAGCAAAAAGAACAGCCGCGCCTTAATCAGCGGTATCGAGAACTACCGCAATTACGCCAAAACGATATTAAGTACCAATGAAGCATTGCCTGTGTGGTGCAGCTTCTCAACAGAAGACATCCATGCCAATCGGAGTATCAATGTGGGCAAATTCAAAGAATATGCACAGAAAGCCTCCTTTGGCTACTATGAGTGTCTGAACGGAGACGGCTTCTTCCGCTATTGGTTGAAACGACTGCTGATATTGCAAGAAGGACAAAAGAACCTACACGAAATAGAAACAGTGCGAACAGCCCTTGCCAATGCTCTGGGAACCAATAACAAGGGATGCGGTATCATTCAGGATATGCACATCCGACACAATCAGGGAAGGTATATTATGTATTCTCCGATGGACGCGAAGTAGATGCCGACCACTTGTCAGACGGCTACAGACGTCTGGTGAATATCGTTACGGATATCGCCTTTCGCTGCGCCTTGCTCAACGGCCGTCTATACGGTGCCGAATCTGCATTATGGACAAAAGGCACAGTATTGATTGATGAGATAGATATGCACCTACATCCTACTCTTCAGGCAAGGGTATTGCAAGGACTGCATAATGCTTTTCCTATGATTCAGTTCATAGTGACAACTCATGCTCCAATGGTAATGACCAGTATTGAAAATAATGCTGACAATATTGTTTATCAATTGAACTATGACAATGAGAACTATCATATTCAGGAAAGACAGACATACGGCATGGATGCATCCACAATAACCGATGTGATATTGAATCAAACTCCAAGAGCACAAGAGGTAGACAACCAGTTGGGCAAACTGTTCGATTTAATAGATTCCGGTTCGGAAGAAGCCCGTACGTTCTTACGAGATATGCAAGCACGTTTTGGAGACAAGTTGCCAGAGCTGGCCGAAGCCGAGGCTATGTTGGATTTTTCTATTGTAGAGGACGATGAGGAAAATTGATAAGAATGCTGAACCTAAGGAATGGACTGCCTATCGCCAGACTCCCGGAGCAGTTTACCAATCTAAACCCGAATTACGTTCTTCTTTATTAGAAGAACAAGGTTATATATGCGCATATTGCATGCGGCGGATTCCTGCCAAGGACGCTAATAGCAATGAAACAACCCGAATCGACCATATACTTTGCAGAGAGAAGCATGAGGACCGCAAACTTGATTACCGAAACATGGTGATTTGCTGTCCCGGTGCAATTGACAGTAAATTCCACTGTGACAAATCAAAAGGAAACAATGATATTTCTTTCAACTTGTTTGACCAATCTTTCATTGACACACTATCATATAGCACTAAGGACGGGACAATAAAGTGTGGGATAGAACAGTATGATACGGAAATAAATGAGATTCTCAATCTAAACCATTCTTTGTTGAAGAACAACCGTAAATCCACCTTGAAAGGAGTAATCCAGCAACTGCAAAAAAAAAAAAGGCGTTGGAAAGCGACCCAAATAAGAAACCTGTTAAGCCACTGGAATGCGAAAGACCGTGACGGCCGGTATAAACCTTACAATGGAATTGTCGTCTGGTATTTGAAGAAGAAACTTAGTCAAGTCCCTGTATAAGACAGGGACGAATTGTCTTCGTTAGGATTTAACTGATAGATAATATAATTGCTTCACTTAAGAGCTGCTTCCCCCAAAAAGTACAATATAAAAAAAATCACTCCAAAACACCCAATTGTGTTACCGCTTCATTCTTCGTTTCACGGATGAACTGCAAAAGAATATCCGGGTCGACACAATGATTCTTATATTTACAGGTAAGGTGCAAATGGGGACCGGTACTGCGCCCCGTGTTGCCGGTAATGGCAATCACCTCGCCGGGCATGACGGAAGTTCCTTGCCGAACCAATACTTGGGAAAGGTGGCAATAGCTGACGGTATAGTCGCCGTGACGGAGGGTGACGAACTTGCCCGAACGTTTGTCCTGCCCTACCCTACCCACCACGCCTGACAGCATGGCGTAGGCTTCTTCGCCTTTGGCACGCAGGTCGATCCCGTTGTGCCAGCTGCGCTTCTTGCTGAAGGGATCGGTACGGAGACCATAGGGTGAAGTGACAGTAACGTGCTTCAACGGATAGGAGACGCTCATGTATCGCCGTATCCCACTCGCTATACTCATAGGCAGGGAAATTTTCCCTGCCGTAGAAACAGACTCCTTATTTGGATTGGAAACCTTTTCTACAGGGGGAAGGCCTTTTTTTGTGTCTATGCGACAGACTGGCTGATGCTTGGCTACGGTGTGGAACTGCGCTTTAGCAGACAGACACACCGACAGCATGGATAATAGGAGAATGGCTTTCATACGGGCAAAAGTAGGGAGAGAACTTCGACTACTTGATATATAACGGAGGAAAAGCACTGAACTTTAACCTTGTATAAGCCATCATACCTGGTAATCATACTTGCAACCGACACACGCCGGAAATGAATTGAATTTTCCGTTTGGAGTATGATTGACAGTCTGATTTTTCCGTGTTTCCATAAATAACTTCAAAAACGGAACGATTTATCGTTTCCGCCCAATGCAGGCGCAGACGATGAATTTATTTTGCCCCCAAAAGTGAACTTATACCCAAAGGATTATGAACTATCAACACAAATTCAAGGAGGAAGAAATACCTTACGGCATCCTCAAAAAATTCGGACTGACCCGTGAAATGATCGGCGACTTGCCGCAATCGGTGTTGCAACAGGTATGTGACGGCTACCGTTCACCAGTGCTGCCTATCCATATCACGGATGAAGGAGGGAATATCATACAAGGGCGCACACGCTTCGCATTGGTCAGAACCGAAACAAGGGAAGCGGACATCCTGTTTTATCCGGTACTTGCCCAAAGCCGGTTGGAGCAATTCAGCGAGGCAAACCGCCAAAAGCTGGAAGCCGGGAAAGCGGTGATGGCTGCCATGACCGATGCGGACGGCAGACAAGTGCAAGCCTTCCACCAGATAGACGAAGGCACCGGACAGATTCTTTCCGTGCCGACACCCGTCATCGGCCGCAACCTGCAATACTTCTGCGATTATTTTGAACTGAGCAACGCCGAACTGAACTGTCTGCAGAACGGTGAGCCTTTGACACTGGTTGACGAAGGCAGTATGCTGACACTCGGTATCGACTTGCATGACCCTACCGGCATCCGCATCGGTATCGGGGATGAACGCCAATGGCGTGAACAGAACAAGAAGGGGTTGAAAAAATACAACTTCGGGTGCTTCGGCTGTTGGGTGATGGACGAACAGGGCAACCTGGACTATGTGGAGGAAAAGGAGTACAGTGAAGAGATGTGGGAGGAAATGAAGAAGAACGGGGCAGGCAAATTGAAAATGAAGAATTAAGAATGATGAATGAAAAATTGGAAACGGAAAGATTCTATCCGGAAGAAACGCTTGTGGAGAAGGTGCAGAGCGGCGTGTTCGGATGGCTGGGGTATGTGACCCACCACTCCAAGCATGGAAACAGGAGTATGAGCGGTATTGCCGCCTACGTGAACTACCGATGAATGACGGAACCGCCGAGAAGTTCCTGCAAATGAAGCAAGAGGAACTGGAGGAAGCGATAGCGAACGGAGACGCTTGATTGAACCATTAAATAAGAGAATACAATATGTCTATCCGAAAGAATACCAATCCCCGGCCGTTGGATTTACCGCCGGAAATGCAAGACCTGTTGCTGCGTAACGGTATGCGTGGCTACCTTGCCGGAAGCAGCGAAGGGTTTGCCTTGATTGTGCAGGGGCATGATTCGCCCTTGCTGACCTATCCTATCGGCGAGAAGCAACTGCGTGCGCTGACCGACTGGGGCACGAACTCCGCCAACAAACGGTGTTACAATACCTTTGCGAGCATCGTGGCCGCCGACTTCGACCTGCCAAAAGACTTCGTACATGCCCGGAACGCCAACGGACGGGTCGCCATGGGACTGCACGGCTACCGTACCGGTGCCGGAGAGTATGGGCGTGTGGGAATGCCCATGCGTCCTTTCCATCCGATCTGCCACGGCTTTCTCGGCTGGACACCCCGGCAACAAGGAGGCTTCCACCTGCGGCGCATCGGCGGAGACCTCTACTATCCCGGTGCGCCTATCGTGCCAAACCGCCCTGACGGACGTATGAAACCGGGGGAACTACAATCGGGCGGCTACGGCTTCTATTACAAAGGACACGCCACCGCCCCGGTAGCGGAGAGGGATGTGCTGAAAGAATTGCAGAGCGTGGTGACGCCCATACACCCCCGACAGAGAAGCACCGAGTCTGCCAAGCCCTACAAGGAACTGGTAGCCTCGCCGGTGTATTTCACCAACGAGAGATGGCAGGAATGCCTGGCAAGCCACGGTATTATCGTGGATAGCGAGACACGAACGCTGACCGTGCAGTCGGCTGCGGTGGATGCGGACCTGCAATATGACCTGACAGAGGAGGAACTTGCCGCACTGACCGCCAACACATTGGAAGAAGCTACGGCGGAAAAACGGCTGGAAATCATCAACGGGGTAATCCAAGACGATTATGACGGCAAAGTGACGTTGGAAATGCTGAATGGCAGGGAGACTGTGAACCTGTCCTTGCACCCGGAAGTGCTGGAGGATCTGAACCGGCAGCCGGTTGACCGGACAGCAACAGGCAGAAAGAACCACCAACGGTATATCGGTGGAAGCGGAACGGGAGCTGCGAGAGGGATTGCCGAGGGGCGGCGTGGCAATGAACGGCAACGACCTTGCGGCAATCCGTCCCGACAAAGGCTGGTACCGGGAAGGAAGAGCATGGCAGGGAGGTGACAGTGGATGACATCCGTGTGGAGCCGTCCGGACAAGAGGGAACATACAAGATGACCGCCATTATCGACGGCGAACGGGTAAGCCACGAGATTACGCAGAAGCAATACGACAAGTTTATGGCTATTGACGACTACCACCGCCTGAAGCTGTTCTCCAAAGTGTTCGGCGAGGTGGATATGAAGTCGAGAGACCGGACCCCGTTGGGAACGAAAATCGGTGCCGCCCTGCTTGCCGGCGTAGCCGTGGCTGCGGAACTGGAGCATGACCACCACTGCCATTCAAGACCGGTGATATTCGCCGAACATCACCACCACGGGCCTGCGCCACACCCTACTTCAAGCCGGGAGTGGATACGCCTATGGATGTGGCCGCACGAACTTTGAGGCGGCGGCGAATGAGCATATCCGCCACGAGATGCGCCACGGAATGTAACCATAAAGAGAACACAACACAAACACACCTTTATATTATGTCGGAACTGACCTATGAAGATTTCAAGCAACGCATCAACATCCAAGAGGTGTTGCAGGATGCCGGGTATCATTTGAACCGGAAGGACGGTATCCGCTACCCCTCTTACGTTCGCTTGGACAGCAACGGCCGCCGCATTCGTGGTGACAAATTCATTGTCACCCGGAACGGGCATGTGCTGCTTCCAACCGCCCGAGCAGCGGAACTACAACATCATCTCCTTTATCAAGGAGCATCCGCATTTCTTTGCGGAATACACACCGGGGATGTCGAAGGACAGACTGGTAAACCTTGTGTGCAACCGCCTGCTGAACCAACCTGTCACGGAACGGAATGCCCGTGTCTTGAATCCGGAGAAGCAAAACAAACCCTTCAACGCCAATGATTACGAATGGCAGAGCTTTGACTTGGGCAACTGGGAGAGCCAGAAGAAATTCTATCCTTACTTCAAGAACCGTGGCATCGACCTTGCCACCCAACGGCTGTTTGCCGACAGTATCTTCCTGACCACCAAGCTGCGGACGGACGGGAAGCGATATACCAACCTCTCGTTTCTTTTGGTCTTACCAGGCAAGCCAGACGAAAAAGTGGGATTGGAGGAACGAAGCCGCCCGAACCGGGAGGGAAAAATGGTGTATAAGGGCATGGCCGCCGGAAGTAACGCCACGCAAGGAATATGGATAGGTAATCCGGGACACTTGGCTTTACCTGAAGTGAGAAACGTGTATTGGTTTGAGAGTGCGCTCGATGCGATGGCTTTCTGCCAGTTGAACGCAAGTACACTGAATATGGAAGATTCGGTGTTTGTCTCCACCGGAGGGTCGCCGAGCCAGCAACAATTCAAGGGGATGATGGCAGAGACACCGACTGCCACACACCACCTTTGTTTTGACCGTGACCGTTCCGGACAGGTATTCGCTATCAATTTTGCGCTGACCCATGCCGGAAGGGAGTTCTCCGGTTACCTGTCGAAAGCCGGGAATTTAATCGTGCAAGATTGCAGCGAGGGTTATCAACGCCATGAAATAGCAATGGAACCGTTTGACTTCAAGAAAGTGACAGCGAGTTTGGGCATAAATACCTTGAAGCCCGATTTGGAAGATGCGGTTCTCAAATACATGAAATGGGTGACGGATATTTGCAGGAGATGTATATGAACCGTAGGGACAATTATGAAACCAGCCGTACTGACGGTGCGACAAACAAGGAGGAATTGGAGAAAATGGAAAACGACCTGCACGCTATCTCCAAAGCTCTACAAATGCTATCCCGGTCCGGCACACCTGTGATGGGAAGCATCATCTATGAGCCGGCGGCTGAAGGTTACAAGGACTGGAACGACCAATTGCTTGACAAACGGATGGAAACGGAAGAAAAGGAACTTGATGATCGGGAAATCAGTGGCAGGGCTACCTTGAACCGCGCCTTGTCCGATTTGCCCGAAGTCAATCCCGGACATATCCGTACCGGCCTGTATGATGAAGCAGACCATGAAGCCGTACGCAAACGGATTGAACGGGCAGAGAAAGTCGTGCAATCTTTTGAAGTCAATGACAGGGGAATGCCGGACAAAGGTTTCCAGGAGATGTATGAGATACAGGAAGAACTTGCCCGGTTGGAAACGGATATAACCAACTCACTTTCGGGCATGAGAGAAGAATACCAACCCCGTTTTCACCGATAATCCCCATGAAGCCTATGCAGACCGCCCACTACGGAACCCTTGTCATCCGACCGCGTTCCATGCAATTTGCCATTGATGAACTGCCCCTGCTCCTGCTTTGCCTTGCCGGATACGGCTGTGCCTGGATAGAGAACCTTGCCGGTAGCGGTATCTTGTCAGGGGCTTCCGTGCTGTGCAGCCTTTACCTGCTGTACCGGTTCATCTACCTGCGCCGTACCGAATACCTTATCAGCAGCGAACAGATAATCTACCGGCATGGCGTGTTCAGCCGAAGCTGCGACTACATGGAGCTGTACCGTGTAGTGGACTTCAGGGAACACCGCAGCTTCCTGCAACAACTGACCGGGCTGAAAACTGTGAGCGTGTATTCGGGAGACCGCATGACCCCCAAACTGGATATACGCGCGTGGAATACCGGACGAATCTTGTCGATCATATCCGTGAACGGTGGAAACCAATAAACAACGAAAGGGTATTTATGAGATTACAAACCGCTAGCCTCCTGCTGCTTATGAGCATTCTGTGGGTACAGCGTGCAGTGGCACAATATGTGCAGACTAATCCGCTGGAGTGGATGGCACTTGCCGAAGGAAATGAGGCTATCAATGGAGAGATAGAGAGCCAGACGGACGGGCAACTGCGCACGGCTGCCTTGCAGAACACCATTGCCGCCGAGTTCAATAAAATCCATGAATGGGAACGGAAATACAGCAGCTACCTGCAAACGGCCAGCGGGTATGCTTCCTCGCTGAAAGCCGCCACCACGTTGTATGAGGACGGCGTGCGCATCTTCATTTCACTGGGCAGGCTGCGCAAGGCTGTAAGCGATAATCCGCAGGGCGTCATCGCCACGTTGTCGATGAACAACCTGTATATCGAGACCGCCACGGAACTGGTGACGGTCTATACGCTGCTGCGGAATGCCGTAGCCACCGGAGGACCGCAGAATATGCTGACAGGTGCGGAACGGAGTGAAACGATGTGGGCGTTGGCCGATAAATTAGGCGCATTCAATAAAAAACTCAACCGCCTGTGCTGAGCATCCGCTACTATACGATGATGGACGTGTGGAACAACATCACCTCCGGGATGATTGACCGGGACAACAGCGAGATAGCGCACCTTGCCTTAGACCGGTGGAAACGGGCGGCAAGAGCGGCGAGGTATTAACGTAAGAAGAAAGAGCACATGAAGAAACGGCTTGGATATTACACCGGATTTATCCTGCTGCTATTGGCAGGGACGGCAAAAGTGCAGGCACAGATTGACCCGACACTGGCCGGGATGATATTAGGCTACACCAACAAGGCGGAGAAAGAGCTGAAAAGCCAGGAAAAGGCGATGCTGATGCAGACAACCGGACATCTCTGGATGCGGGAAGAAGTGGAAGGAACGACCGATTTGCAACGGACATTCAACAACTATCTTGATTCGTTCCGGGATATCGTGTGCTATGCGGCACAAATCTATGGCTTCTACCACGAGATAGGACGGCTGTCGGACAACATGGGCGACTTGTCGAAGCAACTGAGGCAGCACGCTGAAGGGGCTTTTGCCGTGGCACTGACACCCCGGAGGAATCAGATTTACCGTGACTTGATATTGGGAAGCGTGGAAATCGTGAACGACATCCGGCAGGTGTGCATGAGCAACACGAAAATGACGGAGAAGCAGCGCATGGAGATTGTATTCGCCATACGCCCCAAGCTGAAACGGATGAACAGAAGCTGAAGCATCTGGCACTCGCCGTGAAATATACCTCGTTTGTTGACGTATGGGCGGAGATTGACGAAGGGAGCCGGCCCAGGCCGGCGGACAAGGCTGGAATCGTGCAGGCTGCCATGCGCAGGTGGAAACGGAGCGGAAACCGATAACAAAACAGGAAAGGAATCATATAACACAATCGGACACGACAATGGGAAAATGGGCAACAATCTTGGGAATAGGTAAGAAGGTGGCCGACACCCGGCGACACAAGCCACGGCACGCAGTATCGGAGGTGCACTCGTGCATCCCCGGCGCACGCTTATCGGCTTGGGACACGGTGCGAAAGCGGCGGTAGTGGGCGGCGGCATGGGGTATCTCGCCTGGGAGAACCTCGTAAACGACAAACCGGTGGTACGTGCAGCTGCGGAGGTGCTTGTAGGGGAAGAAACGGTGGACAAGGGATTGGAACTTGCCGGGAATGCAGCGGACAAGATTGCAGACGTGGCGGACAAGACCTGTAAAAGCATGGAGGGAGTGGAACAGTCCGTATCATCGGCCAACGAGACGCTGAGCGGCATGAGTACCTTCCTGCGGAACATGACCGGCGGCAACGGCATGGATATGCTGGGAAACTTCTTCGGCAATCTCGGCAAGGGGAACGTGTCGGGACTGGGCATCTTCGGGCTGTTGGCTTCTGCCATGCTGGTGTTCGGACGCTTCGGTTGGCTGGGAAAGATTGCCGGGGCGTTATTGGGCATGATGCTGATTGGTAACAATTCCAAAGTGGCACAACCGTTGGCTCCTGCGGTGAGTGAGGAACAGGGACGGCCGGGAGGAATGAGAAGGTAATGAAGAATGAGGAATTAAGAATTTACTTCTGAAGACAAACACAAAAAGAGACACAATGAATATCGGATTATTGGCAGTAGACAGCCGTTACCCTAACCTCGCACTGATGAAAATCAGCAGCTACCACAAGGCTCAGGGCGATCGTGTGGAGTGGTACAGTCCGCTCAGCCGATACGACAAGGTATATTTGGCGAAAGTATTCACCTTTACGCCGGATTACGCATATTTCCTGAACGCCGACGAAGCGGAACGAGGGGGAACCGGCTATGACATAGGAAAGGTACTACCTCCAGAGACAGACAGAGCCGTACCGGATTACAGCCTGTATGGAATAGACAAAAGAACGGCTTACGGCTTTCTGACACGGGGATGCCCGAACCGGTGCAAGTGGTGCGTAGTACCCCAGAAAGAAGGGAATATCAATCCTTATATGGATATAGAGGAGATTGCGGTGGAGGGGCGTAACCGTATCATCCTCATGGATAACAATGTGCTGGCCTCGGACTACGGACTGGGGCAGTTGGAGAAGATTGTCCGGATGGGGTTGCGTGTGGACTTCAACCAAGGATTGGACGCCCGGTTGGTAACGGATGAGACTGCGAAGCTGCTTGCACAGGTGAAATGGCTGAAACACATCCGCTTCGGTTGTGACACACAGGCGCAGATAGCGGAATGCGAGCGTGCCACGGCCCTGATAGATAAATACGGATACAAGGGGGAATACTTCTTTTATTGCATCCTGCTCAATGATTTTGAAGAATCATTTTCCCGTGTGAACCATTGGAAACAGAAAGGGAGGCGTTTTCTGCCCTACTGCCAGCCGTACCGGGATTTGCACAATCCCAACCAAAGCATTCCCCAATGGCAGAAGGACCTGGCAGGCTGGGCTGATAAGAGATGGATATTCCTGAGCTGCGAGTTCGAGGACTTCATGCCGAGAAAAGGATTCAAGTGCAGCACATATTTCAACCATAAAACGGAGATGAATGAAGGTTTTGAGCTTGTTTGACGGAATGTCATGCGGACAGATTGCCTTGAAACGACTTGGCATCCGGACGGAAACATATTACGCCTCCGAAATAGACCGACACGCTATCCGGCAAACCCAACTGAATTTTCTGGACACGATACAACTCGGCGATGTCACACAAGTGGACGTGCGCCAACTGGAGCCGATAGACCTGCTGATAGGCGGAAGCCCCTGCCAGTCGTTCTCCTTTGCCGGGAAACGGGCAGGGATGTCCACCATAGACAAAGAGGAAATCTATACGTTGAAGCGTTATTTGGAATTGAAACGTGAAGGCTTCCTGTTTGAAGGGGAATCCTACCTGTTCTGGGAATATATGCGTATCCTGACAGATATTCGCATGTACAATCCTGATGTGCTGTTCCTATTAGAAAATGTGGAAATGGGCAAGAAATGGGAACGTGTACTGAGCGAGGCTATCGGGATATTCGGGGTGCATATCAACTCCGCCCTGGTGTCGGCACAGAATCGTGCCCGCATCTATTGGACGAACATACGGACAAAAAAGGTCGGGCTGTTCGGTGAACTGCACGCCGACATTCCGCAACCTCAAGACCGGAAGATATTCCTCCGGCACATCGTAGAGGAAGAAGCGGACAAGAAATACTACTTGAGCGAAAAGATGATGGGCTGGCTGAAAAGGCATGGCGAGAAACGGAATACCGACATGAGCGTGCTGGGAGACAACGACAAAAGCCGCTGCCTGACGGCTACCGCACAGGCCAAAGGAAACCTGACCACGAACTATGTCTGTATGGCCATGCGTGGACGAGAGACCTGTCTCACTCCCCGGAGGACGGAGTATGGCAAGCGGATACACAAGGCATACGAAGCCGGCAGCATTGCCGAACTCCGAAAGAACATCCAACAACTTGAACCCCGGACGACGGCAAGACAAACTGCCTGACGAGCGTGCAGAAAGACAACCTGATATGGGCCGGTCTGGACGGATGCAGGCCGGACAGAAAGGGAAAGACAGGCACTTGTTCCCAAAATCCGCTCCCCTTTGGAGAAATATGTATGTCGTGCGGACGCATCCGCCGCCTGACACCCACGGAGTGCGCACGCCTGCAAACCATACCGGAATGGTACCAATGGAAATGCAGCGACACGCAACAATACCGTATGTTGGGAAACGGCTGGACGGTGGAAGTGATTGTACACATATTCAGCTTTTTAAAAGATAACATCCATATAAACATCGCCTGGCAACAGGCTTGAAATAAAAGACAATGAACTATACGCAAGAAATGAACCTGGTATCGAAAAGCGGCTATTGTATGCCGTTTGAGGAGAAAAAAGGAGAAGTGAACCTGACGCTGGGCTACGGGAAGCAGATCCACCCGGTGACACAGGAGGAGTTTTTCCACCACGGCGTGGACTTCGCCACCCACCGCTATATCCTTACCGCCGTAGCGGACGGTGTGGTGTCGGGTATCGGCAGCACACCCACGCACGGGTTGTACCAAGTAATACGCTACGGCAAGTATGAAGTGACCTACGCCCACCTTGTCAACGCGCTTGCCCCCTTCGGCGCACGGGTAAGGGCCGGAAGCGTGGTAAGCATCAGCGGAGACCTGCTGCATATCGAAGTGAAGTATGACGGGGAGGAAATCAATCCGATGGAGTTCCTTGCCATGCTGTACGGCAACCTGCTGGCAATGCGGCAGCAAGGACATCCGGATATGCCGGAACTGGAGACGATGGAAATGGATATTCCGACAGATTATGACGATGACCGGGAGGAAATCGAGGTACTGATGCTGCGCTTCTACCCGGAGTACCTGCTGGAAGTGGGCAACGGCGGCTACCGTGTGCCGGAGCATACGGAACAATCGCTGCGCAACATCTTCTCGCTGTCCGCCGTGAAAAACTATTTCTATGAAACGATGCCCTCGCTCGCCAATCCGCTGGGGATAGGCAGCCGCTCGATGCCGATAGCAGCCAAAGTGCAGAACCTGCTTATCGGTGACTTCCTGAACTACCTTGCCCTGCGTCATGAAATTTTTCTCTCCACACTGAGTGAAAATGATAAAAAAAAACGGCAGACCAAGCCGTAGCGACTTGCGGCATGGTGGACCCGCTTACCGATTTGGAGATAGACGTGCAGAGTTTTGACATTCCCCGGCTGGTGACGGTATATCCCGACAAGGCCGGAATGCGGTGGTGGACGAAGGCATGGTTCAATAACCGGGAAGAAGGCGAAGCCTCCGTGGAAATCAGCCGGCAAGTGGCGGTAAAGTTCATCCAAGACCTGATTGACAAGGATACGATGCTGGAAGAATACTTTCCAAACAGATGGAAGTGTACCACCACGCCATAGAACAGACCAAAGAACAACTATTGCAACAAATGAATCTGACATGAGCAAACCCCGACAGACCCGGCATTTTGCAGAAATCGAATATTGCCTGCAAAACTACTTCAACAGCCAGCTGGCTCCCGTGATGAAGGAAGCCCAAACCTACCTTACGCAAAAGCAGGTGGAAGAAATCGGTGCATACCACGCCAGTACTGCCGGTGTGCTACGCTCTCTCGCCAACGGTGCGAACGGAATGCCAGACGACTCCTTGCCGTATCTCCGGCAGACCGGCGAGTGGAACAGCAAGACAACAGAGGATTATGTGGCAATGTGCCGGGAACGGATAGCCGCCACCCCGGAAACCGTGGAAGACCTGAGCCTGCTTGCCGGAGAGTGGCGCAATGCCGTTGTAGCGGAAATCGGTAGGGAACGGTACGAGGAACTCTCCAAGGAACTGGGTGGAGACCTCGCCTTTGCCTACGTGGACTACCGGGTGGAACAGATGATGATTGACCGAATGGCGGTCGAGCAGATGCCGAAATCAGCCGTGGAGTATATCCTGCGGAAAGGTGCGGAAGGAAGCCTGCTGGGATTGGCGCAAGGCATGATGAAGTCGCCCCTGCAACAGAGATAGAACGGCGTGGCGAAGCCGCCTACCGGCCAAGCGGTGCGGAGAAAGCATGGGGTACAGCGGTGGGTGTCGGCATGGACACCGTGATGACGGGCGGTATTTCCTCGTGGGGAAGCCTTATCAAGCTGGGCGGCGTGGAAGCGGTAAGCTATGCGGTGGGGAAATTCATGGACGGAACGGAGGATGCTCCGGCCATGACGGTGGAGGATTGTATCAGCCGTGGCGTGTTCGGCAGCGAACATAATGTGTTCGCCGACTTCCGTGCGCAAGGCAAGGTCATAAAATCCTACGAGAGTCCTTACATCCTGTCACTCAACGAGCGGTTGGCCCAAAAGATGGGCATACTGACCGAAAAACCGCTTTGGGCGGAACTTATGGAAGCCGAGGCGCAGGCTTCGCAAGCGTGGCCATTCCCGGCATACGAGCCTCCTTCCAATGAGCGCAAACCCGGACACGGGGATGTGCCCATGGTGGTGGCACCCGGACGGGAGAAGAAGAATATCTAGCGATGATGCAAGAGGAAAAGGAACGTGTCGAAACTGCGAAAAGGGAAACGGAAGAAACGGCTATGGAACAGGATAATATGGTGGACAAGCATCCTACGGAGAGCGATGAAACGCAGGGAAAGAGGAATGAAAACGGCTGGGGCGACTTGTTCGGCGCTTTCGGGCTGGACGGTCTGGACGACATCGGCCAAAACTTGGGCTATGTCATTTCCATGCTGCCCGACATCCTTTTCGGGCTGTTTACCGGCAAGTCGAAATCACTGCTTCCGCAAAACAACCTGTTGCCCATCGCTTCCATATTGACCGGTATGTATGTACGGAACCCGATGCTGAAGATGGTACTGATAGGCATGGGTGGCGTGAACCTGTTGAACAAAGCCGGGCATGAAGCCCTTGGACGGCAAGGGAACAAAGTTGTGCAATCCTACAAGGTATATGCCGATGAGCCACTCAATCCACGCATCGCCAACCCGGTGCTGCAAGGGAACAGCCTGATTGCGGTGATTGACAAAGTGCCGTGCAGCATCCAACTGACCGACAATGTGGTGGATGCCCACCGTAGCGGCGCACTGCCCCTGAACACGCTCGCCAACGCCGTGCTTGCCAAGAACGATGAAATGCGGCAAATGGCACAACAGAACTACCGGGTCGCCGAAGCGGAACGGAACGAGGGCCGGGAACGCACAATCCTACTCAAATAATCAAACAACCCTATAAACACAACAGCAATGAAAGAAAAAAGTCCACGTGAACAATCGGCCGCCCACCAACAGACAGCACTCCTGGTAAACGCCCTGAACGGTGCGGTTGCCGGTAGCGGCTACTGGCTGAATGCGGCGGGACGGAATTTACCGAAATTCTATCCGAAGGGTGTAGCTGTCAGTCCGTTCAACTCCCTCGTATTGGGTATGCACACCGACCAAAGCGGCTACAAGACCGGGCTATATACGATGTTCTCCGACGCAAAGCAGCGTGGAGAGGCAATATTGCAACAGGAACACGGCGTGCCGTTCAACTGGTACAAGTGGGACAAGTACGTGAACCGCCATAACTCGGAAGATATGCTGTCCCGTGAGGCATACAAAGCCTTGCCCGAAGCACAGCAGAAGCTCTACAAGGAGTGCGCCAACGGGAAATCATGGTCTTGTTCAACATCGACCAGACCACTCTGCCGATGGCGGATGCGGAGAAATACCGGGATTTGCAACAACGCTTCGGCAGCCGTGCAGACCGGGGCTACCTGCAAAGCGAGGAACGACAGTTGCGCAGCACGGTGAACCGGTTCGTGGCGCAGGTCAGGGAACACCTGCTTCCCGTGCGCAAGGATGCCGCAGGCATGGCGCACTTCGATACCGCCAAAGATGCCGTCTATATGCCCGAAGCGAAACAGTTTGAACACTACGAGGACTATGTGCAAGAACTGATGCGCCAAGTGGCAGGTGCCACCGGACACGCCCAACGGCTTGCCCGTGAAGGCATGGTGATGCAAGGCGGCAAAGCCCCCTCGGAAGATGCCATACGCTATGAGCGGCTGGTAGCGGAACTGGCCTCCGGCGTGAAGATGATGGAACTCGGACTGCCTGCCCGGTTAGCGAACGACAGCCTGCCCTGGTGGAACACTGGACACGGGAACTGCAAGAGAATCCGCACTACATAGACGCTATCGAAAGCGACGTGAACAATGCGCTGGGGGTCATCCGAAAAGCGGAACAGGGTGAGAAAGTGGAATATGCCACGCTGCGCACGCAACGCCAGACCTCGGAAATGCAGGAACGGCAAGGGCCGCAGGTGGACGCCCGTGAGAGTGCCATACTAGTGGATATTCTCCGTACCGGAGGAATGGCGATAGACGGACGCAACTTCCCTTCTCCTGAAGCCCGGAATACGTTTCTGGAGAAATTCGATCTGGGCTATTACGAACGGCAGAAGAACGAAGCCTTGTTGAGGGTGACGGACGAAGATGCCGATGTGGTGGAGATAGCCTATACCGAAGCACTCGCCTACGGTGCGAAGATTGCCACGGCGTGCCGGGAATACCTGCCTACAGAATGGAACACGAAAGGAAACTACCGGATAGCAGAGGAACTGAAAAGCGTGCCTGACCGCTCCACCAAAGAAATGGTGGTGGTGCGCGACAGGGAGACCGGGATTGCCGACGTGGTGCTGCCTGCCGGTGCCACCACAGGTGGCCACGTGATACTGTCCGCTACGGACAGACGTCCGTTTTACCTGACTCCCGATGAGGTAATGCCTGCGCAGGAACGGTCGAACAACAGGCAAGGGTCGTCACCAACAACCTGCCCGGATTCTCCAAGCAACAGATAGCGGGCGCATTGATGAAGCAAGGAGCAAGCTATGTGCGCTTCTTCAACAAGGACGGCCTGCTGGGGTACCGTCCCGATGACAGTTACTTCAAGGACAAGGAAGTGTTTACCGCCAAGCTGACCGGCAAGGAGTTGCAAGTGCAGGCGACGCTTGATGTGGCGGAGGCGGTAGATAAAGCCACTAACGTACAGTTTGAGCGCATACAGATGTTACGTGACGACAATAACCGTTGGGCACTCTACTTGAAGCCCGTAGAGGGGGAAGCCTTCAGCATCTATCCCGATAAGGAGGACTTGAACCGCTTCTTCTCCGCCGTGAAGCAGAATGAACAGAAGTCGGCACAGGGGGTACGTATGGAACTGGCGCAGAAATATTATGCGCTCGGCACCGACCGCCCCGAACTAAGACAGGACTTGTTCGGCACGGCATCTACGGACGTGGATGTATCGCTTATCAAGCGTGTGAATATCTTCCGGGCCAAAGACGACAAGTTCCTTTGTGTGCCGCAAATCGAGGGAATGGGGAAAGTGGAGGCTCGTGAGGTATCACGTCTGCAATGGCAACGGCTCTGGGTTGCGGAGGATATGGCCGGGTATAAGACACAGTTGGCGGCCACGCTGTTTGCGGACGTGCTGAAACAGGCACAGGAGGCGAAACAGGCGAAAAGCCAAGTGGAGACTTCGGAAGTGGAGCATGGAAGGGAAAAGGAACAAGTGAAGGCTGACGGGGCGAAAGGACAGACGGACTGGAGGAATTTTGAGGAGTTGAAAGCCAAACACCCCGATGCCGTGCTTCTCTTCCGAAGCCGTGACATCTATGAATCCTACAAGGAGGATGCGGACAGATGGCCGACGTGCTGGGGCTTGACGTGTCGGAACGTGACGGAGGGATTCACGTGGCTTCGTTTCCCAAAACGGCATTGGACACTTATTTGCCCAAGCTGGTACGGTCGGGAGTAAGGGTCGGAATCTGCGATGAACTGCCTCGTAGGGAGTGTCCGAAATGGACACCCCCGTTGAGAATGAGCAACGTCCGGCACGACGGATGTAGTGTGTAACGTATGAGAGAAACATATACCTATATATAATAATGAGCAAGAATCAAGAATATGCAGAACGGTATGCGAATTTTGCCATGGTACAGATGCGCAAGTACTGTATTCCGGCTTCGGTGACGTTGGCACAAGGAATTTTGGAAAGTTCCAACGGACAAAGCCGGTTGGCACGGAAAAGAGAATAACCATTTCGGTATCAAGGCGACTGCGGCATGGATAGAGGGTGGCGGCAAATACGGGCTGTACACTGACGACAAACCGGATGAAAAATTTTGCAGCTATGCTACGGTGGGTGATTCCTACGAGCATCATTCCCGCTTCCTGAAGGAGAACAAGCGGTATGCGGATTGCTTCAAACTGGCGGCTGACGACTACAAGGGCTGGGCGCAAGGTCTGGAACGTGCCGGGTATGCCACCGGAGGGAACTATGCCGCCAACCTGCAACGGATTATCGAGGTGAACGGCCTTGACAAGTATGACCGTATGGTGATGGAAGCAGGGATTTCGCAAGGCAAGGCTGCCACGGAGCACTACTCCTTCCCGGTGGAAAGGAATGAGTTCCTGTTGGTGACTTCCCCTTTCGGGATGCGTAGAGACCCGATGAACCCGGACAAACAGCAGATACACAAAGGCATCGATATCCAGACAAATCGGGAGGCGGTGCTTGCCACGGAGGATAAAGGAAAAGTGGTGGCGGTCAATCAAAACGCCGACACGCCGGGCGGCCGATCCGTCACGGTGGAGTATGAACGTGCGGACAACAGCAAGGTACAGGTAAGCTATCATCATCTGGAGGCGGTAGGCGTAAAAACAGGTGACACGGTGAATGCCGGGCAACAGCTTGGCGTGTCAGGAAGTACCGGCACACGGACAACCGGAGAACACCTGCATCTGGAAGTGAAGCAAATTACTACGGATGGAACCCTGCGTGAAGTGAATCCTGCGGCTTACCTTGCCGAAATAGCACAGAAAGGGAACATCGGGCTGCAACTGCTGTCGGACGGCAAAGACTTGATGGCTAAATTCCGTACGCAAGAGGACGAAACTCCGACAACCGGTTTGGCTGATTCACCGGAAGATTGGATGAAAAAGCTGCTTTCCTCGGAGGACAGCGGTATCCGGATGAACGGTAACGACCCGATTATGGAGTTGGTGATGGGGATGTTTACCTCGCTGATGGCTCTTGCCGTGCAGATTGACGGCAAGGAACAGGAGCAGCAAATGGCGGCTGCAACCCAAGCGGCCTTGGAGAAACGCATCGACCTGTCGCAACTCGTTCCCTCGCTGAAATCCTGTGAGCTGGTGATACAAGAGAGGGGTAAGACCTGTGCTACACGCCAAAGACAGTACCGGCAGCTACTCGCACGAACTGACTACAGCTGAGATGAACCGATTGTCGCTGATACTGAATGACACGGCAATGCCGGACGAGAGCAAGCGGCAACGGATCGGTACGGCGGTAAATCATATGCTCGTGGCTGAACGTGCAGCCAGAAGCTATGAGCAGGGAGTGGAGCAACGTGGGCAGCCGGAAGGTTTGCAGATTCGATAATAAATATAGAAGTGAAATAGTTGTGTAACAATTAAAAGTGTGATTTATGATTAAGTGTAATGTGACAATCAACGGCATTGTAAGCCGCACGGCTTCCATGCGTACCAACAAAGAGGGGAAATCCTACATCGGCTTTGCCGTGAAAACAACCATTCCTGCCAAAGCAGGCGGCTGCAAACAAGTGGAGATATTCGTGTCGAAAGACGGAACGGATGCGGAACTGCCTTCCTATGTGGCCGGGCAACGTATCGGGTTGAAGGGAGTGCTGACTTTCCGCAAGCGTGAAGAAAACCTGTATCTCAATTTCCATGCCGAGAGCGTGGATTTTCTCCCGGAAAACGAGCGTGATGCGATTGAAGGCACTATCAAGTTCCGGGGTACGGTGGGCAAACAGGTGGAGAAAAAGAGAGACAAGAGGGGCAATCCCTACTGGGTATTCTCTGCCTTCAGCACGGAGAAGCACGAGGAAAACTTTTCCTTTACATGGGTGCGCTTCATCTGTTTTACCGCTGAAAAAGATGGTTGGCTCCAACCTAAAGCACGTATCTGTGCCAAAGGAGTGTTGGAACTCTCCGTATATCTGGACAAAATCAACCTCTCCTGCCGGGTGGAGGAAATGAGGGAATGGGTGAAACCGGCTGTAACGAATGAAACTGAATTTTGAGCATGGCAGGAAAAAAACATAATCCGGATGGGCCAAATGCAGAGGAACGTGCGCTTGAACGGTTTACGGAACTGATGATAAAGAAAATATCGTCTATCAAGGGAGACTGGAAGAAACCGTGGTTTACCGAGAACTTTATGGCATGGCCGAAGAACCTGTCCGGACGAGAATATAACGGGATGAATGCGCTGATGCTCATGTTGCTTTGCGAGGAAAACAGCTACAAGCTACCGGTGTTCTGTACCTTTCAGCGTGTGTCGGGACTAAACTATTCGACGGACAGACAGGGGAATCATAAGCCATTGACGGATGCCAATGGGGAGAGGCTTCCGCAGGTGTCTGTCCTGAAGGGGGAAAAATCGTTTCCGGTATTCATTACCACGTTTACCGTGGTGGATAAGGAGACGAAAGAGAAAATCAAGATGGAGGACTATCGGAAACTGTCGCCGGAAGAACAGAAAAAGTATTCGGTATATCCCAAGCTGAACGTACATAATGTATTCAATGTGGCACAAACCAACCTCCGAGAAGCACGTCCGGAACTATATGAGAAGCTATGTGAACGGAACAACTTAAAACGCCCAGCCTCCCTGGACGATGAAAAAATGGCGTTTGCCCCATTGGATGAGATGATTGAAAAAAAACTGTGGGTGTGTCCGATTTCTTTGGAACATCAGGATAGTGCTTATTACAGCATTGCCAAAGATGCGATTGTGCTGCCGGAAAAGAGCCAGTTCATCAACGGGGAATCGTTTTACGGGACGCTGCTGCATGAAATGACGCACAGTACGGGGGCTGAAGGACGCTTAGACCGTATCAAGCCAGCCGCTTTCGGAAGCAAAGAGTATGCACGTGAGGAACTGGTGGCTGAATTGGGCAGTGCTTTGGTAGCCTCGCAGTATGGTATTACCAAGACAATCAAGGAGGATAGCGCACAGTATCTCGGTTCCTGGCTGGATGTATTGAAGGAATCCCCGGAGTTTCTGAAAACCACATTGTTGGATGTAAAAAAGGCTTCATCGATGATTGCACAACGGATTGATGCGGTGGCCGAGAAAATGGGGGCAAAAGAACGGATGTTTTACAGTTCCGTGGCTTATCTCCAGTTTTCGGATGATACCGGGCAATTCGATGAACTTAAAGAAAAAGGCGACTATGAAGGGTTGTTGGCACTCGGCAGGGAGTATTACGATGGCAACGGCATCAATGAGAAGTACACTTATCTGTCACCCCTGCAAAACAAGGGGGATGACCTGCTGATTGAAGATAAGGACTTTGCCGTTGTCTATAATGGAAGCGCAGGCGGTACCTACGAGGTGATGCTGAAGTTCACGGAACAGGAAATCCGTGACCATATCAAACGGTATGGCGTGGATATTGCAGGGGAAACAATAAAAGAGGTGGCCAGGGATATGGTGGCGGAGCAATTTGACAGGCTGCCCCGTTCGCCGGTCTTTGAAATGGCCAGTGGGGATATTCTGTATCTGGAGTATAACCGTGAGAAAGATTGCCTTGCGGCCGGCACGGCTACCAATGCAGGACTGGCGGTTCAGCACAGCTTTGCCTACGACCATAGCCAAGACCTTGACGGCAACCTGCAAGATGTGCTGACCGCCCTTGAAGCCTGTCCCGAATACCAATACCAGAGTGATGCGGAAGAAAGGGTAAATCCTCAAATAGACCTTATGGATGCGGATAATGATGGCAACACGCAGGAGGTGGCACATGAGGAAAGGGAACAGGAGGATGAGTATGTGCCTTATCGCAGGGGAAGATAAGATGTTGGGTGCAAGGAGTGTATGGGTACATTCCTTGCACTGCTCTTTTTATTCTTCTATGAGCGTTAATTGCTCCGGACGGTCGGCAAACCAATAGGCATCGCTGTCAATATATACGCATCTGCCATTGACTGGCTTTCCAAAAGCCAACACTTCGTGGGGACCGAATACTACTCCGTGGTCGTTGGTGAAGATAACCCTGTCACCGACGGATAAATCCCGGTCTGTGTAGGTGACTTCGGAAAGGCGGTCGTAGAATATCGTACCTTCCGCTTCATACCGGGCTTTCCAACGCTGGAAATCTTCTTTATGACTCATGGTCATGCCAAAGGGGAATAACTCGGAGGGGAAAACTTCGGCTTCCGAATGGTCGGAGGCAATCAGGATAATGCTATCTTCGTCAATATCCTCGGGGGCGGAAATCACTTTGTAAGCTCCTGAAGCCTTGCCGTTGTCGGGGGCGTTCCAATAAAGGGTGTTGCCGTTCTTGATAAAATCGTACTTGCTCATTGTGTATAATTATTTAGTTGAAAATCAATATAAATCATTCAAGCATTCTTGTGTTGCCACTTCTAAACCACATTTTTTGTCCTGCAATTTTCCAGCCATAAACAGCTGCCACATCGGGATATAGGGAACGTGTCAGTTTGCGGAAACCTCCTTTCGTCTATCTCACCGTTGTAAATCTTGGCTGCTATACGTTCGGCTGTTTCTTCGTCTTTGGCTATGCGGTAAAGCACATAGTTGGTGCCATCATGGTGGTGCAGTATTCCACGTATGTTGTAGGCATCGCCGTACCATTCGGCATCCTCGCATCGGGTATGAAGTATGTTGGCAATGTTGTTACCAAAAAATTGAAAGGCATTTCTTCTGCCTTGCCATAGCCCTAAATCGGCAAACGCAATAATAATGCCATTTACCTTTTTATCAAGGTTGCCTCTTTCATCGGACAGGTCTAAATACACTTCGTCTGCCCATTCTTCATCTGTGAGTTGGTAATCCTTATTTCCCGTAATGGCACGCATATTTTCCAAATAGTTTTCACGCGCTTCATCGTCATAAAACATTTCGCTGCTCCAAATCATTTTCTTTTCCATTGTCTTACTCTTTAAATTGTTGGTTATGCACTTCCCCTTTCATTAGAGAATTTTTATCTCTACCAGGAGTTCTATTTTTACGTGCAATCCCATAACGGCTTGTCAGGCAAAATAAAGGCAAGGAATTTGGGGATTTTGATGCCGGGCTTGGAAAGCCTATTAAAATATTCAAATAGCGGAGCGGTACTTGACGGATTTTGCGGGCCGTAACTTTGCAGAGTAAAAAGGAAGGCCTGGTAGAGGGGAATGGTGGACTGAGCTAAAAGAGGTTAATTTGTTGAATTTATGGCTATGATTACAAAATAAATCTCATACAAGTTTGTTTTCTCAAATAAAAAATGTACATTTGCAGTATAGAATTATCCCCTTGGTTGGGAAAGACCAAGGCTCGCCCTCGATTTCGAGGGCTTATTTTTTATATGACTATGGCAGAAGGAAAACAAGCAACGGGTAATCATTTACATTGACGGATTCAACTTCTATTATGGATTAAAGACCGCTCCGTGGAAGAAGTATTATTGGCTAGATATTGTCAAGTTGATGGAGTCTTTCTTACGTCCTAATCAGGAATTAATAGCAGTAAAGTATTTCTCTGCTAGACCAACAGACGTGGGTAAACGGAAAAGACAGGATGCCTTTTTCCAAGCCAATAAGGAGAATCCGAAATTTAAGTTGATATTGGGAAAGTATCTAAAAAAGGAAATCGAGTGTTTCAAATGCCACAATATCATCCATACTTACGAAGAAAAGGAGTCTGACGTGCGTATAGCTACCCAGATTGTGGCCGACGCTTTCCAACATAACTGTGACCTTGCTATCATTGTTTCCGCAGACAGTGATATGATACCAGCCGTTGAACTGGCCAAAGAAGCTAAAATCAATGTATTTATCTATTTCCCACCTCATCAGTATTCTAGTAACTTGGCTACAATGGGAAATGGCGCACCCATTCAGATGTTGCGCTATGAAAAGAGGTTTAAGCAGGCATTATTGCCAGATAAAATAACGCTTGCCAATGGGTTTGAACTTTCCATTCCGTTGGAATGGAAAGTTCTACAAAGAGGAGGAAAATAATATCTCATTGCTATTCAAGGCAGGGATAGAAATACAGTTTTTTTTATAATAATTGGATTCAATAAATGGCAGTATTATTTGACAGTTTTTCATATAGGATAAAGGAAGTCGAATCTGGTATATGTTATGATAGATGGCATTTTGGAAAATATCCAGAACTTACTATGCCTGAACATTTATATTATTTGAATCGAGTTATAAATTGTTTGCTAACACATGATAAAATCATTATCAGGACAGATTCATTGGAAGAAATTATAGACGTTTTGGGTTTTGAAGCCTTTAGACTTTTTATATGAAAGGCAAGAACTTGTAATAATTGATAATTGGTGGTTTCCAGCATTCATGATAGGAAATGAAAATTTGCTATTTATGAATATGCATCAGAGTAATTATTATGATAAAGTTATTGAACGAATAAACAACAAATATGGTTTTCAGGCATCTTTATTTATCAAGCAAGTATTTAAAAAGGTAACTTCTGATTCAGAATCGGAAGAATATGTATATTGGGATCATATTGCCCAAGAAAATATGTATGAGGATTTCACAATCAATAATCAAATTAGAACCTATTTAAATATAGAATCTGAAAACATCCTTGACATTAACGAAAAAGACACATGGAGTGCCGTAAGATTATGCCTATTCGAAAGAAGTCTTGTGTGGGGTAGTTATTTACAGACTGATGAAATAATTTTAGAAGATGAAGCTAAGTATTATTTCATGCAGAAAAACAATCTAATTCCAGAACAAACTCTTAATGATAGAATGAACAAATATCTTTTTTTTGCAAGGAATATTCCCAACTTATCTTTGCTTTATTACAATAAAATAATTGATATAAAAAAAATTATTCAAGTAAGAGATCATGCTTTTGGAGGTTTTTATAGAGATTGGCTACAATCGAATAACTATAATATAAATGAACTGGAGCGAATCCTTTTAGGAGGTAGTTCATCTTCACAAGCAGAAAAATGGTTTAGATGGGGACTGGTTTCTGTTACAGGATTAATTCTTCCGGCTGTGGGTGGATTAGCTGTCAGTTTACTAAATGAAAAAATTCCATCATTCTCCCAAAAGATTCCAAATATTTTCTTCGATCATGTATTATCTCAAGTTTTTAATACTAGAAAAAACAGGAATGCTTTACTTGCTTTGAAATGACATTAGTTTGTCGAAATTTTCAATAATTCACTTGATTGTTTTTTCCCACTACTAAATAAGGCTACAAATATTTGGTAATTTCATTTGAGTGGATGTTTACAAATAAAGTTGATCGAAAAATTTTTTACTATATTATTTTTATCTTTATTTCAAAAATTAGCCGGCTGACCTTCACAGGCTGACCGGCTATCACACAATGTAAGTTTATTATTATGAACAAAAAGTAATCTTCATTTTGGAGGGGAAAGCAATCTTACACAAGCGTTCCTGTTTGCCTCATTGGGTGAATAATCGTCAATCCCCCTTCTGAAACAATTTCAATACGGTTGCCTGGCACGGCACGTTTGATAAGCTGGGCCTTGATGTATTCCGCACGGCAAAGCCCCAATGAATTGTTGAGCGTTTCATTACCCGTGGCATTGTCTGCCGCTCCTGAAACCCGGATATGCAGCCCATGCTTATTGGCAATCCGGGCTATCCCGTCAAGGTTGATGAGTTGCGAGGTATCAGTCAGATGGCCGGTATTCAGGACAAAGAAGAAATAGACAGGTGTCCCGACATACAGGCTGTCGGAAACAAGCAGTGAGACATCACTATCCCAATGGTGGGTATGCTGTCTTTGTGAAACAGTTTGCTCATTGGTATGTGCCGCCGGATGAGCGGAAGATGCAGAGTCGCTTGCCTCCGTCAAGGGTGATTGATTCAACCTTGCACGAAGCGAATTTAATCCGCTGTAATTGTTTCTCGGATAGCCGGAAGAAGCGGTTTGGCTTTCTGCATTGCCGGCAAGTTCGAACAGCTTATCAGCGTATCGGTCTAACAGACCTTCCAACTCCAGAATCTTCTTCAACTCGGCGATAATGGCCAGGTTCATGGCATTGTTTTTCTGTAATCCCCGGTTCTTCCCTGCCAGGCACAAGGCATGAACAGCCAGTTCCTCATTCTGTCTTATATAAGGAACAGGGTCTATCACCTTCCGCCAACCGGCCTTGCCAATCGTGAAGGAGATTCCTGCCGTCAGGCCCACTAAATTATCCCCGAATTGGTCGGAAACACCATAACCGTCGAAGTCCCTGAAAGTCGTGGCGCCACCCAGTTCCGCAAGCAAGTGGAAAC
>VOFI01000842.1_pt1 | contig 38001 bp, 28 predicted proteins | sample 5384131 | NCBI WGS metagenome assembly VOFI01 (sample SAMN12384728, study PRJNA508395) | human gut metagenome | isolation source: healthy gut H | host: Homo sapiens | reverse complement strand
GCCTTTGGAAGCCATTGTCCATGAAGAAACTTATCATGATTATACTCCTGAGGATATCGACCGTCTATATGCCTATAAGGAGTCTTTGCCTGAGAATAAACAGTTTATCGCAGAAAATAATAAAGAAACATTGGCTCAGGTCTTTACGGATGTACGCTATACAAAGAAAGACAGCGAGGCTATGTCCGAGAACCTTTGGAAAGTAATGAAACAACAGGGATTTTAATTTGAGTATAACGTATGAGGTATAAAGCGTATCCATGCAGTTTTTTTGCATGATGACTTTATACCTCATACCTTATACTTTTATTCCGTACCTTATACTTTTTTCAAGGCGGTCTGAATTTCTTCGATTTCAGCGCGGAATGATTTGTCCACCTCTTTCAGTTGCTTGATTGTTTTGCAGGCATGCAGTACGGTGGCATGGTCTTTATTTCCGATTAGCGTACCTATCTTGGCTGTAGAGAAGTCTGTATGTTTTTTGGCTAAATACATGGCTATCTGACGGGCTTGCACCACTTCGCGTTTACGCGATTTTGTATGTATGGCGGCATTTTCCAAACCAAAGTGTTTGCATACGGTAGTGATAATGTCGTCAATGGTTATGGCTTTGCTTTCGCAGTTCACGACTTTGCGTACGATGCGTTGTGCCAACTCCAGGTCGATTTCCTTGTTGTATATCGTAGAATGGGCCATAATGGAGATGACAATGCCTTCCAGGTCGCGCACGCTGTTACCTACATTCTCTGCTATATAATCAATTACTTCCGGCGGGAATTGTAAACCGTCACGATGTATCTTATTGCGCAGGATATTTTTGCGCAATTCTACCGTGGGCTTTTCCAGTTCCGCCACCATTCCCCATTTGAAACGTGTAATCAAGCGTTCTTCCATACCTTGAAGCAGTACGGGAGCCCGGTCTGAAGTGAGAATAAGCTGTTTGCCGTTTTGATGCAGGTGGTTGAAGATATGGAAGAATGTGTTCTGCGTTTTGGTAACGCCTGCAAATTCCTGAATATCGTCAATAATCAATATGTCAATAGTCTGGTAGAAGTTGATGAAATCGTTGGTCGTATTGTTACGTACAGAGTCGGTGTATTGTACTTGGAATAAATGCGCAGATACGTACAATACGCGTTTCTCCGGATATAATTCCTTGATTTTTGTACCGATGGCATTGGCAAGGTGAGTTTTTCCCACACCTGATGCTCCATACAAAAATAGCGGATTGAATATGGTCTTAGCCGGATTGAGCGCCACTGCTTCTGCAACACTACGAGAGAGTTTATTGCTATATCCTTCAATGAACGTGTCGAAATTGTATTCCGGATTCAGATGCGGATCCAAATCGGGAACAGGTATCTGTGGAATAGCTTTATCTATCGTTTGCTTTTGTGGCATAATAGTACGGTGGGTCGACTCGTAGTTGACGGTCTTTTCAGGCCGTGAACTTTTGTCCACCATAACATTATACATCAACTTTGTTCCCTCTCCGATTACCTTATAGAGGGTCTTACGCAACAAGTCTACAAATTTATCCTCCAGAAATTCGTAAAAGAACTGGCTGGGAACTTGTACAACGAGCGTTTTATCCTCATATTTTAAGGGAACGATGGGGAGAAACCAAGTTTTATATGTCTGTTCCGGAACATTGTCTCTGATGATTTCAAGACAGCGGTTCCACAATCCGACATGATCCTGTCCACTCATAACGGTTACTAATACATTTATTAATTAAGCAAAACTTCTACGTTTGCAAAATTGGCAATCTTATTTGAAAAAAACAAATCTCTCTTTTCTTGCATTTCTCAGGAAAACAATAATCTCTTTACTTTCAGCTACTTATCGGAGTGTATGAAACCTATGCCTTTGCCGGAAGTCTTGCTTTTATGTAACAGCTTGTAATGTAGTGTATTATAGCCTATACACAAGTTGCTGCATCTATTGGAAACGGCATGAGTATAAACCTCTTTTTTACCTTTATACGCAGACTTATCAAGGGATTTCTTTCCCAATAACAAATGAGCCTTCTTATTTAGACGAAATCTATTTAAGAGGAAATTCTACTTATCTTTCTTGCCGAACAAAGAGAAATGGACGTAGCGTTTCGGATGCGATTTCAAGTCTTCCAACAAGCTCGCTGCGTTTGCCGTGGTGGCATTCAGATTGTTGTAAAGCGACGGGTCGTTCAGTAACAATCCTACTGTATTGTCCTTACGGTTTAATTTGTCTGTAAGCATCTTCACGTTGGCCAGCGTTGAGTCTATGCTTTGCATGGCTGTTGCGTAGTCTATCTCTTTCAGGTTGTTGGAAATCAGAACAAAGTTATCTCCGATGGTGTTCAGCTTTCCTGTGAGCTGCGGAATGTCTTTATTCATCAATGTTTGCAGTTGCCCGCTGGTTACGGCCAGGTTGGCGGTCAGGTTCTGCACATTGTGCAGGGTGGCAGGTATGGCGGGGTCTGCCAATACCGTATTTAAAGAGCCGAGGATAGAATCCAGTTTGGGCAGCATCTTTTCCAGTTGCGGCATCATGGTAGCCACTTTCTCCATCATTCCGTTGTTGAGAGTGCCGGGAATCGTATCTCCGACCTGATACTTCTCGCGGGGATTGTTGGCAAGAAGAAGATTCATCTTGACGCCGCCTAACATTTCCGTGGCCAGCTCCGCCGTACTGCCTTTGGGAATGCGGAGGTCGGTGTTGACATCTATTTCGGCAACCACTTTTCCGGGTTGGGTATAATCGTAATAGAGGTCGCGTACGATACCTACGCGGAAACCGTCGGCAAAGACCGGACTTGATTTGGTGAGTCCGTTGACATTATGGAACTTGACATAGAAATAACTGGAAGGCTTGAACATGTGAATGCCTTTTAGATAGTTGATACCATATACTAATATGCAAAGCGCTGCTATGCCTGCGATTCCAATTCTGACTTCTTTGGTAATATACTTCATGATGTATTTTATTTATTTCTTTTGTTTTTAAATTCTCTGATGGCAGTATTTACGTTTACTTTCCTGCCGTTCTTAAAGGCTATGATGAAAGCATCCTTGAATTTTGCCGTAATTGAACGTTTGGTGCGTAGCACCTTATTGTAATCGGAAGATGCGCCATAGGTGTATTTGTACAGGCCGCCTTCCTTATAATAATCCACATTTTTCAAACCTTTCAGCCGCTTGTCGTTCTTGGCCAGCGGACGGGAAGAGGTGAGTATCTGTATCTTGAACACAGGGGCTTTGTCCTCTGTCTGCGCAACGGTTGCTTTTTCCGAAGGCTGGGGTGGCCGGTTTGTTGTTTTGGACGGTCGCCTTTTTCTCTGTCTCGGGTGTGGCATCGGCAGGAGCGGGCGTTTTCTCTTCCGGTTGTGGCAGGTCTTCCGGCAGAATGGTCTGGCTGCTTCCGTTCAACCGGATTTCCTGTTCGCGCTTATAAGTGAGGAAAGCGCGGAAGATGCCGTTGGCAAGAGTATTGGTGCCTGCGTCCGTGTTTAGATACCGTTCTTCTTCGGGTGTGGAGATAAAGCCGAGCTCTACCAGAATACTGGGCATGGCACTGGCTTTCAATACCAGAAAACCGGCTTGGTGCACGCCCCGGTCTACCCGGCGGCAGGTGTTGCGGAAATGCTTTTGTACAAGTGATGCCAGATGTACGCTTTGCGACATATATTTATCCTGCATGAACTCGAAGATAATGTAGGACTCGGCGGAATTGGGATTAAATCCTGCATAGCGGGTCTTATAGTCGCTTTCGTAAAGAATGACCGAGTTTTCCCGCTTGGCAACTTCAAGGTTGGCATCCGATTTGGCAAGACCTAACGTCCAGGTGGATGCGCCTTTGGCGGTCCGGTTATTGGCAAGCGCATTGGTATGGATCGAGATGAACAAGTCCGCTTTGGCATCGTTGGCTATTTCCGCGCGTCGGTTTAGGGGAATAAAGACATCCCGCGTACGGGTATATACGACTTTTACGTCCGGGCAGTTCTTTTGTATCTGCTTGCCGAGCTTGAGTGCGACATTCAGGTTTATGTTCTTTTCTTTGGAGATTCTGCCGATGGCGCCGGGGTCGTGTCCGCCGTGTCCGGCGTCGATGACGACAACAAAATCCTTCGCCCCGATATTGCTGCAACAAAAAGGAGCAATGAGCAGTCCCAGGCAAAGGCTTATATATAAGATATGTTGTCTGTATCGTTTCATATTAAAATATCGTTGCAAAGATAGCGCAAAGGTCTATTATCGCCCTGCAAAAGTAATGTAATTTTATAGAAAACTCACACTTTGCTTTCAAGTTTTATTCGTAACAGCTTCTTTTTAGGGAGATTTAGTCTTTGCATTTGCAAAATTTACATGTTTTCTATACTTGCTTCTGTTTGGCGGTTGGCTGTGCATAATTCGTTAGACCCGGGTCATCCGTTCGTTCAACCAAGGTCTAACGAACGGATGACCCGGGTCTAACGAAAGGGCGACGACTGTCTAACGAATTAAAAATACTACGTTCTGTGTCAATGCTTCTCTTTTTTCCCTTTTATTCTCTGCGATGAGTCTATTTGTTGATAATATCTGTAACTTTGCGCACAAATATTAATTGGTAGATACAGGTATGCTTCTTCGTCTTATAAAGAATTGGACATTGCCTTTGGCGATGCTTGCCGGTACGGCCGGATATTTCTTCTTTGCGAAAATTCCCTGGTTTGCACCGGTGAAACCTTGTTTGAACGGGTTGGTGGCTCTCCTGACTCCGGCTTTGATTTTTGCACAATTGCTGTTAACCTTCTGTAAGGTAGAAGTGCGTGATTTGAAACCGAAAGGGTGGCATGGCTGGCTGTTGCTGTTTCAGACGGTGGCGTGTCTGATTGTGGCGGCTTTGCTGGTGTGCTGTCCGATGGAGGAGATGTATCGGGAAGTTTTTGAAGGGGCTATGGTATGTCTTATTTGTCCTACGGCTACCGCTGCTGCGGTCATTACCGGTAAGCTGGGCGGAAGTGCGTCGAGTCTTACCACGTATACGTTGTTGTCTAATCTTTTGGCCGCGGTGGTTGTTCCGTTGGTATTCCTTGGGTTGAACCTCATGCGGATGTTACTTTTTTTGCGGCTTTCTTGAAAATACTGAGTAAGGTGTTTCCGCTGTTGCTTCTGCCTTTCTTCATGGCCTGGTTTCTGCGGGTGTTTGTCAAGAAAGTGCATAGATGCTTATTGGAATTTCACGATGCTGCTTTCTACTTATGGGCGGTGGCGCTTGCCATTGTATCGGGGCAGACGGTGCGTTCGTTGGCGAACAGTGATGCTCCGGTGTTTGTGGAAGTCCTGATTGCTTTAGCAGGTTTGGCAGCCTGCTGTGTCCAATTCTATTTAGGTAAGAGAATCGGCGGGCATTACAATGACCGTATCAGTGGTGGACAGGCGCTGGGACAGAAGAATACGGTGCTTGCCATTTGGATGTCCTATACTTATTTGAATCCGCTCTCTTCCGTAGGGCCGGGTTCGTATGTGCTGTGGCAAAACATTTTCAACAGTTATCAGTTGTGGCGGAAGCGGAAAAGTGAGCAACCGCCTCTTTAGCCATACGGAAATTAGTGGGCAACAGTAATTTATTCGTCATATCCCAACTTCTTCTCATTGTAATCCGATGCGATATAAGCAGGGCGTCTTTTGGTTTCTTTGAAAATGCGTCCGATATACTCTCCGATAACGCCCAATGCGAACAGTTGGATGCCGCCCAAGAACAGAATAACGACTATCAGGGTGGGGAAACCGGCGGCCTGGTCGCCGTATATGATGGTCTTTATCAGGAAATAGATGGCGTAGATAAAGCTGGAAATGGAACAGAGGATACCGCAAACGGTGGCAATGCGCAGGGGAGCGGTGGAAGAGGAGGTGATTCCTTCGATTGCCAGGTTCAGCAGTTTGAAGAAACTCCATGAGGAGTGTCCGGCAAGGCGGTCGCCCCGGTCGAATTCTATGCTTTTCTTCCGGTAGCCTATCCAGCAGAATAGTCCTTTGGTATAGCGTTCCTGTTCTCGCAAGTGTCTTAATGTCAGTACGCAGCGGCGGTCGAGCAGGCGGAAGTCTCCTACGTTTGGCAGAATATCTATCCGGCTCATCTTTTGTAAGATGCTGTAGAAGGCAAGTGACAGCCGGCGGCGCATCCAGCTCTCTTCGCCACGGTTGCGGCGTTTGGCGTAGATGTCATCATAACCTTCTTCCCAGTATTGCAGCATCCGGTCCACAAGTTCGGGAGGGTCTTGCAGGTCGGCATCCATTACCACGCAGCAGTCTCCGGTGGTGTAGTCGAAGCCTGCAAGCATGGCGATTTCCTTGCCGAAGTTGCGCGAGAGGTTCACGAAATTTACCCTGCTGTCCGTTTGTCGGAGTTGGCGGATAACATCGAGCGTCCGGTCGCTGCTGCCGTCATTGATAAATAGGATTTCCCATGCATAAGTGCCGTTGCGGTTGATAAGTTCTATCAAGCGCTGATATAGGGTAGGGAGCATCGCTTCTTCGTTGTAGACCGGAATCAGTAGGGTTACTTTCTTCATTTCGCAAGTGTGTATGGTAAATACTTTGCAAATATATTATTTTCCGGAGAAGTCCGGGATAAATATTATAATTAAAAATTATTGATTTGAGAAATATCAGTCTTTTCGTTTGAAAACGAAGCGTACCAACAGGAAATTGACCGGAATGGCTATGGCGAATACTGGAATAGGGGCAAGAGTTTTGGAGAGTCCCAACCAGAGGAATGTGTTCAGCAAACCGATGTGCAGCAGGTAATTGAATAAATGCACTCCTCCAAAACCGAACGCCTTGCTCCATGACGGCTTTTTGCCGAACGTGAAATATGTGGTAAGGTAGAAATTGGCGATAAAGCTCAGGGCATAGCCGAGGGTATAGGCTATATTTACATTGATGAACCGTTGCAGTAAGAAGTATATCCCGTAGTGCAAAGCGGTTGCAAGGACACCCACCATGACAAAACGTATGAACTCGGGAAATCTTTTTAAATGCTTCATTTTAGGTTTACGCTATCATTGAGCCGGCAAAGTTAGGTATTGTTGTAGAATATTTCGTACTTTTGCAGCCGGAAAAATATAAAAACGAAAATATATGTCGGACAGAAAGATAGCGTTCTGGTTTATTGCACTGTTAAGTGTACTTGTACTGGTTCCCTTTTTAGGGGAAACCATATTCTATTCGAAAGGGGAACCGCGTGAGGCGATAGTTGCATATACCATGCTGGAAAGCGGTAACTGGATACTCCCGACGAATTACGGAGTGGAAATAGCTTATAAACCGCCTTTCCTTTATTGGACAATAGCCGTCATTTCATCCGTCTTGGGAGGAGTTACGGAGTTCTCGGCACGTATGCCGTCGGCGCTTGCTTTTCTTGGCTATGCAGTTGGTATTCTTCAGTTTCGTAGCCAAACGCAAGGATGTAAAGACTGCATTCTGACCTCTATCCTTCTTTTGTCCTCTTTTGAAGTACACCGTGCGGCAGTAGCCTGCCGGCTTGATATGCTGCAAGTTTCTCTCATCGTGATTTCATTGTGTCTGCTTTTCCGATGGGATGAGAAGAATTGCAAAGGGATTCCTTGGCTGGCCGTACTGTTGATGGCATGCGCTACATTGACAAAAGGGCCGGTCGGCTCTATCTTTCCCTGTCTGGGTATCGGGGTGTATCAGCTGTTGCGCGGGCGTTCGTTCGGAAAGGCTTTCTTTTCACTGCTGGGCATCGGGTTGCTGTCCCTCATTCCTTTGGGCATTTGGTTTTGGGCAGCTTATCAGCAAGGTGGAGAGGCGTTTGTCAATTTGATGCTGGAAGAGAATACCGGACGTTTCTTCCGGAAAATGTCCTATGCATCGCACGAGAATCCGTTGTGGTATAACTTCCTGACTATTATTTGGGGATGGATTCCCTGGACTTTAGTGCTGCTTATTTCCTTGTTCGGACTGAAATGGAAAAAGATACGTCTTCTGCCGGAAGGTGCTTCCGTTGGCGAACGTTTAAAGAAAGCGTGGTGCAAATTCCGTTCTCAGTCACCGTTGCAGCTTTTTGCGTGGGTAGTGATTTTAACGATTTTCATCTTCTATTGCATTCCCAAAAGTAAGCGTAGCGTCTATCTGCTGCCTATCTATCCGTTTATGGGAATGCTGCTTGCTGAATACCTGCTGGCATTGGTGCAACGAGGCGCGAAAGTATTCCGGATTTCCGCCTGGATTTTCGTTGCATTGGCAATGTTGCTTACTGTTACTTTCTTTGCCGTGCGTTTGGATATGATTCCCGAAAGTATTTGGGGAACAGGCAAGCATGCCGCTGAGAATATAGCTTTTGTGAATGCACTGCATACGGTGGAGCTCTCACTGCCGAAATGGCTGATTGTGTTCCTGCCGCTTGTAGCTGCCGGCTGCTTGCTGTATATGCTGGTAAAGCGTGCGGACGCGCGTTCGCTGTTGTATGGTACGGCTGGCTGCATTTTGTGTATATTTGTGTCGTTGGACGGCGTTTATCAGCCTACTATATTGGCGGTGAAGTCGGACAGGCATCTGGCTGTACGCCTGAATGAGTTGGAGCCTCAAGGTATGGTCTATTCGTATGCCGACTGGGTTAAGTTCTATGGCATAAATTATTATCTGGGCGACCGGGTGCGTATCTTTGATAAACTGAACCCTGCCCAAGGTTATGTGTTGGTGACGGACGAACTGCAAGAACAGTTCCTGCAGGATACGGAAGACACCTACCGGGTGGAGGAAGTATACCGCACTCCTCTGCGCAGTTGCGATTTGCGCCGGAAAGTCATTGTTTATAAATTCAGCAAAAAATAAAAAATGAGTCCCCAAGGGTTGATTGATAAATATTATCCGGAAGCCAATGAATTGCGGCATATCCTACTGACGCACAGCCGTTCTGTGGCCGATAAGGCTTTGTGGATTGCCGACCGCCATCCGGAGTTGTCTTTGGACAGAGATTTTCTGTATGAAGCGGCTATGTTGCACGATATAGGTATATTCCTGACAGATGCCGACGGCATTTATTGCTTTGGCGACAAACCCTATATCTGTCATGGCTATTTGGGAGCGGACCTGGTGCGTTCGGAAGGATATCCGCGTCATGCCTTGGTCTGTGAAAGGCATACGGGGGCCGGTCTCGCACTGGAGGATATTATTGCGCAAAATCTGCCTGTTCCTCACCGGGACATGCTTCCGGTAAGTATGGAAGAGCAGGTTGTATGTTTTGCAGATAAGTTTTATTCCAAGACACATCTGGACAGGGAAAAAAGTGTAGAGAAAGCGCGTGACAGCCTGCTGCGTTATGGCAAAGCCGGCGTGCAACGCTTTGATTATTGGTGTAAACTGTTTTTGTAGCAATCTAAATTTCTTTAAAAAGGGAGATTATCCGTATAAATTACGTACTTTTACCCGTTCAAGCGTAAACTATTAGTTAATGACGCCATTGAAAGCAAATACATTCATATCATTCATACTACTATTCGTCTTACTTCTTCTTTCCGGTGAGGCTGCTTCGCAACGTCGTCGGCGCGGTGTTGTACCACCAGGAAGACAGCAAGTGGACTCTTTGCGGAGTGATTCGCTGGGGCAGGGGATTGCATCTTCTCATAGGAGAGGTATGCGCGATACCTTGCAACCCGATTCTTTGCGGATGGATACGTTGGCTGCTTCCGGCAAGAAGAAACAGCCTTTGGACGCTCCGGTGACTTATGAGGCAAACGATTCCATCGTATTTACTCAAGGCGGATATGCGCATCTCTATGGTCAGGGAAAAGTAAACTATCAGCAGATAGAATTGGCGGCGGATGTTATTACCATGAATATGGATAGTAGCACGGTTTATGCCCATGGAGTGGAGGATTCGTTGGGAGTGAAGAAGGGAACACCGGTTTTCAAGGATGGAGAAACCCCATACGAGACTAATACGATTCGCTATAACTTCAAGAGTAAGAAGGGTATTATAAGTAATGTAGTCAGCCAGCAGGGCGAAGGATATGTAACCGGAAACAATGCAAAAAAAGGCGCTAATGACGAGCTGTATATGAAGAGTGGCCGATACACGACCTGCGACCACCATGAGCACCCTCACTTCTATATGCAGATGACTTATGCAAAAGTGCGCCCCAAAAAGAATGTAGTGACCGGACCTGCCTATCTGGTAGTAGAGGATGTGCCTTTGCCGCTTGCCGTGCCGTTCTTTTTCTTCCCGTTTTCGAGCAGCTATTCGTCGGGTTTTCTCATGCCTACCTATATGGATGACTCCAGCCGCGGTTTCGGCTTGACGGACGGTGGATATTACTTTGCCATCAGTGACAAGATGGATTTGAAGTTGCGTGCCGATATTTTTACGAAAGGTTCCTGGGCGTTGAATGCCGAGTCCAATTATATCAAACGGTACAAATATTCGGGCTTGTTTCAGGCAAGCTACCAGGTGACGAAAACCGGTGATAAAGGATTACCGGATTATTCTGTGGCTAAGGACTTCAAGATTGTATGGTCTCACAGACAGGATGCGAAGGCCAATCCGAATCAGACATTTTCTGCCAGCGTGAACTTTGCTACCAGTAGTTATGAGCGTACCAACATCGGCAATATGTACAACTCGAATGCCATGTCGCAGAATACAAAAACTTCAAGTATCAGCTATTCCCGTTATTTCTTCGACAGGAAACTGACGATTGCGGCAACCACCAATATCGCACAGACTATGAAGGATTCCTCGGTCAATGTCACTCTGCCCGACTTGAATATCTCCTTGTCCACGCTTTATCCTTTTAAGCGTAAGAAAGCGGCGGGTGAAGAAAAATGGTATGAGAAGATTTCCATCCGGTATACGGGGCGTTTGACCAACAGTATCCAGACCAAGGACAACCTGCTGTTTAAATCCAATCTGATAAAGGACTGGAAAAACGGTATGAAGCATGAGATTCCTATCAGTGCCACTTTCACATTGTTCAAGTACTTCAATGTAACGCCTTCTGTCAGCTATACCGAACGCTGGTATACGCGCAAGGTCATGAAAGACTGGGACCCCAATGCCGGAGGAAGCGGCAGGGAAGTAGCTACCGATACGATTTACGGTTTTCATCGTGTGTATAACTACAATGCCAGCCTGGGTATCAATACGAAGATATACGGTATGTATAATCCTATATTCCTTCCTAAAAAGAAGATACAGATCCGCCATGTCATAACCCCGTCGGTGAGCATAAGTGCCGCACCTGATTTTGGTTCCTCGCGCTACGGTTATTACGACTCCTATATCAAGAATTATGCGGACGGAAGACGGGATACGGTGGTTTATTCTCCCTATGCCGGTCAGGCGTTTGATGTGCCGGGAAGAGGTAAGCAGGGAAATATAACCTTCAGTATCTCCAACAACCTGGAGATGAAGTATTACAGCAGTAAGAAGGATACGATTAAGAAAATCAGTCTGATTGACGAGTTGGGAGCTAATATTAATTACAATATGGCGGCTGCGACACGTCCTTGGGGTGACCTTGGGCTGAATTTGCGTTTGAAGTTGAGCAAGAATTACACGTTCAGTATGAGCTCTTCATTCAAGACATACGGTTATAAGTTCGATAAGAATGGAAATGTGGTAGAGAATGACCGTACGGAATGGTCCTACGGACGTTTTGGTATTTTCCAGGGATACGGTTCTTCCTTTAGCTATACGTTTAATAACGAAACGTGGAAAAAGTGGAAAGAGAAGCTGAGCGGCACTAAGGATGCCGATAAGGAGAAAGATAAGGAAAATTCTTCCGAGGAAGGGGAAGATGCGGAGGCAAGTTCCGATGAGAGCGGCATTCCCAAGAAGAAAGTGGAAAAGGCAGCGGTGGATGCCGATGGTTATCAGGTGTTCAAGATGCCGTGGTCTTTGAATTTCAATTATAGTTTTAATATTTCCGAAGACCGTAGCAAGCCTATCAATCGGAAAAAGATGCGCTATCCTTACCGTTATACTCATAACTTGAGCGCTTCGGGCAATATAAAACTTTCCAATAAGTGGGCGGTGAGCTTTAACTCCGGTTACGATTTTGAAGCAAAGAAGATAGTACAGACCACCTTTAATATTACACGTGACCTGCACTGTTTCAGCATGTCGGCCAGTCTGTCTCCTTTCGGGCAGTGGAAATACTACAATTTTACCATTCGTGCCAACGCAAGTATTTTGCAAGACTTGAAATGGGAGCAGAGAAGCCAGACACAGAGTAATATTCAGTGGTACTAATTAGGGTGATGTTGCCAACTGTTTCTGGCGGCATTATTTGATTTTAGGCACGGAATTATACGGAGTTTGATAACGTTATCTGCTTCATTCCTTCTTCCGTGTGCTCCGTGTAATTCCGTGCCTGAAGAAATCGTCAAGCACATTTTTTCGTACTCCCTTTTTATCAGTGCCGCCTTACCATTTTATCTCTTCCTTTCCGTGCGCTTTCAGGTATTCATTCGTCTTGCTGAAATGCTTGTTTCCGAAGAAACCGTTGTATGCGGAAAGAGGAGAAGGGTGTGCGGATGTCAGTACCAAGTGTTTGTTGCGATCGATAAAAGCACCTTTTCGTTGTGCATAAGCTCCCCATAATATAAAGACCAAATGCTCCCGTTCTTCGGCAAGAATACGGATGGCGGCATCTGTAAATGTTTCCCAGCCGCGGTTCTGATGGGAGCCGGCTTGATGGGCACGTACGGTGAGAGTGGCATTGAGCAGTAATACGCCTTGTTCCGCCCAACGGGTCAAGTTGCCGGTAGGCGGTGCATCTGTTCCGATATCCGCTTTGATTTCTTTAAAAATATTGACTAAAGAGGGCGGGAAGGGCACGCCGTCGTTGACGGAGAAACAGAGTCCGTGTGCTTGTCCGGGACCATGGTATGGGTCCTGGCCGATAATCACTACCTTTACCTTGTCAAAAGGACATAAGTTGAAAGCATTGAATATCAATTTTCCCGGTGGATATATGGCATATTTACCATATTCCTCACGCACGAAGTTCGTTAATGTGTAAAAGTAATCTTTGTCAAATTCAGGCTGCAAATGTGCTTTCCAGCTATCTTCGATCTGAACGTTCATAATAGGAAGTGTTAGTAGTTTACGATGCTAAGATACAAATATTTCACCATAGTATACAAAGAGCCCCGCAGAGTTTTTTGCTTTTTCCTTTGAAACTCTGCGGGACTTTATATTGTTTACAGGTTGTATTTAGATTAAATGTATGTTGTGTGCCTTACATTCCGAGCGCATATCTTCAGGCCAGATGCTGGCTTGTATTTCTCCGATATGGGCTTTGCGCAAATAGAACATACACAGCCGGGACTGACCGATACCGCCACCGATAGACAAGGGCAGCGCATCTCCCATCAGGCGTTTGTGGAAATAGAGTTCCAGACGTTTTTCTTCACCTTCCTGCTTGAGCTGACGCTGGAGGGCTTCTTTGTCTACGCGGATACCCATTGAGGATAATTCCACACTGCGTTGAAGCACATCGTCCCACAATAATAAGTCGCCGTTTAAGCCGGGCAGACCGTTCAAGCCGGGAGTTGTGTAGTCATCATAGTCCGGAGCGCGTCCATCGTGTTTTTTGCCGTCGCTTAGTTTGCAACCGATGCCGATGATAAATACGGCGCCGAACTTCTTGGCAATGGCATGCTCACGGCATTTCGGTTCTATATTGGGATACATCTGCCGGAGCTCTTCCGCATGGATAAAGTGTAACTTCTGTGGCAGGCAGGGCTTGATTTGCGGATACATTTCATACACCATATATTCCGTACGGATCATAGCGGCATAAATGCGGGTGACTATCTCTTTCAGAAAGTCTATGTTACGGTCTTGTTCGGTGATAACGCGCTCCCAATCCCATTGGTCTACATATAAAGAATGTAAGTTGCCCAGCTCTTCGTCCGCACGGATGGCATTCATATCGGTATAAATTCCGTATCCCGGTTCTATACCGTATTCGGCAAGTGTCAGACGCTTCCATTTGGCAAGCGAATGTACCACTTCTGCCTGCGCATCGCCTAAATCTTTGATGGGAAACGACACAGCCCGTTCCACACCGTTCAAATCGTCGTTGATACCCATGCCTTTTAATACAAAGAGAGGGGCGGTGACACGACGCAGGCGGAGTTCGGAAGAAAGATTCAACTGAAAGAATTCTTTAATCTGTTTAATGCCTAATTCCGTTTGTTTTAAGTCCAATAAAGGTTTGTATCCTTCGGGTTTTATCAGGTAACTCATAGGTTTAATTTCTGAAACTTCTATTAATTTGTTCGGCAAAGATAGAAATAATATTGATACTTGTTTCTATTTTGATTGAAAAAATAACAAAATGTATATGTATATCCGTTTAATGCTCTCAAAATAATATTGAAAGGGTAATATGCAAAACAGATATAAAAAATGTATGAAGATTAGGAATATGCAGAGATTTTTTCTACTTTTGCATCCGAATTAAGGCTCCGTAGCTTAGTGAATAGAGCGTCAGATTCCGGTTCTGAAGGTCGTGCGTTTGAATCGCACCGGGGTCACAGGAAAATCCTTGATAAACTGTTGGTTATCAAGGATTTTTTAATATTTATATATCTCTTGGGTCATCCGTCTGTTTGTCCTTATTCATCAAGACCCATATCTGTCGTTGCCATTCATATACGGCAAATCTCTCATCATCGGAATTGTCGGTCTTGTCAACATATGTCCTTATACTTGGGGCGGAAGGGTATTTGGTTTGGATAATATCGTCTATCAGATAGCTGTACAACCCTCTGATTTTCTTGAAAAGAAAACATTGGAACATAAGGTTGATATATTCAGGATTGTTGCATACATACATTTTATACGTTTGATATGTATCCGACTGCATGTAATCTGAAGCCCTGCTGCTAAGATTGGACTTCTCTAGTTCTTCTTTCAGGGCTTCTTCCAGCTTTTTGTACTCGGCAGAGTCTGTTATGCTGTACCAGTAATGTTCATCGGGCTTAGTGGTTAGCTTTATCCATGTGTAGGCTTCCCAGTAATCAATTGCCATTCTTATGGAATCTCTGTGTTCCGGGGGCATGGCAAAATAGAGAGAATCTTTTTCCCAGTCCTTGAAAAGCGTTTCGATAGAATCAATCTTCTCTTGTTTCAGTTGTTTATATATGTCCGGTAGTTTTTCATCAAGAACGGAAGTTATCTGGAAAGCACCGCTCTCTATGCTACAGTTGACCCGTGGATTGGTTATGACAGAATCATTGAATATGAAAGCAATCTGCCTGCCTGTTGCCTTTTCCCGTTTCCTCGGCCCATTTCTTTCGTTTATAGTTGCTGATTTGTCCGCTGATTACATATTTTCCAAATAATCCGTGTCCAGTTTAAGGGCGATGAAATCCTTCGTCGTTACGATAGGCTCTCTGGAAATGCTGTCCGTCTGTCCGGACAAGATATGATACCAGCCATTTTCCCTAAGCTTGTTCTGGCAAATCGAAAAATACGGTAGGAAAGAAAACAATGTCAGTATTCCAAGCAGCTTTCTCCACATAACGTCTCTTTGTTTTCTAAACTTCAATTTCAAGAATTGTCCTCTCTTTACTCTTCAGATGCAAGCGCATCCCGCACTGCTTCCCAGTTATCGCAGAAAGCCTGCATGGAAGGGAATAACAGATTGGCTCCCGCATCCAGTAGCACTTGTCCGTCCAGCGGACCGGTATTGACAGCGATTGTGAATATCCCTGCCGCTGCTCCCGCCTGGACGCCGATGGGTGCATTCTCCACAACGATAGCTTCATTGGCCTTTACCCCTGCTTTTTCCAGTCCCATAAGATAAGGCTCCGGATTGGGCTTGCCATATTTCACATCAAAGGCGGTGACCATACGTTCGCGTTGGAACATGCCGGGAAAGTTATGTGCCAGTCTGTCCAGCAGGGAGTGTTGGCCGGAACCGGTTACCAATACGGGAGTCAACCCTTCCGCTTTTATTTTCTGTAACACTTCCCATGCTCCGGGCATACGTTCGGGTTCGGGATGTCTGTTGAATTCTTCGCTTTTTTCGGCATAGATACTCTCTATCATCTCAGGAGTGGCATCTTTGCCGTATTGCCGTTGATATACGATGTTGATTGTTGCTGCTCCCGTACGTCCTTCGTGCATATAAGCTTCCTCGCGGCTCAGATGCAGACCGTGACGTTCCATTACCGTATGCCATGCATCGGCATGATAAGGCATGGAGTTGAACAACACGCCGTCCATGTCGAAAAGAACGGCTTTCAGCCGGATATTGTCGTATCCGTGTTCTCTTAAATAGCGGGATATTGCTTCTTTAAACACTTGATAAATTGAGAATAAAAAATTAGAAATAGGGGAATAAAAACAGAGAGTTGGGAATCAAGAAACAGCCTTTTGATGTTGCACATGGTAATTTGTGTGCAGCCATTTCTCAATTCTCAACTCTCGATTTTAATTTATCACAGTCTTGCCTGGATGGCTTTGGATTCTTCTTCGTAACCCGGCTTGTTCAGCAGGGCAAACATATTCTTCTTGTAGGCTTCCACACCCGGTTGGTTGAACGGATTAACCCCCAGCAGGTAGCCGCTGATGCCGCATGCTTTCTCAAAGAAGTACAGCAATCCGCCGAGACTTTCCTCGTTCAGTGCAGGAATCACGATGCGCATGTTGGGTACGCCACCGTCTACGTGAGCCAGTTGTGTGCCGAGTTCCGCCATCTTGTTCACCTCGTCCACGTGCTTTCCGGCGAGGAAGTTCAGACCGTCGAGGTTGGCTTCGTCCGAAGGAACTTGCAGCGAATACTGCGTCTTTTCTACTGAAATGACAGTTTCATAAATGGTACGTTCACCTTCCTGAATCCATTGTCCCATGGAGTGCAGGTCGGTAGAGAAATCCACGGATGCAGGGAAGATACCCTTGTTCTCTTTACCTTCGGATTCACCGTAAAGTTGCTTCCACCATTCGCTTACGTAGTGCAATTTGGGGTTGAAGTTTACAAGGATTTCAATCTTCTTGCCGTTCTTGTAGAGTTCATTGCGGGTGGCTGCATAGATAGCTGCCGGGTTTTCAGCGAACGGAACATCCTTTCCGCAGGCCTTTTCCATAGCTGCCGCGCCTGCTACCAGTTTTTCGATGTCGAAGCCTGCAACGGCGATGGGCAGCAGACCTACCGGAGTCAGTACGGAGAAACGTCCGCCTACGTTATCGGGGATAATGAAAGATTTGTACCCTTCATTGTCTGCAGTAACGCGTGCTGCGCCTTTCTTGGCGTCTGTAACGGCAACAATCACCTTTTTTGCCATCTCCTTGCCGCGTTGGTCTTCGCATTGTTTTTTCAGCAGGCGGAACGCCAAAGCCGTTTCGGTAGTAGTACCGGATTTGGAGATATTGATTACACCGAATTTCTTGTCTTTCAGATATTCGGTGAGTTCGTACAGATAATCTTCACCGATGTTGTGTCCTGCATACAGAATAACCGGGCCGGACTTCTTGTCCTGCAACCATGCGAAACTGTTTGACAAAGCCTCGATAACGGCGCGTGCACCGAGGTAGCTTCCGCCGATTCCGGCAACAACCACTGCTTCACAATTCTCGCGCAGTACTTGCGCGGTAGCTTTCAGGTCTGCCAGGTGCTCCTTTGTAATGGAAGAAGGAAGGTGTAGCCAGCCTAAAAAGTCGTTGCCTTTACCGGTTCCGTTTTCCAATGCTTCCTGTGCAGCCTTGACTTGGGCTTCGTAGGCGAAAACATTTTCTTTGGAAATGAATCCAAGAGTCTTTTCAATGTTCAAACTAATCATAATATTATAGGTTTTAAATTCTGTATTTTGTCCTTGCTGTCCTCTTTTCCGCATTACCGGAAAGAGTCAGTCAGTAACTTGATTTCAATCATCGGTGAGATACGCTCATATAAGATGTTGTACACAGCATCCAGTATCGGCATGTTCACGTGGTAATGCTTGTTGATTTCCTTGATGCACTTGGTTCCGTAATAACCTTCGGCTATCATTTCCATTTCTATCTGGGCGCTTTTTACGGAATATCCTTTACCGATCATGGTTCCGAACGTACGGTTACGGCTAAAGTTGGAGTATCCCGTCACCAACATGTCACCCAGATAAACGGAATCGCTGATGTTTCTGTTCAGCGGATGTACGGTTTGCAGGAAACGGTTCATCTCCTGTATGGCGTTGGACATGAGTACCGCCTGGAAATTATCACCGTATTTCAGTCCGCTGCAAATGCCGGCGGCAATGGCATATACGTTTTTGAGTACGGAGCCGTATTCGATACCTGCCACGTCGTTGCTTACGGAAGTCTTGATGAATGAACTTGCCAGACGGCGGGAAAACTTGTCCGCCTTGTCTATATCGGGACACGCTATCGTGAGATAGGAAAGCCGCTCGAGCGCAACCTCTTCCGCATGACAGGGACCCGCCAGTACTGCGATATTTTCGGTAGGAACACCGTATTCTTTCGTGAAGTATTCCGATACAATCATGTTGTCATCAGGTACGATGCCCTTAATGGCAGTGATGATGAACTTATCCTTGATTTTTGTCTTCAGCTTCTTCAGGTGAGCCTTCAGATAAGGAGAAGGAGTTACAAAGATAAGCGTATCCGACTCCTTGACTACATCGTTGATGTTTGAGTTGAAATTGATACGCTTGGTATCGAACTTGACGCCCGTCAGGTAGGCAGGTTATGACCGAGACGCTTAAAATCGGCAATGCGGTCGTCGCGCCGCATATACCAATTTATAGTCTCTTCTTGTGCCAGTACCATCTTTGCAATGGCAGTGGCCCAGCTTCCTCCGCCCATAATGGCTATCTTACCGGGTAGTTTCATTTCTTAGATTTTCTCAACCCAACCTTCCACATCTTTCACGGTCGGATTTGCCAGTTCCAGTTTATATTTCTTGTTGATGCCGCAAATATCCATGTGCAGCTTTTGCGGGTTTACATCCTTCATGTCGCTAATCAGGTTGTAGCCGGCCTTCTGGATGACTGCCACCCATTCTTCGGGGATACCCAGTTCCATGAATTTGGCAGGTGCGTCTTTCGGAGTGACCTTTTCGGGGCGCATCTGCGGGAAGAACAATACTTCCTGAATGAATGCCTGTCCGGTCATCAACATCGTCAGACGGTCGATGCCGATACCGATGCCCGATGTGGGAGGCATACCGTATTGCAATGCTTTCAGGAAGTCCTGGTCGATAAACATAGCTTCGTCGTCACCCTTTTCACTCAGTTTCAACTGCTCTTTGAAGCGTTCTTCCTGGTCGATCGGGTCGTTCAGCTCGCTGTAAGCGTTGGCAAGCTCTTTGCCGTTCACCATCAGCTCGAAGCGTTCGGTCAGTCCCGGCTTGCTGCGGTGCATCTTGGTCAGCGGGCTCATCTCTACGGGATAATCGGTGATGAAAGTGGGCTGTATGAAAGTACCTTCGCAGAATTCGCCGAAGATTTCATCAATCAGCTTACCCTTGCCCATAGTGTCGTCAATCTCCATATTCAGTTCCTTGCACACCTGGCGGATTTCGTCCTCGCTCTTTCCTTCGAGGTCGTATCCGGTCTTTTCCTTGATGGCTTCCAGGATGGGCAGGCGGCGGAAGGAGCCTTGAAGCTGATGGTCTTTCCGTCGATGGTAGTCTCTGTGCTGCCGTTTACAGCGATACAGATACGTTCGAGGAGTTTCTCGGTGAATCCCATCATCCAGTTGTAGTCCTTATACTGTACGTACAGCTCCATGCAGGTAAATTCCGGGTTGTGGTTTTTGTCCATACCTTCGTTACGGAAGTTCTTTCCGATTTCGTATACACCTTCAAATCCGCCTACGATCAGTCGCTTCAAGTAAAGCTCGGTGGCGATACGCAAGTAGAGGTCCATATCCAGAGAGTTATGGTGGGTGATGAACGGACGGGCGCTTGCTCCACCGGGGATGGATTGAAGAATCGGCGTCTCCACTTCCGTGTAGCCGGCTTCATCCAGCACGGCACGCATGGTCTTGATGACGGTGGCACGCTTCAGGAATTTTTCTTTCACGCCGTCGTTCACGATAAGATCTACATAACGCTGACGGTAGCGCAGTTCGGGGTCCTCGAAAGAGTCGTAAGCCACACCATCCTTATATTTCACGATAGGCAGGGGCTTGATGCTCTTTGCAAGTACGGTCAGCTTCTTGGCATGGATGCTGATTTCGCCCATCTGGGTACGGAATACGAATCCTTCGATACCGATGAAGTCGCCTAAATCGAGCAAACGTTTGAACACGGTGTTGTACATCTCCTTGTCCTCGTCCGGGCAGATGTCATCGCGGGTGATATATACTTGGATACGGCCTTTGGAGTCCTGCAACTCGATGAAAGAGGCTTTCCCCATGACGCGGCGGCTCATGATGCGTCCGGCTACGGATACGTGGCGCGGTTCGGCGTCGTCTTTGAATTCTTTTTTAATATCGGTAGAGAAAGCGTTGGTTACATACTCTGCTGCGGGATAGGGTTCGATACCCATCGCGCGAAGTTCATTCATGCTGTTGCGACGAATGATTTCTTGTTCACTTAGTTCTAATACGTTCATTTCGCTATAATTCACTCAATTTGGGGACAAAAATACGAAACATTTTTCAGATAGCGAACCTTTAGGGGAATTTATTCGCCGTATGCTCCGTGTGCTCTGTGGCAGGTTTGGAATAATCGCCGGGTAAGTTCTCGGGAGAAGACGTCTTGGACCGGGTTTGATACGCTTTCTTCCTCTGTCTCTGATACGCTTCCGGTAGGAGAGAGTGCGGTTCTTCCTTAAGACGGGGCGCGATGCTTGCTCACCTGACGAATTTTGAGTACCTTTGCGCCCTCGAAAAAACAGGTAAAAAGTATGGCAGGACAAAAAACACCTACAGCGTTGGGCACGGAGAATATAGGTAAATTACTGATGCAGTACGCCGTTCCGGCAATCATCGCCATGACGGCATCTTCCTTATATAATATGGTGGACAGTATCTTCATCGGTCACGGTGTGGGCACAATGGCTATTTCGGGACTGGCGTTGACTTTCCCCTTGATGAACCTTGCAGCGGCTTTCGGTTCGCTGGTAGGTGTGGGAGCGGCTACGTTGATTTCCGTCAAGCTCGGGCAGAAGGACTATGACACGGCGCAGCGGGTACTGGGCAATGTATTTGTGCTGAATATTCTGCTGGGTGTGGCTTTTACGGTGGTTGTAATGGCATTCCTCGACCCTATTCTTTACTTCTTCGGCGGCAGTGACGAGACTGTGGGGTATGCGCGCGATTATATGCAGATTATCCTTTTCGGCAATGCCGTTACGCATCTTTATCTGGGATTGAATGCGGTGCTGCGTTCTTCGGGGCACCCGCAGAAGGCGATGTATGCCACCATTGCCACGGTGATTATCAACACGATACTCGACCCGGTGTTCATCTACGGTTTCGGCTGGGGCATTCGCGGGGCGGCCATTGCCACGATTGTGGCGCAGGTCATATCATTGATATGGCAGCTCAGGATATTCAGCAATAAAGACGAACTGCTGCATTTTCACCGCGGTATTTTCCGTTTGAAGCGTAAGATAGTCTTCGATTCACTGGCTATCGGCATGTCGCCGTTCCTGATGAATATGGCGGCATGTTTCATCGTAATCCTTATCAATCAGGGATTGAAAAAGTATGGCGGCGATTTGGCTATCGGCGCTTTCGGCATTGTCAACCGGCTGGTATTTATCATCGTAATGATTGTAATGGGACTGAACCAGGGAATGCAGCCCATTGCGGGCTATAACTTCGGAGCCGGGCAGCATGCCCGTGTCATCAAGACTCTGAAACTGACGATAATCTATGCAACCTGTGTCACTACTTTCGGCTTTATTGTAGGTATGCTCTTCTCCGACTGGGTGGTGAGTATCTTTACTTCGGATGCCGAACTGATTGCCCTTTCGGCAAAGGGCCTGCGCATTGTGGTGATGTTTTTCCCCATTATAGGCTTTCAAATGGTTACCGCCAACTTCTTCCAGAGTATAGGAATGGCGAGTAAGGCAATATTTCTTTCCCTTACCCGCCAGATGATGGTGTTGCTGCCTTGCCTGATAATTCTGCCCCGTTTTTTCGGCGTGGCAGGCGTTTGGTACAGTATGCCGATTTCCGACTTGCTGGCCAGTCTGATAGCGGGCACGATGCTGGTGTGGCAGCTCCGCAAATTCAAGGCGCAGGCATAAGGCGGTATTATGTTAAAACAAAGATACTTACTACCGGTCTCTTTTCAGCTACATCCAACTTTCATCAGTTTGGTAGCGGAACCATGGCTCTGCGTCCGTGATTCAGCTTCAAGCCTGCTTTATAGGACTCCGGACCGTGCAGGTTCTTTATATTCATCTCACCGAGATTAACCAGAATGCCGCGTGCCATGAGGCCGGCATCTTCGTTTGCTTTGCGCGGAAGTGTTTCGGCTTTGTCTTTCAGGTCTGCCAGATGCACGCGGATGGCAGGCTGCATGGCTTTATCCAGAGAGAGGCATTCCAACAGGGAATAACCGATTTTTCTATCGGCTTCTTTTGCCGGATTATTCAGGCGTTCGATGCCTTTGGCGGTTTCTCCCAGATAAGCGGCGGCATAGGCGGCTTCGCAGGCTATGTAGGGGTCGGCATCCTTGAGCAAGGCAAGCAGAGGTGCGGGGCAGGTTTTCAATTCTCCTTTGGCTCCGAGTTGTGCCAAACCGACGGATGCCCAGTAGCGCATTTCGGGATATTGGCTGGACAGTGCTTTCTCGAATACGGGAGCATCGTCTGCATGGGCTGTACCTGCCAGCTCTACGAGGTTGTACAGCTCGTTCAAGGGGTATTTCTCTTTGCGTACTTTATCATACAATACCACATTCTCGCGAGAGGTGGGTATGAAGAAACCCAGGTCTTTGGTGGCGCGGATATGGTCAGAAAGGGCTGTACGCATCTTTACCAGTACTTCTGCGTATTCGGGAGAGTCGGACAGGTTGTGCAGTTCACCGGGGTCTTTTTCAAGGTCGAACAGCATTTCGGCAGGATGGGCATTGAACGTCTGCGCCCAGTCGGGATTGGTGTTGTGTCCGCCTAAAACCAGCTTGTCCCATGCTTTGTTGGACGGCATGCCCCATTGGTAGTAATTGCGCAGAGCAAACTGACGGTAGGGTATGTAGCTGCGGATGTATTTGAAACGTCCGTCGGTTGCGGCACGTACCGGCATGAAGTGGTGCAGTTGGTTGGCCGCCAGTGCGAACTGGATTTCACGCTTTTCATCGGACGCGTACTTCCCGAACAATGCCTTTCCCTGCATGTGTTTGGGCGGTTTTACGCCTGCAAGACTAAGTACGGTAGGTCCCAAGTCAGTGAAGTTGACCAAAGAATAATCTTTGCCGGATGCCTTTTCTCCTGCCAGGTGTTGCCACTTGGGCGGGAAGTAAGCTATCAGAGGCACTTCCAGACCGCTTTCATACAGAGTAGCCTTTGCCGCGTGGAACGCAACCGCCGTGGTCGCTGAAGAAGAAGATAATCGTGTTGTCGTCCAGTCCTTTTTCTTTCAGGTCTTTAAGAAAGAACCCCAGCCATGTGTCCACATCCTGCACGGCTTCCAGATGGCCGGCATAGTCGGAACGTACTTCGGGCAGGTCGGGTACGTAGGCAGGTAGGGTGAGCAGTTCCGGATAAATGCCCTCTTGGGTGTAATCTCGCCGTCCGTCGGTATGGAAGGTGCGGATACGTCCCATGTGCGAGGTCACCGTATTGTATACGGCAAAGAAAGGCTGGTCTTTACCGCGCTTCGGGCTGTTGTAAGAAGCTTCTCTCGTACATTCGTCCCAGCAGCTTTTGTTGTCCGTGGTGGAGTTGTAGTGTGTCTTGCTGTTATTGGTGCAGTAATATCCGGCTTCGCGCAGCCATTGCGGGAAGAAGATGTTTGCCGGGGTGTCGTATGGAACCGGATGGACATCCATTCCGTAGGTCGAGGAGTAGCAACCCGTAATGAGCGATGAGCGTGCGGCCGAACTTTGCGGGGCCACCGACCATGCGTTCATGAATTGTATGCCGCGGGCAGCCAGACTGTCTGCATTGGGGGTGTGCACATCCTTGTTGCCGTAGCAGCCGAATTCGTAAGCACTGGTATCTTCGAAGGTGAGCCAGAGAATATTGGGCCTTTCGTTTTTCTTGTTGTCTGCCGCATCCGCTTGGGCGGTATGCAGCCCGCAGAAAGCGGTACACATGAGTAGAGATAAGTTTTTCATGCTATATTAAATGTTAGTTTTACATGTTATATCGGTTTTTCAGTAGTGGTTGCTAAGGTAGGGCATTTGCTCTGATAAGCATGCCTGATGTGTTTAAAAAGCTGCTAATATTGTTTTGGCATGCAGGTTTTCAACAAAATTGATGAAGATTCAACAAAATTGCAGAACCGGTAAACGTATGTTGCGGTGTATTGGAGAAAATAAGGACGCTATATTACCGGAATGTCTTACTTTTGAAAAATAAATCTAATAGTGTATAATGGTATGAGAAACATCGTTTTTATAGTGATTGCGTTTGTACTTTCTTTCTCGGGACGTGTATGTGCCGGAAATCCCGTTTATTCAGACAACTCCTTGCGCAATGATGCGGAGAAACTGCTGGTGGAGTGGGTGGATGCTCTGCTGGCCTACCAATGCGAAGGGCTGCATCCGTCGCTCGACGGCGGTATTCTGTGTCCCGCCTGTGCCCGCATTCATGGACGGATAGGAGACACGGTTCTTCCTCTGATGTATCTGGCAGACAAGACCGGCAATGACAAATATCTGCTTGCCGCCAAGAAACTGATGAAATGGATGGAGAACGTGCACCGTCCGGACGGCTCCTGGATGAACGATGTGCACGTATCGGACTGGAGCGGAACTACCGTATTCGCCGCTATTGCTCTGTACGAGGCAGTGCATTACCACGGGCATCTGCTGGATGACTCTACGCGTAACCATTGGAAAGAGCAGTTGTTGGAAGCCGGCGAATTCATGATGAAGAATCCGCAGATGTACAGCCGCCGTATGCAGGGGAGTATGAAGCGCCTGAACAATGTGAACTATTCCGCTTCGGTGACGTATGCCTTGCAGGCTCTCGGAGAGATGTTCGACCGTTCGGACTTCAAGGAGGAAGCCCGGATTGTGGCTTCGGACTTGAAGAAGTTCTTTACGGCGAACGATTTCTTTTTATACGGCGAAGGGCCTAAAATATGGACACCTACCAAGAACGGCTGCCTCCCGGTGGACTTGGGATATAATGTAGAGGAATCTTTGCCTAATCTGGCTTATTATGCGCTTATGGTGAACGACCGGGAGTTGCTCTCCATCGTGGAGCGCTCCATGAATACCCACCTGGAATTTATGTTGCCCGACGGTGCATGGGACAACAGTTGGGGTACGCGCAGTTTTAAGTGGACATATTGGGGCGGACGTACAAGCGACGGCTTTATGGGTGGTTATTATGCCATGGCCGCGCATCATCCGGAGTACCTGGAAGCTATTCGCCGCAATATACAATTACTGAAAAAATCGACGGATGACGGTTTGCTTCATGCCGGACGCGATTATCGGGCCTCTGGCATTCCGGCTTGTATTCATCATACCTTCGGACATGCCAAGGCGCTGACGGCTTTTCTTGAGCTTCCACCTGTCAAGACGCAACAATACAAGGCATTGCCGCGCGATAATGCTTATGGGGTGAAGTATTCCGGGATATTCGTACGTGGCTGGTTGCAGAAGGTCCGTGGCGTTCTACATGTACTGGTTTCGATGCGGAATATAAGGTAAAAGGAACTCATCCCATGGGAGGCGCTGTTTCTCTTTTATGGCACGAACAGGCTGGCCCGGTATTTGCCGCTACGACCAATCGGTATGCTTTGATAGAAGCGCCTAATATGCAGAGCAACAGTCGGAAGTATATAATGAGCGGAACGCCGCGGATTGAAATGGTGCAATACGGAACGATTTACAGTAATCTGACGATTTGGATACGGATATTGCTTATACTAGGGAAAAGAATATGCACCGTTTCCATGTCAATACCCATCTGGTGGATGCCGACCAGCAGACTCCGGTTCAGGGAGCGATTCCCGTAGCGTTGGATTATGTATATTCCCAACAGGGCTTGTCGATAGAAATGGAACATTGCCCTTTGACCGCCTGCCTGGTTTTACCGGTTATCGCCGCGCCTTCGGAAGTTGCGGATATTACACCGGAAGGCATGCGCCTTCAGAAAAAGGACGGCGTGTTGGAGGTAGTTTGCATGAACGGCAGGATGAAGGTTGCTCCTACCGATAAAGACGGACGGATATTTAATCCTGTGCCGGGCTTTTCTTTTATTCCTTTGCAGATTTTTCCGGATAGTCCGGATAAGAAAATTCAAGTTAAAATCATATATAATTAATATATTTTTTATTTCTTTGTCCTGATTTATAATATAATATACATGAGAACACTTCGATTCTTATCACTACTATGCGGAATATTGTTTGCCTGTATGGGGCTTGCCGGTGAAATAGACGGTATGCGTTTCACACATATCGGTTTGGAAGAAGGGTTGTCGCATAGCACCATATTCGGAATTAATCAGGATAAAGAAGGTAATCTGTGGTTTGCCACTTATGACGGATTTAATAAGTATGACGGTTATAATTTTACTGTCTACCGGCATCAGTATAAGAATCCGAAGAGTATAGCCAGCGATATAACCCGTTGTGTCGTCATTGACAATGATAACCGGATATGGATAGGAACGAGAGAAGGTTTGTCGTTTTATAATCATCGCAAGAACGAATTCTCTAATTTCTTTTATAAGAGAAAGGGACAAAATGTAACAGTCAGGAATATTGTGCCTATGCAGAAGGACTGGCTTATGCTTGGGACAACCGAAGGTATTTTACTTTTTGACGTGAAAGGAGAACGTTTCCTGAATGATACGTTGTCGGCTACTTTACATTCGCTGAAACCGTTAACGCTGCTCAGGCAAGATGATGATATTTATATTGGCACTAAAGGGAAGGTGTATATGTATTCATTGCAGAACGGAGCATTGGAAACATTACTTGATCTGCATGACAAGGTGCAGATAAACAGTATTTTGTGCCAGACTCCCAATCGGATATGGGTAGCGACAGAAGGCAACGGACTGTACCTGTATGATGTAAAGAACAAAAAGCTGGACAACTATCGTTATGAGAATAAGCTTTCCTGTTTGAACTCCAATTATGTGCGTTCGTTGGCATTGGACCAGGAGAACCGTTTGTGGGTAGGGACTTACAGCGGGCTGAATATATATCAGGAAGGGAAGGAACGCTTTATATCGGTTGAGAGTTCGATGGCTCAGGCTGGGACATTGTCGCAGAACTCGGTGCGTTGCATTTTCAGAGACTCGCAGGGCGGAATGTGGCTGGGTACATACTGGGGAGGATTGAATTACTATCATCCTTTGTGCAACCGTTTCCAGCAGATTAAACATATTCCTTTCTCCAATTCGCTCAGTGATAATGTTGTCAGTTGCATTGTAGAGGATAAAAAAAATATGAACAATTTATGGATCGGCACAAGTGACGGTGGTCTGAACTTCTATGATAATACGGCGAAAACTTATAAGAACTATTTGTTTAATCCGGACATATCGGAAGGTGTTCCTTTTAAAGACGTTAAAACGGTATATGTAGATGAAGCATCGGATAAGATATATGTAGGCGCCCATGCCGGCGGTATGATGGTACTGCATCGTAAGACCGGAAGAAAGGTGTTTTACAATCAGCAAAACAGTGGCTTGCCGAGCAATCATATTTATTCTATTATATCCGACGGAAAAGACGGTCTTTGGATAGCTTCCCTGGACTATTTGTTTCATTTTGATATTGCCGGAAAACGCTTTACCGTTATAAATGAAGATGTGGAAGGCCGCCCGGTACAAAAAAAGACCCGCTTGCTGTTTAGGGATTCCCGTAAACGCATCTGGGTAGGTGGAGAGAAGGGACTTTCCGTTTATAATCAGGAAGGTATGGGTTTGCGGACCAATACGGATTTTCGTATTACTCCGGTATTGCGACAGTCTTTTGTGAATTGTATCTACGAGTCTTTATCCGGTTCTATATGGGTAGGTACCCGTGACGGGCTTTTTGCCTTGAAGGAAGCGGATAAGGAGTTGCAGCAATATACAACGGACGACGGTTTGCCAAGCAATGTCATTTATGGAATACTGGAAGACAGTTACGGGCGCTTGTGGGTCAGTACCAATCAGGGACTGAGTTGTTTTGACCCGGAGAACCGTAAAATGCGCAATTTTACAATAGTGGACGGGCTGCAGAGCAATCAGTTTAACGCCGGTTCTTATTGCCGCATCGGCAATGGCAATATGTTGTTCGGCGGCATTAACGGCATCACCATGTTCCGTCCCGAAACCCTGATAGACAACCCTTATACTCCGAAACCGGTAATCAATAGGCTTTTTGTTTTTAATAAGGAGGTGCTTCCGAATGACGAGACCGGAATACTGAAAGAGAATATAGAGAGTGTTAACCACATAACCCTGAAATCTTCCCAAAACTCGTTTTCCCTTTCCTTTGTCGTTTCCAACTACATAGCCGGCAAGCACAATACGTTTGCCTATAAGTTGAAGGGGTATCATGATGAATGGTATAAACAGGGAGACATAAGTCCGGTGTCGTACTCCAATTTGCCGGCAGGAGATTATACCTTCCTTTTAAAGGCAGCCAATAATGACGGAAAGTGGAGCGGGGAGGTAGAGGCTCTTCACATCCGTGTCCTTCCGGTCTGGTATCGCACGTGGTGGGCCTTTTTGATTTTTGCGTTGTTTTTTTATTTTGTTGGTTTTTGCTGTGTTCCGTTTCTTCTGGTTGCGTAAGAGTATGCAGACAGAAATCCGTATGGAGCGGCTTGACAGGGAAAAAAAGGAAGAAATCAGCCAGATGAAAATCCGTTTTTATGTGAATATCTCACATGAGTTACGTACTCCGTTGACTTTGATTATTTCTCCTTTGCAAGAGTTGCTCAGCAGTGTCACCGGGCATTGGGAGCGCGAAAAGCTGTTGTATATCCAGCGGAATGCAAGAAGACTGTTGCATTTGGTCAATCAACTGATGGACTACCGGCGTGCCGAATTGGGTATTTTTGAGTTGAGACCGAGTTATGCCAATGCATATAAAAGGGTATTGAACAGCTTTTTAAATTACGAGAGTCTGGCAAAGAAAAAGGACATAGACTATAATTTCTATTCGGAATTGCAGGATGAGGATGTGCTGTTTGACGGTACTTATTTGGATTTGATTATCAACAATCTCTTATCCAATGCTTTTAAGTATACGGAAGAAGGGGAGAGGATTTATGTAAAACTCTACAGAGAAGATAAAAATGTTGTTTTGCAGGTAGCAGATACGGGAGTGGGCATACCAAAGGATAAGCAGAGGAAGATTTTCGAACGTTTTTATCAGGTAGAGAACGTACACGAAGGAAGCGGCATCGGATTATCGCTGGTTCAGCGTCTGGTTGAATTGCATCACGGGCAGATAACGTTGGTGAGCGAGGTTGGAAAAGGCTCTACGTTTTCCATTTATATTCCTCAGGACAAGTCGGTGTATACTGCGGAGGAACTTGCGGAGAGCAAGGGAGAGATGGAGGAACAGCGTGTCTATTCGACAAATGCGCATGAGGTTTATACCGATGATGTAGAAACGGAAGTGGCAGAAGCCGGTGAACAAGAAGGCGGGAAGCAGCATGGAACAATTCTTATAGTGGAAGACAATGAGGAGCTGCGGCGGTATTTGTTCAACGGTCTGTCCGTCAATTTAATCTGATAGAGGCGGAGAACGGGCAAAAGGCGTTGGAGGTGCTTAAAGAAAATGACGTAGACCTGATTCTTTCGGATGTTATGATGCCTGTGATGGATGGAGTCAAACTTTGCAAATCGGTGAAAACAGAATTTGAGGACTTGCCATATACCGGTGTATCTGTTGTCTGCCAAGGTCGATATTAAATATCAGTTGCAGGGATTGCAGGTAGGAGCGGACGATTACATACCTAAACCTTTCTCAATGGAGATTGGTAGCAAAGATTTTGAATATGCTACGTACTCGCTATCGTATTTTTGAGCATTACTCCAATGCGTTGGAAGTAGAACCTGAAAAGATTGCGAATAATGCAATGGATGAAGAGCTGTTGAGGAAAGCGATTGCTATCGTGGAGAAAAATATGAGCAACGTGGAGTTCTCTACGGAGCAGTTTGCCAGTGAGATGAATATGAGCCGTTCCAATCTCCATTTGAAGCTTGAAGAGCTATAACAGGAAAATCGGCTATTGATTTTATTCATAAAATACGTTTTAACCGTGCTTGTCAGTTATTGAAGGAAGGTAAGTATACGGTTTCTGAAATCAGTTTTATGGTGGGATATAATACTCCTTCTTATTTCTCCGCCCGTTTCAAGAAGTATATCGGTTGCCTTCCTACGGAGTATGGAAAGCAGTGACGTATGTATCATTTATGGAATATTATTATGAAGATGTATCTTTTTTCTCCCTTTCTTCTGGTGCTTGTTCATACATTGCTTGTATCATGCAGCCGTACGGGCACACCCGGCTTTACGATAGCGAGGGAAGACAGTTTGCGGTATGAAGGCAAGACAGTTGAACTTTTCAGAATGACTAACAGGAATGGAATGACGGTTAAGGTTACCAATTATGGGGCTTCTTTAACATTTGTTTCCGCTCCTGATAAAGAGGGCGTTTTTGCTCCGGTAGTTTTAGGACTTGACAGCTTGCGATATTATCTGGGCAGACAACCCAAGCTTGGTGCTACGGTAGGGCGTTATGCAAATAGAATCAGGAATGCGGAACTTGTTTTGAATGACCGGGTCTATTATCTGGATAAAAACAATAAAGGGCATTCCATTCATGGTGGCGTCAAGGGATTTCATACCCGGGTTTTTGATACGGATACGTCCTATGTGGTGAAGGATACGGCAGTGATTCGCTTTAGTTATCTGAGTCCTGATGCGGAAGGGGGATTTCCGGGAAATCTGAATATATCGTTGGCTTATAAATTGACGCATGACAATGAAGTGATTCTGGATTACAGGGCATCGACCGACAAGCCGACTGTGGTTAATCTGACAAATCACAGTTATTTCAATTTAACGGGGTGTAAGGAGTCTGTACTGAACCATTATTGTATGATTGACGGGGATTCGATTACACCGGTTGATGCCGCAGGTATTCCTACCGGAGAACTTATGGCGGTGGCGGGTACGGAATACGACTTCAGAACCTTGCAGGCGCTTGACGGGCGCATTGGAGAACTTAAAAAAGGATATGATACCAATTATAAACTCAATAAGCAGCCGGGAACTTTGGCGCTTGCAGCTAAAATTGTAGAGCCGGAATCCGGTCGGGTACTGAAGGCGTATACCACCGAACCGGGTATGCAGTTCTATACTCCGGCAGCTAATCTGGACTATCTGAAAGGGCATGGCAAGCAGTCATATGGGCGGTATTACGGATTTTGTCTCGAAATGCAACATTTTCCGGATTCGCCTCATAATCCGCATTTTCCGACTACCGTGTTGCTGCCGGGAGAGACTTACCGGCAAACTACGGTCTACAGATTTGAAACATTATCCGAAACAGAATAAATTATTTAATTAAAACATTGGTTATGAAAACGAAAAGCTGGAAAAAGTACATGTGTTTAATGGGTATTTCACTTATGATGATGCCGGCTGTCTGCGCAATGCAAACGGCTGAAGGCGGAAATGGGGACAATCCCGTTAAAAAAACGCGTAGCACTACTTTTATTAGTGGAGAAAAGGCGTGGGAACCCGCAGGAGAAGGCGTGACCCGGCAGATTATGGGGTATGACGGACAGGTAATGCTGGTAAAAGTGAAATTTGAAAAAGGAGCGATAGGTACTCCTCATACTCACTACCATACCCAAACCACTTATGTGGCAAGTGGAAAGTTTGAGTTTACGGTGGGGAATGAGAAGAAAACGGTAAAGGCAGGTGACGGTATTTACATCGAACCTGATATTTTGCACGGATGTGTCTGTCTGGAACCGGGGGTACTTATAGACTGCTTTGCTCCAATGAGAAGTGATTTCTTGAAATGAGTGTTGTATTGATGGGTATTTGACTTTATTAACAGATTTGCAAATCTCTATCCCAAAAGGATAACCCCCTTTGTACATAGCTGTAGGGCTATATATTGTACAAAATTACTCTGTATTATACAAAATTGATATTTGGAAAGTGTAAAAGTGTAACGAATGAAAACAATACTTTTACACTTTTTTTAGCATTTGCAGTAAGTTTGCCCTCGAAAAATTATTTCTAAAGTAGAACCTTAGATTTATTTATTATGTACAAATTAAAAGAACTGTTTTTAATGTTTATCCTCGCCTTTGTGAGCATATCCGCATATGCGCAAAGTCTGACCGTTACCGGTAAGGTCATTGATAGTGAGGGCTATGAAGTAATCGGTGGTAGTGTTACCATTAAAGGCGCCGCCGGCGTTGGAACCGTTACGGATGTAAACGGTAACTACTCCTTAAAAGTAAATGACGCATCCAAAGATGTACTCGTCTTTTCGTACGTGGGTATGACTTCCCAAGAAGTAAAGGTCAATGGTAAGAATGTAATCAATGTAACGTTGAAGGCTGATGCCGTGTTACTGGATGAAGTAGTAGCAATCGGTTATGCCACGGTTAAGCGTAAGGACTTGACTGGGTCTGTGGCATCGGTGAACAGTAAGGAACTTTCCAAAGTGCCGACAAGTGATATTACCCAGGCATTGGCAGGACGTATGGCCGGTGTACAGGTAATGCAGAGTGAAGGTGCGCCGGGAGCTTCTATTTCGATTCGTGTCCGTGGAGGTATTTCTATTACACAGAGCAATGAGCCTCTTTATATTATCGATGGTTTTCCCAGCGAAGATGGTATGTCTACGCTCGACCCTGCTGAAATTGAGACTATCGATATTTTGAAGGATGCGTCTGCTACGGCTATTTATGGAGCTCGTGGTGCTAACGGCGTTGTAGTTATTACTACAAAAAGTGGTGGTAAAGAAGGCAAGGCTACGGTAACTTTTGACAGCTATGTCGGTTTCAAAAAAATAGCCAAGAAATTGGATGTTCTTTCTACGGCAGAGTTTGCAATGTTGGATTATGAACGCCGTGTGTACGATGCTACTACTCAAGAAGATTGGGATAAGGATATTACGGCTTTTGAAACATTGTACGGAAAATATAGTGATATCGGAACTAACTATTCCAATCGTAAAGGGATAGATTGGCAGGATGAAACGTTGGGGCGTACTGCGTTGACTCAAAACTACCGTGTAGGAGTTTCCGGTGGAACAGATAAGCTGAATTACAACTTGGCATATTCTTACTATGATGAAGAGGGTGCTATGGTGTATAGCGGTAATAAAAAACATAACATATCATTCAATATGAATCATAAATTGAATGACCGTTTAAGTGTTAATGCCCGTGTCAGCTATGATCAAATGAAAGTTTATGGTATGGGTACTTCTGAAGGTGGTGACCGTTTTAACAAGATGCAGCATATTTTGCAGTATCGTCCTATGATAGGAATTGGAGGTACAGATGATTTGCTGTTAGGAGATGAAGACCCGATTTTTGTGGACGATACCGGTAATGTAATGCAGAATCCCCTGCTTTCTGCTGCTGAAGAAACCAATGATCGTGAGTATCGTACTTTTCAAGCCAATGGTGGCTTTACTTTAAAGCTTTTTAAAGGATTTTCGTTCCGTAATACAACAGGTATGCGCTACCAGACACGTCGTAATGATATTTTTTACGGTGATAAGTCTATAACGGCAAAGCGTTCCAGTATTAATGGAAGCATTCAAAATCTGGAGAACAGCAGTTTCCAAACATCAAATGTCTTGAATTATACTTGGTCGGGTAAAGGACACGATGTAACAGCCATGGTTGGTCAGGAATACGTAAACCGTTGGAGTCGTAATTTCAAAGCGGCAGCCGCCAATTTCCCGAACGATGATATTGGTTTAGGCGACCTTTCACTGGGATTGCCGACAGCTGTTTCATCTGCTGAAAATTATGATGACAAGCTCCTTTCTTTCTTTACACGTGTTAACTATGGCTTTAAGGATAAATATTTGTTTACCGCTTCTTTCCGTGCAGACGGTTCTTCTAAATTTGGTAAGAATAATAAGTGGGGATATTTCCCGGCTTTTTCTGCAGCCTGGCGTTTGGGAGAAGAAGAATTTATTAAGAATTTGAATGTTTTTTCGGATTTGAAAGTTCGTTTAGGTTATGGTATGGCTGGTAATAATCGTATAGACAGTTATCTGAGTCTGGCAGTATTGAATTCCGTCACTTATCCTAATGGTGATTCTACTCAATCAGGCTATGTACCCAAGCAGATTCCTAATCCGGACCTTAAATGGGAAGCTAACAAGACATTCAATTTCGGTCTTGATTTTGGTTTCTTCAATCAGCGTTTGACTATTTCTCCCGAATTTTATATCAATCGCAGCAGTAATCTGTTGCTGAGTGCAAAATTGCCAACATCGGCAGGTTATGACAGTATGGTCATCAATGCCGGTGAAACAGAAAATAAAGGTATTGATTTGACTATCAACTCAACTAATATTATGACCAAGAACTTTACTTGGAATACTTCTGTAACCTTATCGCACAATAAAAATTCTGTAAAACAGTTGACGGGAGAAGAAGTGCAACTTTGGGAAGCTAATTTCGGATATAGCCAAAACACACATATTATCGGTATAAACCAACCGTTGGGGCAGATGTACGGTTATATTACAGAAGGCTTGTATCAGGTGTCTGATTTTGATTATGATGCAACCACCCAAACTTACACATTGAAAGATGGCATTCCTTATGCAGGCGATAAAGCCAATGTGAAACCCGGTATGTGGAAATTTAAGAATGTAGACGGTAGCGAAGACAATAAAATAACAGAGGAAGACAAGACTGTTATTGGTAATGCGTATCCTAAATTTTATGGCGGTATCAATAATACATTCACTTATAAAGACTTTGATTTGAGCATTTTCTTGACTTATAGCTTTGGCAATGATGTACTTAATGCAAACCAAGTTGACTAACACAAAGACGGCTTTGCAGAATAAGAACGTTTTGGCTGCGGCCGATTCTCATAATCGCTGGGTTTTAGTAAATAAGTCAGGTGAATTAATTACCGACCCTCAGGAAATGGCCGAGATTAATAGAGGTAAGACCGTTGCCGCTATCTATGATAATGAAGTAGGTGATACTTATATTCATTCTTGGGCGGTAGAAGACGGTTCCTTCCTGAAACTTAGTAATATCACTTTAGGATATACTTTCCCGAAGAAAATAATCGAAAAGATAGGTATCAGTAAGTTACGTCTTTATGCAACAGGTTCTAATTTATTAACTTGGACTAAATATTCAGGTTTCGATCCGGAAGTATCCACAATGGGTAACGGTTTGACACCAGGCGTTGACTTCGGTGCTTATCCTAAAAGCCGTTCATTTGTTTTCGGTATTAATTTAGCTTTCTAATGAACCTCAAATAGAAAATACAATGAAAAAATATAAAACAATTGCGCTAAGCGCACTGATTGCAACTGGATTTGCCTCTTGTGAACTGACAGAAAAACCAACTTCTTATTATGAGAAGGATACCTATTTTCAAACAGCCGACCAGGCAAAGATGTCAGTCGTGGGGATTTATGACTGTTTGGCTACAAACAACCATTACGGACAGTTTGAAATGGCTATGCCGGCGTCGGATGACACTTATTATATACAAGGTACTGGTACAGACAATACACGTCGTGATATAGCACATTATATGGTGAAACCGACGAATACTTGGATTGCTGATTTATGGAAGTACAAATATATGGGAATAGACCGGGCTAATTTTGCCATTGAAGGCATTGAAAATATGGCTGGGTATGAAGAAGATACTTCTTTGAAAGAGCTGGTGGCCCAGGCTAAATTTTTACGTGCATTTTTGGCTTTCGATTTAGTGAAATATTGGGGAGATGTTCCATTTAAGACCGACTACACCGCTGGATATGAAAGTGCCTTTAATGGTCGTATAAGCCGTGAGGAGATATATGATTATATTATTGAAGATTTGGACTTTGCGAAAGAAAATCTTCAGAAAGGGAGTGCTTCGCTTTCACCGGAGATACCTTCGCAGGGAGCTGCTCATGCAATGCTGATGCGTGTTTACTTGCAACGGGCAGGTTATAGTTTGCAGCAAGACGGTAGTTTGAACCGACCGGCCGACGACAAGAGAAAGGCCTATTTTGATGCTGTAATTGCCGAATGGACTGCTTTCCAGAATAAAGGTTATCATAACTTTCACCCGGGCGGTTATTTAAAGTTGTTCCAGGGTTATTCCGGAGGGGTTTTGAATTCGATGGAAAATCTGTGGGAGATAGCTTTTAATCCGACAGGAAGTGGTTATAAGGATAACTCCGGTACTTGGGCTACGTATAATGGTCCTGCGGTAGAAGCGCCGGGCAAGGGTGCTCCTGCTGAATCAATGGGACGTGCCAACGCGTTCTTCCGTGTGTTACCTGTCTGGAAAGATTTCTTTGAGGCAAATGATGAGCGTAGAGATGTAATGGTATGTACTTACCAATATAAATGGGATGCCGATAAGAAAGCACATAAGTTGGTTGAAAATAAGAAACTGACGGATTGGTATCCGGGCAAATGGCGTAGGGAGTGGATGCCGAAAGGCTTTGTAGATCCTAATAATACAGGGGTCAATTATTGTCCGTTGCGTTATGCTGATGTAGTATTGATGGCAGCCGAGGCTTATAATGAGATTGGCAATACTCCGGAAGCCTGGAGGTTATTGAATGAAGTAAGACATCGTGCCGGAGCTACTGAAACTAATTCATTGCAGGCATACAAGGCTGCACAGCCTAATCTCTATGAACTTCCCTATTTTAACAGTGGTGATGAGGCAGACAATTTCCGTACTGCTCTTTATTGGGAACGCGGTTTTGAACTGGCTTTTGAAGGTCAGCGTAAATATGACTTATTACGTTGGGGTATTTTGGGTGATGCTTTAAAATTATTCCAAAGCAAAATGGATAAATCGCTAAAAGGCAAATATGTTGCAGGCGACAAATTTATAAAAGGCAAACATGAACTGTTTCCTATACCTTTGGGCGAGTTGCAGGCCAATCCCGCTTTAAAAAATCAGAATAATCCGGGTTATGAATAAATAGGTATTATTGCTATAAACGGCAGGATGCAATGTCCTGTTTGAAATGTTGAAAGATGTTTCGGAGCTGGTTGAAAATAGTAAGCCTGTTTTTTATCAGCTCTGTTAAACATCTTTTCTATTTCAAAGCTATATGATGTTGTGTTGCTGGTTGTGCCATGTAGTGAAATTTTATGAGATGATTGTGGAAAATAGAAACCTTTATAAAAGATGAAGAAAATATCATTATCTTGTTTTGTTGCTGTTGTCGCATTATGCGTATTTTCCGGCTGCTCTCCCAAACAACCGGAAAAAGATTATACCTGGCTGAAACAGGGAATAGAAACGGCTGCGTTACAATTGAAATTTACCGTGGCTGAAATCGGAGATTCAATCCGGTTGCCCCGTTCCATCTGGACGGGCTATGACACGGACTTTTTATGTCATCAGCTGGATAAGAAACAGTTGACAGGCAAAGAACAATATGATGAACCTGGAATTTTCCCGCTGTTCATGAACCTGGACCTAGCCACTCGCCTGACCGGTGATGACTCTTATAAAGACATCGCCGTAAACACGCTAGGACTACGATGAACAATCATTTTAGAGATGATTATTCATCCTACCATGTAGTCAGTTACAATAACGATGGAACGGTGGAAAAAAAGTGCACGCATCAGGGAAAGAGTGACGCATCGTCATGGGCGCGCGGACAAGCATGGGCCGTATATGGTTATACTGCCTGCTATCGTGAGACGCAAG
>VOFI01000558.1_pt1 | contig 38001 bp, 49 predicted proteins | sample 5384131 | NCBI WGS metagenome assembly VOFI01 (sample SAMN12384728, study PRJNA508395) | human gut metagenome | isolation source: healthy gut H | host: Homo sapiens | reverse complement strand
CCCGGTTTTTCTCGCCGGTAGTGAAGTTGGTAAGTTTCCAACGATAACGAACCAAATCCCGAAGCTGGCGAATATCTGCCGGTGGGATAAAGCTTCCGGCTACAAGGTCGTGCTTGAAGATGTCGGCAATCCACTTAGCGTCCCGCTTGTCGGTCTTCTTGCCCCGGATGGCTTTCACATATTTGGGGTGAGCGAGGACAATATTGCAGGTGTGCTCCAGGATGTTGTAGATGGGAATCCAATACTTTCCCGTAGATTCCATGCACACATCTTTGCAGTTGTTTTCGGCCAGCCAGGCAGCACAGCGGCGCAAATCTCCGGTAAAGGTGGAGAACCGCTTGCTCTTGTAGGTCGTCACGCCTTGCTCATTGGTAGCAGCGATACAGGCAACGACAAAGGACTTGTGGACGTCCATCCCGCAGCAGACACGATAAACGATTTTGAGCATAACACATCCCCTCGAAACAGTATTTGAGGGAACAGGCAGGGACTGGACGCTCATTGAAAGATTGAAGTAGTCCGTCTCTCCAAAGATAAGGTTACAGGGTGCAAAGCCCTACTCATTGGTGCTTGAAAGAGCGTCCGGCACACATAAAGATTCAGTCCAGCTAAAGCTAGGCCTACTCACCCGATCCAATGTGCGCCAAGACCCGGAGGCCTGCGGGGCCTCGGCGAGCGATACCACAGCGGATCGGACGGCCCCGGCAAGGCCGTTTTCTCATTCCCTGGACTGAAAGCAGTAGAGGTCCCCGGAATGTGTTTGTGAAGGTCTGCCAAACCTTTTCCGTGCTGTTCCTAACTCACCGGGGGAGCGAGCTGCAAATGCGGTGAGATGATCAGTAACCAAACAAATGATATGAGGATTTGAATGATGGAAAAATGTAACTACAGGAAAGACCCTCACCAAGATATTGACCATGTCTTCCGGGACTTGCTCCCGGCTCACGGATGGTGGGAGCGTCCGGCACAGGTGGAACTGAGCCATCAGATGCTGGACACCATGCTGAATGGTAGCATTGCCCTGTGCGATGCCGGGACAGGCATTGGAAAAACATACGCCTATCTGGTAGCAGGGGTAGTGTTTCGGCGATACCGGTCACGTGCCGGTCTGCCGAACCAGCCCCTGCTGATCTCCACCTCCAGCATCGCACTCCAGGGTGCGATCATCCACGATTACCTTCCATTCCTCTCCAAAGTCATGATGGCTGATGGTATGTTGGACAGTCCGCTCCGAGCAGTGCTGCGGAAAGGAAAATCCCACTACGTCTGCGATGCCCGCCTGATGAAGCGGCTCCAGACCGCGAACCTGGATCGGAAGAACCCGCTGGCAAAGCGGCACTCCTCTCCATGAGAGACCATTTGGACCTGGACATGGCCCCTCATCTCAGCGGATATGACCGTGAACGGATCTGTGTTCCTCCAACGTGTGACTGCGGCAAGACTGAATGCCGCTATCTCTGCTATCTGGATGTGTGTGCCTCAGAGAGATATGCCATCCAGGTTTGTAATCACAACCTCCTTCTGGCCGACGCCATTCACCAAGGGAGTGGGAAACGCCCCATTCTGCCGGATAGCTGCGCCATCGTAATGGATGAGGCCCACAAGTTGCCGGAGACCGCTCGGCAGATGTTCGGTATTACACTGGCAGCAGGAGAACTGCATACTCTATGTAGAAAACTGCGGAGGGAGCAGTTCCTGCTGGCGGCGGAGACCTTGGAGGACACGGCAGGGCTTCTGCTGTCTGAGATAGCCAAGCCCTGGAGCGGAGACAGCTCCTTTTCTCATTTCAGCATCCCTCGCTGGATGGGGTGGAACGTACCTTGTCGGTGATCCACCGACAGATCCGGCGGATGCTGACTGCCGGCACCAGGATGGAACTGGAGCGAGTGCTGGATAAAACAAAGCTGTTCTGCCTGCACCAGCCGGACATGGTGTATTATACCGCTGAGGACGAGACTGGCGGTTCCATGCTGTGTGCCTCTGCTACGGATCTTACAGCACAGCTCCGGCAGACGCTATGGCAGCAGGACCGGCCCATGATACTGGCTTCCGGCACGCTGGCAGTGGGCAGCAACTTCCGGCGGTTCAAAGAGGAAACTGGCCTGCTGGCCGAGGGGAGAGTGCGGGAGCATATCGCACCCTCTCCCTTCGACTACCAGCGAAACTGTCTGCTGTACCTGCCCCCAATAACGCCCAGCCAGGCCGACAGCGATTACTATGACGACCTGGCATAACAGATCGTCAAGCTGTTGGACGCAGCTAACGGCCACGCTTTGGGGCTATTTACCTCCTACGCGGCCATATCCGCTGTGCGTGAACGGCTGAAACAGCGGGACTTGCCCTATCCCGTGTTGACTCTGGGCCGGAACGGCGGACACACGATGTCGGAGTTTATGGCTCATCCAGGCAGTGTTCTGCTGGCTGCTGGAGCGGCGTGGGAAGGTTTTGATTTTCCTGGAGACTGCGTATCTCTGCTCATCCTCCCCAGGCTGCCGTTCCCGATGCCGGACGCAGTGAAGGAACAGGAGCGGATGAAACACGCCACGCTTCATGATTTTCTCCGGGCTGTGGTGGTGCCGGAGATGCAGATCAAACTGCGTCAGGGATTCGGGCGGGCGATCCGCACTGAGACAGATACCTGTGTGGTCGCTATCCTGGATGAACGTGCTGGGAAGAATCGGCGCTATTTCCGGGACGTGCTGACTGCTTTGCCGGAAGTGCCGGTCACCCACAGCCTGAAGGATGTGGAGCGGTTCATACGGGCTGTGAAGCCGGAAGGCTACTTCCTGGAGGGCGCGGCATGAGCAACATCAAAACAGAACTGCAATACCGGATCGCCCTGGGTATCCTGGGACAGATGTGTTCAGCTGGCCTTGTCAACGACCAGGAGGCAGAGACCATCCGGCGGCTGGCAGCAGAGAAATACCGCCCGGAAACTGTTCGGGGATTGTAATGGATATTCCAGCCCAAGTGTGGTAGTGTTGGCGTTGACCAAACTGGCAGAAAGGAGTCAGCACGATGGAATACGCATTTTACGCCGAGCAAATATACCGGCTAAAAGAAGGGATTGTCCAAGCCAGAGTGCTGCCTGCCCAGGAGGCGGAAGCACTTGGCTATGAGGACGGTTATACAGCCTAGAAGCCGGAGGGCAGACTGTATGTAGATGGCTTTGACAGCGAGACCGCAGCCAGATACCATCTGGAGGGCCTGACAGACTGTAGGATCATGAATTGAGAGGAGTTGAGACGATGGCAGCAAATGTGACCTACATACCGCCCAAGGCGGCAAAACCGGAGGCCCTGCGGGTTGCGGCGTACTGCCGTGTCAGCTCCGATTCCAGCGACCAGCTCCACTCCTACGCCACCCAAATCAAGGCGTACACGGAGCAGATCGGCGCCCATGCGGATTGGGAGCTGGTGGACGTGTATGCGGATGAGGGCCTGACCGGGACCCGGATGGACAAGCGGGAGGACTTCCAGCGCCTGCTGGCCGACTGCCGCAAGGGAAAGGTCGATCGTGTGCTGTGCAAATCCATCTCCCGCTTCGCTCGGAACACCAAGGACTGTCTCGCAGCCCTGCGGGAATTATCCGCCCTGGGCGTGACCGTCTACTTTGAAAAAGAGAATATCGACACCGGGACGCTCACCAGTGAATTGATGGTGAGCGTCTCCGGCGCTCTGGCCCAGCAGGAGTCCATCTCCATCTCCCAAAACCAGCGCATGAGCTACAAGCGGAGAATGGAACGGGGGGAGTTTATTACCTGCAAAGCCCCCTTCGGCTACCGCTTGGTGGAGGGAAAAGAATTGGAGATCATCCCAGAAGAAGCAGAACGGGTACGATGGATATTCGCATCCTATCTCTCAGGAAAAAGTCTGGAGTGGATTGCGGAACAGATGGAAAAGGCTGGAATTCCAACTCCGGACAATGCTCCATACTGGCAGAAAACATCCATTCTCTATATCCTGACCAACGAGAAGTACATCGGTGACTCCCTGAACCAGAAATACCTCTCCGGTGGTTTCCCATTCCTCAAACGGAGAAACCACAGCGAAGCCGACCAGTATTACATTGAAAATACACATCCCGCTATCGTGTCCAGAGAGACATTTGAAAAAAGTACAGCAACTGCTCGAAGGGCGCACGGCAACGGATGGAACACCCCCCGTTCCTCCCTGGTCAGGAAGATCCGGTGCGGCCAATGCGGGACTGTGTTCAGCCGTAGGGCGGGGCGTAGCGGTCTGGTGACTTGGTCTTGCAGAAAACACGACAGGGATGCGGCAAGCTGTCCAGTGGGCCGGATACCCGAAACGGAAATATACGCCGCCTTTATGCGGATGTATAACAAAATCAGGGCCAACGCAGACATCGTCCTAAAACCGGCCCTGACCCAACTGGACGACCTGGAGCGCGCCCTGCAGCGGGAGAACCCTGCTATGCTGGAGATCAACCAAGCTATCGCCCAGGTTGCCGAGCAGAGCCATAACATCAGTAAGCTGCAAGCAGCCGGGCTGCTGGACACGGATGCCTGCGCCGCCAAGCTGAATGCCATCAACATCCAGCTCACCCAGCTTCGGAGAGAACGCCGCCGCCTGCTGGAACATGACGATATCGAGGACACCATCGGCAGGCTGCATCAGACGGCGGACGCCATAAAGGCCGGGCCGGAACGGTTGGATACCTTTGACGAGGATCTGTTCGAGGAACTGGTGGAGGAGATCGTGGCAGAGAGCCAGACTCGCATCCGGTTCCGGCTCCATGGCGGAATTGAGCTGGCAGAGAAAGTCGGGAGGGCAAAACGGTGAGCAATCGGAAAATGCTGTATGGCTATCAGATCCAAAACGGAGAGCTGACCCTGGTGCCGGAGGAGGCCGCTGTGGTCAAGCGTGTGGCGGGCCTCTACCTGGACGGCCTGTCCTATCAGAAACTGGCCGACCTGCTGAATCAGAAGAATATCCCCTTCAGCCAGGAAGCGCCGGCATGGGACAAGCACAAGGTCAAACGCCTGCTGGAGAACCCCCGTTACACCGGACAGAAGGGCTATCCGGCCATCTTAGACGGTGGGACTTTTTCACTGCGTCCAGAGCCGCATTCAGGAAAAAACGGCAAAACAGACACCCAAAAGCAGAGCGGCCAGCCCTCAAGTTGGTAAGCCGTCTGCACTGTGCCGCCTGCGGCGCGGCCCTCCATCGGATGGGCGGCAGGAACCGCCAGAGCGACACCCTATACCTGAAATGTGTCCAATGCGGCGCTGTCATCACCATGCGGGACGAAGTCCTGCTGGATGAGATCGCCCGCCAGACGGCGGAACAGGAGCGGCCAGAGCGGATATCCTACCAGCCCTCCGGGGAGGTCGTGCGTCTCACCAACGCCATCAACCGGGGGCTGGAGCACCCGGACGATCCACAGGGAGATCGTCTCCCTGATCTTGCAGGGGGCCGCGGCGCGGTACGCCTGCTTCCCCGACATAACGGAACAAATCGACCGCCCGCTGGATGTGTGCTTGGACCATATCCGTCTGGCGGTTTCTCATATCAACTTATCGGAAGAAGGTACGGTGGAGGCGGCATTCCCATCCGGCCACCGGGAAAGGACAGAACATGGAGCAGACTGTACAGCGGCGTGTGCGGATCATCCCCGCCAAGAGGGATACTGACACCCCGCAGCCGGGGAAAAAGAAGCACCAGAGGGTAGCGGCCTACTGCCGGGTATCCACTGACAGCGAGGAGCAGATCACCAGCTACGAAGCCCAGAAAGCCTACTACACCCAGAAGATCGAGGAGAATCCAGACTGGGAGCTGGCCGGCATCTTTGCTGACAAGGGACTTTCGGGGACCAGCATGAAAAAGCGGGAAAACTTCAATAAGATGATCGCCGCCTGCAAGCGGGGCAAGATCGACACCATCCTGACCAAATCCCTCTCCCGCTTCGCCCGGAACACGGTGGACTGCCTGGAGACGGTGCGGATGCTGAAAGCCCACGGCATCGGCGTCATCTTTGAAAAAGAGAACATCAATACCCTCACCGAATCCAGCGAATTTCTCATCACCCTGTTCAGCGGTTTCGCCCAGGCAGAAAGTGAGTCCCTCAGCAAAAAAATATCATCTGGGGCAAAGAGGAGAGCAAAAAGGAGGTAAGGTGCCCTTCCAGTATAAGAAACTGCTGGGTTACCGGAAAGGGCTAGACGGAAAGCCGGAGATCGACCCCCAGGAGGCAGAGACGGTGCGGCGCATTTACCGCAGGTACCTGGATGGATGTAGCCTGTCCCAGAGCCAGCAGGAGCTGGAGGCGGACCGTGTCCCCACTGCCCAGGCTGTTCAGCGGTGGTCGTATCAGGTGATCCGCAACATCCTCACCAATGAGCGGTACATCGGGGACGCCATGCTGGGCAAGACCTTCATCACCGACTGCATCAGCAAACGGGTGAAGAAGAACAACGGAGAGCGGGGCCAGAGCTATGTGGAGAACAACCACCCCGCCATCATCCCCAGGGAGCTGTTCTACCGGGTACAGGAGGAGATGACCCGACGGGCCAGCAAGCGGAAGGTGATGCAGAAAACTGGCAAGACGGAGCTGGGCAAATACTCGGCCAAATACGCCCTCTCCGAGCTGCTGGTGTGCGGGGAGTGCGGAACGCCCTATAAGCGGGTGACCTGGGCCAGGAACGGAAAAAAAGCGGATCGTTTGGCGGTGCATCTCCCGACTGGAATTTGGAACGAAATACTGCCATAACTCCCCCACACTGGACGAAGAAAAACTGCATCAGGCCATCCAGGAGGCCATCAACGAGTTTGCCCAGGCTGGAACGGAAGTGAAGGAGGATATGCTGACATTCACTGCAATGGCCTGGGGAGGCGATGCCATTGATGGAGTCAGTCTCATCGACCTGCGTCAGAAACTGAAGGACATCACCGCCCAACAAGCACTACTGCTGGATCAGGTGCTGGAACACATGGATGACGAGATCCTCAATGCTCAGCTCAAGGCAATGATGGACGAAAAACAGGCCCTTCAGGAACAGATCGCGGCAGCGGAGCAAAGCCAGACCCACAATGCAGCCCAGAAAACTTTAAGGGGGAAAATCATGTGGTCCGTCAGAACAATACCACCAAATAATCTCGTCCCCACGCAGCTAAAGGTGGCAGTATACTGCCGTGTCAGTACGAACAGCTTAGAGCAACAGACCAGTTTGTCCTCACAGGAACAATACTATGAGGAATGGATTAAGCGAATTCCTCATTGGACATTCGCCGGTATTTATTCCGACATTGGAAGCGGGACACAGGCGAAGGGACGCCGTAGATTTAATGCGATGATATCGGCTTGCCGGCGGGGAAAGATCGATACGATCCTTACAAAATCGGCACACCGTTTTGCCCGTAATACTGTAGATGCGTTGGAAACTATACGGATGCTGCGACGGTGGAAGGTCGACATTTATTTTGAAATAGAGGGAATCCATTCCCTCTATGAAAGTTCGGAGTTTCTTCTGGCGGTAGTCTGCGCTAGAGCACAGGAAGAAAGCTATTCCAAAAGCGAAGATATCAAATGGGGGCTGAGAAAAGCATTTGAGAACCCAGAGTCTAGGTATTATCAGAGAATCTGTTATGGATACACTCATAACAAAGATGGCCGACTCGTAATCAATGAGAAGGAAGCGCAAATCGTCCGGCTCATTTATGAGATGGCCGGTGAGGGTAAAAGTCTCTCAAGGATATCCTCTCGCCTAAAAGAAATGGGGATTCCTTCTCCGAGAGGCAAGGAGACATGGAGCAGGGAAACCTTGCGAAAGATTTTGAAAAATGAGAAGTATACGGGTAGTGTGATATTGCAAAAGACCTATGTAAAAAATTTTCTGGAACACAAACAAGTACAAAATGAAGGACAATTGGATCTATATCAGATAAATAACAATCATCAACCGATTATTGATGATAGATAAAGATGGTAGTATAGTCTCTTTTTGATAGGGAGTGCAAAGACAGGGATTTTTGTAGATTGAATGATTTTATTGCTAAATTTTATCATGCCATATTGTAGTAACATCTACTTCAAAGGAGAGACAGTATGCGAATAATAGGAATTGATATTCAGAATTTTCGAAAACTATTTGGATGTCACATTGATATCAGTAAAAAGAAACAACTCTGTTTGTGGGGGCAAATAACAGCGGAAAAACTTCAGCGATGGATGCTCTTGCAAAATTTTTAGCAAATCGCAGTTTTGTTTTTAATGACATAACCATTGCAAAACGTATTGATATAAACAGAATAGGAACTAAATGGGTGGAAGCGGATTGCGAGCAGCCTGCTGATTTATTAGATTGGGATACTATTGTTCCTAAAATGGATATTTGGCTTGATGTGGCTCCTAATGAAATGCATTATGTTGCCAGCATAATTCCTACCTTAAAATGGCGCGGAGGAAAATTGGGAGTTCGGTTAGCTCTCTTACCAAAAGATGTTGCTTATACATATGACTGCGAAGCAGTGAAAGCAACTGCCATGAAAAATAATTGGTTTGAAGATGATGAAATTCGTCTTTTGGAGTAAGGCAATAAAAGCCGTTGCAGAAGTTATTAGACTGAAACGCTTCCAAAATGCTTATTCTGTTTCGTTGCAAAGCTTTTGGAGTGCCCGTCTTTTTTGTTTGTGCCAATACTGTTTAGCGCCTCCCAACTAATCTCGTTGGAAGTTGCCGCTATCTCTCAAACAGTCGCATTTTCAGCATAAATCTTCTCTTATATTTTCTGAGAATATTTCTTGACCACAAATTTGCCCATAGACAGAAAAAATCAGCCCGCCGGATGGGCACCTTCCATCGGCGGGCCGGTTTTGCAACATTTCAGCTTGCTTTGCGACTCCATCGTTTCCTTGCTTGGAAGTTTGTCATGGAATGTTCTCTCCGCTCTTCTGGTTGTTTGACCTCTGCTTTCGCGGTATCACGGTCAATCTTTTCCGCCGCCAATTGCTGCATCTCGTCGGTTATGTGGGAATATGTGTTCAGGGTAGTAGCGCTGGATACATAACACAAAATTGTCGGCAGGGTCTTGATGTCCATTCCGTAGGCCTAGGCGTTGGTTGCAAAAGTATGGCACGGACCATGAAATCTCACCCGTTCACATCCCGCATAATCCAAAATTCTGTGCAGGCGCTTATGGGGCGAGGATGGACGGATGGGCAAGTCTTCTTTCTTTGGGGATGGAAACATCCATCGTGAATCCACCTTGGTCTTATACTCTGCCAGCACTCGCCTGACGGATGGCGGCAGGATCATGGTACGAACCGCCGCTTTTGTTTTGGGTTCACAGATGACTACCTCTGATCCGCCAATGCTAGCTTGCTTGTCGATCCGCAGCTCTCCAGTCGTTAAGTTCAAATCGTCCCACTGAAGGGCGGCCAGTTCCCTCAGTCGCAGGCCAGTGGCAAACTCCAGAAGGAAGAGTTCATAGTAATTATCCTCTTTGGCCTGGATGAGTACTCTCTGCATAGTTTCCCTGAGGGAATTTCATCTCTTCTCGTTTTGCAGGCGGACACTTGCATCCAATGGCCGGGTTGCAGAGGATCAAATGCTCCTCAACTGCTTTCTCCAGTGCCTGCCGGCATAGACTGCGGCAACATCGAATCTGGCTGTCAGCAATACCTTTTCCATTGGCATGCTCATCTGGCTTCATCCACACACAAATTTGCTGCTTATCATTTTCTGTTAGTTTGTTCAGTGGAATATCGCCTAGCCTTGGTTTGATGTATAGCCGGAGATACCCTTCGTAGGTTCGATGGGTTCTGGGCCGGATTTATGGTTTGCTGTAGGTTTCGTACCAATAGTTCAGACACTCCCCCAAATGGCATATCTGCCCGAACCTTGGACGGATTTGCAGGTGCAATGGTGTCTTTCAGTGTTTTCAATTTATCCACGCACTCACCTTTGGTCTTGGCCAGCACATTTTTCGTCTTGGGAAGGCCGTCCTTTCTCAGCTGGGCGGTGCCTTCGCCGTTTTTTCGCTTTATTCCCATAGCTTCAACTCCTCTTCAAAGATATTTTTAAGAAATTCCTCTACGATCTCAGCCGCCCGCTTTTGTATATCCGTAGTGGTGTGGGTAGGTGTCTTGGGCGAACGCCGACCTGGTATGTCCCAGGATTCCAGACAGAGTCTTTACATCTACACCAGATGCCAACGCATGGGTGGCAAAAGTGTGGTGCAGACCATGAAACCGGATATCAGGCAGCTCCGCCCGTTTTAACAGGGCTTTCAGCCGATCATAGGCAGTACTCGGGTGGGTAGGCTGTTCTGGTTTCCACGGATGGGGAAGATCCATTCCGTCAGAGCGGACTTTTTCCTCTCCCGGAGCAATTCTACAGTACTGGGCGGCAGGGTGATCGTTCTGGCACCAGCTGATGTCTTGGTATCCCAAGTAGTCAGTTTTCCGCCACGCTCCTCATGTACAGCGCGGCAAATCTTGAGCCTTCCATCATCTGCATCAAAGTCCCTCCACTGGAGGCCGCAGATCTCACCTCGCCGCAGTCCGGTTGTCAGTTCTGTATAGAAGAAGTCATACCAGACGGCATCCTCCCGGATAATCTCCACAAATCGTTCCAACTGCTCATCCGTTAAAATTTGTTTTGCCTCCCCCAGTGCTTCATGGAGCATGGAGTGAATCCCACGGACAGTACTGCTGGCAAGCACTCTCCTGTGGTTCGGTTTCCCTGACGAGCCAGCGTATCATATAACTTTTTAATGTCTTTTCCGGTTATCTGAGTGATTGGCTTGTCTCCCATAAAGGGGACAATGTGGTTCCGCACGGTACCTTCATATCGTCTCAAGGTAGAGGGACGAATGTTAGGAGCTATGTTTTTCAACCATTGCTCCAGCCACTGGCCCAGTGCCATCCGACTCTCCTCAGTCAGCTCGACACTCTGATACACCTCAATACTCTACCGTTCTCTTTGTGGCCCACTACGGGATGTGCCTTGAAATTAGGGACGGCTGGTTCACACACGTAGTCCCTCGGACACCGTTCGGCGCACATCGGCCCGGCTGTGGCTGAGCCCCCCTGGATCAAAGGCAGGGCAGTCTTATAACGGATGGCCTTGCAGCGGAGCTCACCGGCCATGTCCAGAGTCTCCTGTATCTTTCAGCTTTCGTGGCCGTTGACCGTCTCTTTAAAAGTATCTACGCACCGTGCTCTGACTGCGCCGCATAAGCCAGCAGAAAAACCAACCTCCTGGATCTAATTTAAAAGTTATCCGACAAAAAGTGATTCCCGCACAAAAAAACACGCCCCATGCCGTCCGAAAATGGAATGGCATGGGGCGCAGCTTTATTTTATACCGGCCGAGCATAGGCGGAACTATGGTCGGCCCCGGCCCTTGCCGCCGGTGGCTGGATGCGGAGGACAGCACGTCCTCCCCTCTACAGACTCATATGGCTGGTTTTCCATCTCACCACAAATATCAAAAAACTGTGAGGATAAAGATAACTGGAATGCAATATGTACTCAGCGCTCCCTTTGTTCCGGGAGAGGAATCACCGAGTTGTTTGCCAACTCAATCCGAAACGCATATTTATCGCCGCGGACAATGGATTTTGTATATTCAATCAGGACATTGCCCTCATAGCTGTATCGCTCCAAAAGAGTACACGGAACATTGGATGAGATATGCAACAGCGTCCTTTCTTCTGAGCGCGGCATAACAGGCCGGAATTTTTCCGTGGCCCGATCTGCATGGAAGTTATACTGTTCTCGCAAAAACTCATATAGAGAGCCGCAGGAGAGCGCCTCCGTGTCCAGCGTCAAGAAACGGCTTTGGGGAAGAAAGGTGGTTTCCAGCATCAGAGGATACGTCCTGGCCGAGCGGAGCCGGAGCAGTTTATGGAACACTGTTCCCTCCTGATACCCGGTTTCAATCGCCAAAGACTTATCGGCTTTGACCAGATCATAGTGAATGACAGAATTCTGAATTAGAATATTGCTGCTTTTAAGCGTATCAGTAAACGAGTAGAAATCAGATAGGGGCTGGGTAAATACGAACGGCTTAATATAGGTTCCATTACCCTGGACCGAGTAAAGTACACCGGTTTCTTTCAGCATGTTGAGTGCACGCCGGAGAGTGCTACGGCTTGCGTTATACTTCCGGCACAACTTTTCTTCGGGGGGAACAGTGAATTTTCCGGATAGAGCCCCGTCTGTATATCACGAAGCATCTCCGTGTAAACGTCTATATAGACCGGCCTTTGAGCCATACCGCACCCCCCGCTTGCCGCTGCTTCACGTCACTTCAGATAGCCAATCAACCCATAGATCCTTACAAGTATTTTTAGAGACTATTACTATTTTGCCAATTATTTTATCATATGGGGAGTGAATTTACAAGGAAATATTTCCCTGTTAAAAAAAGAGATACAACTCAGGTCAGTTGTATCGATTCAAAATGCATACAACTGAGGGTAGTTGGCCTATTTTACCCAAAACCATAGACAAAATTAGCAAAAAACTATACAGTATATACAGAAGCAGCCGATCCGCACGCGTTATTACAGTTAAAAGTACCACATGGAGGAGCCAATATGAAGCAATGGTATGTCGGGGTAGACGGCGGAGGCACAAAAACCGCCGTCGCGATCTCCACCGCTGACAGTGTTCCGATCCAAACCATGACCTACCCGACCTGTTCCTATCAGTCCATCGGTATTCCGGAATCCGTTGCCCTGATCACGAAGGTGGTACGGGAGGCCCTCTCCGGGGGGCGGGGTAAGCCCACAGGATTGTGCCGGGTGTTGCGTGGGTATGCCCTGTTATGGCGAAAACCCAGCAAATGACCGGGAGATCGTTCGCCTGCTGACGGATGCTCTGACTCCAGTCCCAGTGTATGTTGTGAATGACGGTGAAGTTGGCTGGGCTGGATCCCTCGCCTGTGGGGAGGGAATCCATATTGTTTCCGGCACAGGTTCTATCGCATTTGGACGCGGGTGTGACAAAGAATTTGCCCGCTGTGGGGGGTGGGTGGAGTTTTTTGGGGATGAGGGCTCCTGCTACTGGATTGGTCGGCAGGGAATGAGTCTGTTTTCCAAAGAGGCCGATGGCCGGTTGCCGAGGGGTCCGCTCTATGAGCTAGTCCACGGGGAGTTTGGCCTGACGGAGGACTACCAGTTTATTGATCGGATTGTCCGGGAATTTGCCCCCTATCGGGAAAAAGTCGCGGGGTTCCAGCGGTACGTCCTACAGGCCGCCCGGGCTGGCGATACAGCCGCTGCCGCGCTGTATGAAACGGCTGCGCTTGAGTTGGCGCTCATGATTCGCACGCTCAAGGCAAAACTTCGTTTCTCCGCCGAGCCCATCAGCGTTTCCTACTCCGGCGGTATCTTCCATGCCGGAGAATTCATCCTGGCCCCTCTCCGTAAAAAGGCCGAAGAGCTGAACTGCATACTTTGTGAACCCAAATACTCCGCGACCGAGGGCGCGCTCATGTTGGCCATGGAACGGTTCCCTTTATCACCCAGTTAAATGTCCGAAGGAGAATGATGTTATGTTTTTTTGACCGAAGCTGAGATTCTGGATACCCCGCTGTCCCTGAACTACACCTGCCAATACTTTGAGAAGAACAAAAAAAAATCTGGAGCAGTTCTTCCAGGAAAACCAGCAAAAAGAAGTTTACCATTTTGGGCTGCGGCTCCAGCTATATGCTGGCGAAGAGCACAGCATCTCTGTTTGCGTCGCTCCCGGGAACCAGCGCAAATGCGATCGCCGCCGGCGACTACATTGTGGACCCTCTATTCTGGTATGAGACGGTGAAGGGCAGCATCGTGCTCCTGCTTTCACGGTCCGGAAAGACCTCTGAAATGGTATGGGCCCTGAAGCACATCAAAGAGGCTCACGGATGTCCAGCGGTGTCCATCACAACGGAGGATGGGAATGATCTGATGCCCTTGTGCGACCTGAACCTGACGCTGAACTGGTGCCATGATGACAGTGTCTGCCAGACCCGAACTGTCACGAACCTGTATGCCTCCACACTGCTTCTGGCGGCGGAATACGCAAGGGATGACCGCCTCCGAGAGAGTGTCCTGGCAGCCATGCGGGAGAGCACCTCGTTTCAGCTGAAGTACCGGCCGGTGCTGGCCGAGATCGCAAACCTTGATTGGGACAATGTGGTGGTGCTGGCGGACGGCCCCATTTGCGGCATCGCGGAGGAGGGCGCCCTCGCCTTTACCGAGATCTCCATGCTGACAGGCCGCTATTTCCATCTGCTGGATTACCGTCACGGGCCTATCGTGGTCAGTGGAAAACGGACTCTGACTCTCGCGTTGCTGCGGCCCGGTGAAGAAAAGCTCCAAAAGCGCTATGATGAAAGATGTGATTCAGCGCGGCGGCCCTGTGGTCACGATTTCCCACTGCACAGAAAATAGGTACGACGCGGCAGCCCATATTCAGATTCCGGAAGTCGGCGAGTTCGCCGCATGGGGCATTCTGTTCATCTATGTCGCGCAAATGACAGCTCTGCTGAAAGCAATTGCCCTAGGCGGAAACCCCCGACCAGCCCAAGGGCCTGGACGCCTACATATCCCTGTAAATTTTTCTTACAAGGATCGTTTGCCTTGTCTGAGAGAAACGATTTGAAAACAGAGGGGAGAGGATAGCTCCAAATATGAAACTGCCGGAGCAGGCGTCGTTAACAGGATAAGGACGGACTACAAAGGAGGAATAGAAGGGATATGAGAAATCGAAGGAAAGCTGTTTCGCTTCTAACGGGCCTACTCGTGACGGCCCAGTTATTTCCAACCGCGGCGCTTGCGGCAGACTCCAGCGAGTCCGCATTGAACAAGGCCCCCGGATATCAGGATTTTCCCGCCTATTACAGCGACAGTGCGCATGCCGATGATCAGGTGACTCACCCGGACGTAGTTGTCCTGGAAGAACCGTGGAACGGCTATCGCTATTGGGCCGTTTATACGCCCAACGTGATGCGGATCTCCATCTACGAAAACCCGTCCATCGTTGCCTCCAGCGACGGAGTGCATTGGGTAGAACCGGAGGGGCTTTCCAATCCCATTGAGCCGCAGCCGCCCAGCACCCGCTACCACAACTGCGACGCTGATATGGTCTATAACGCGGAATACGATGCCATGATGGCCTATTGGAACTGGGCGGATGACCAGGGCGGAGGCGTTGGGGCCGAAGTCCGGCTGCGGATTTCCTATGACGGCGTACATTGGGGCGTCCCCGTGACTTATGATGAGATGACCCGCGTATGGTCGAAGCCCACCTCCGACGCGGAGCGTCAGGTTGCGGATGGAGAGGATGACTTCATTACCGCCATTGCTTCTCCAGACCGCTACGATATGCTCTCTCCCACTATTGTCTACGATGACTTCCGGGATGTGTTCATCCTGTGGGCCAACAATACCGGCGACGTGGGGTATCAGAATGGTCAGGCGAACTTCGTGGAAATGCGTTATTCGGACGACGGGATCACCTGGGGTGAGCCAGTCCGCGTCAACGGCTTCCTGGGGCTTGACGAGAATGGGCAGCAGTTGGCCCCCTGGCATCAGGATGTCCAGTATGTTCCAGATTTGAAGGAGTTTGTTTGTATTTCCCAGTGCTTTGCCGGCCGAAATCCGGATGGCTCTGTCCTGCACCTGACCACATCAAAGGATGGAGTCAACTGGGAGCAGGTGGGCACCAAGCCCCTGCTGTCCCCCGGGCCAGACGGCAGTTGGGATGATTTCCAGATCTATCGCTCCAGTTTTTACTATGAGCCAGGCAGTTCCGCCGGAGATGGTACCATGCGCGTCTGGTACAGTGCCCTGCAGAAGGACACCAATAACAAGATGGTCGCGGATTCCTCCGGGAATCTGACCATTCAGGCCAAAAGTGAGGATGACCGCATCTGGAGGATCGGCTATGCGGAAAACAGTTTTGTTGAGATGATGCGCGTGCTGCTGCACGACGCCCGCCCTGGTTTCCGGCAATTCCCTTATGCTGAGTGCTGAGACCACTTCCCTTCCCACAGGGGATGTCATGAAGCTGGAAACCAGTTTCGCGCCTGTGGACACCTCTGATCAGGTCGTGAAATATACCTCCAGTGATCCGGATGTGGCGACGGTGGATGAGTTTGGAACCATTACAGGCGTTTCTGTCGGTTCAGCGCGCATCATGGCGGAGACCCGGGAGGGCCTGTCCGACGACCTTGAAATTGCAGTGGTGGAGAATCCGTACACGCTGATTCCCCAGTCCAATATGACGGCAACCGCCACCAGCGTCTACGGCGGGACGACGGAGGGCCCCGCCTCCAATGTCCTCGATGGAAACGTCCGCACAATATGGCATACCAACTATGCTCCCAAAGATGAACTGCCGCAGAGTATCACCGTTTCCTTTGACCAGCCCTATACCGTCGGCCGCTTCGTCTATACCCCACGTCAAAACGGGACAAATGGCATAATTTCGGAGTATGAGCTATACGCCATCCACCAGGACGGCAGCAAGGACCTAGTCGCCTCCGGCTCAGACTGGGCGCTCGATGCCAAGGATAAAACCGTGAGCTTTGCACCGGTAGAAGCCGTCGGCCTGGAGCTCAAGGCGATTGCCGGCGCAGGTGGGTTCGGTACTGCCGCCGAACTCAATGTGTATGCGTATGGTCCAATCGAGCCTGCGCCCGTATATGTCCCGGTGGATGACCGGGATGCTTCCCTGGTGTTTACGGGTGCATGGAATAGCGACAGCAACGGAAGCTTTTATGAAGGGACGGCCCGTTATACCAACGAGATCGGCGCGTCCGTGGAGTTCACATTTGTGGGGACGGCCATTCGGTGGTATGGTCAAAATGATGTAAATTTCGGCGCTGCGGAGGTATACGTGGACGGCGTTCTGGCAGGGGAGGTAAATGTGTATGGGCCGGCGGCGGCTCAGCAGCTTCTATTTGAGGCGGACGGTCTGGCCTATGGGAAGCATACCATCCGCATCGTCTGTGTGTCTCCGGTGGTTGACTTCGACTATTTTTCGTATGTGGGAGAATAAAGCGATTCTAGCAGGCGACTTTCAACACAAAGGATTATAGAGAAGGAGGACTCGGAAATGCGTGGTAAAAAGTTCATATCACTCACGCTCAGTACGATGCTGTGTCTGCAGCTCTTGCCCACCGCTTCTTTTGCGGCGGCGCCTGCAACGGACACCGGCAACGCAGGACTGATTGCAGAAGGTGATTATGCCATTGCCGGCAATGGCGTCCGCGTCACTTATGACGCGGACGGGCAGACAATCACTCTGTACCGCACAGAGGGGTCTGGGCTTATCCAGATGAGCAAGCCTTCTCCATTGGGAGGGCCAGTGGTTGGAGGGCAGGAGGTTCAGGACTTCAGCCATATTTCATGTGATGTGGAGCAGAGCACCAGCGGAGTGATGGGCAGCGGTCAGAGAATGACCATTACCTCTCAGAGCATGAGCACGGGCCTAATTCGTACCTATGTGCTGGAGACCTCTGATATCGAGGAGGGTGTGGTATATACTGCAACATCCTATGAGGCAGGAGCTTCTGATGTGGAAGTGTCTTGGTTCATTGGCAGTGTGTATGAGCTTTATGGTGCGGAAGATCGTATCTGGAGTTATAACGGCGGCGGTGAGGGGCCGATGCACTACTATGATACGCTTCAAAAGATTGACCTGACCGACTCTGGCAAGTTCAGTAGGGAAAATAAACAGGATGACACGGCTGCAAGTATTCCTGTGTCAGATATTTACATTGCTGATGGAGGGATTACCGTTGGCGATGCTTCTGCAACCAGGAGGGAGGTACATACTCCGGTTCAGGAAACCAGTGATTCAGCTCAAGTTTCTATCGGGTGGCCAGGCAAAGTCATTGCCGCCGGAAGCGTGATCGAAATTGGTGAGAGCTTTGCTGTAGTCCATCCGGGTGACTATTATAACGGCTTGAGAGGTTACAAAAATGCAATGGATCACTTGGGCGTGATTATGCCTGCACCTGGGGATATTCCTGATAGCAGCTATGATCTCCGATGGGAAAGCTGGGGCTGGGGGTTTAACTGGACGATCGACTTAATAATCGGCAAATTGGATGAACTTCAGGCAGCCGGAGTCAAGCAGATCACTTTGGATGATGGTTGGTATACCAATGCAGGAGACTGGGCCTTAAATCCAGAAAAGTTTCCAAATGGAGCCTCCGATGCGTTGCGGCTGACAGATGCAATTCATGAGCATGGTATGACTGCACTCCTTTGGTGGAGACCTTGTGACGGCGGGATCGATAGTATACTCTATCAGCAACACCCTGAATATTTCGTTATGGATGCAGATGGAAGACCTGCAAGGCTTCCTACTCCTGGTGGTGGGACCAATCCCAGCTTGGGATATGCACTTTGCCCTATGGCGGATGGTGCGATTGCAAGCCAAGTTGACTTTGTAAACCGTGCAATGAGATTGGGGGTTCGATGGCTTCAAGGGAGATTATGTGTGGGTATGCCTGAATGCTACAATCCTGCACATAACCACGCCTCGCCAGAAGAATCCACTGAAAAGCAATCCGAGATATACCGCGTCTCTTATGAGGCTATGGTGGCCAACGACCCCAATGTGTTCAATTTGTTGTGCAACTGCGGTACGCCCCAGGACTACTATAGTTTACCATATATGACACAGATTGCTACGGCTGACCCCACTTCTGTGGATCAAACAAGGAGACGCGTGAAAGCCTACAAGGCACTGATGGGAGATTATTTCCCTGTTACAGCCGACCACAATAACATCTGGTATCCAAGTGCCGTCGGTACGGGCTCTGTTCTCATTGAAAAACGTGACCTTAGCGGTACTGCCAAGGAAGAATATGAAAAATGGCTTGGGATTGCGGATACAGTTCAGTTGCAGAAAGGCCGGTTTATTGGCGATCTTTACAGTTATGGTTTTGACCCTTACGAAACCTATGTGGTGGAGAAAGACGGGGTTATGTACTATGCCTTCTACAAAGATGGGAGCAAATATAGCCCCACTGGCTATCCAGATATTGAGTTGAAGGGGCTAGATCCAAATAAAATGTATAGGATTGTTGACTATGTCAATGATCGTGTCGTGGCAACAAACCTGATGGGTGATAACGCTGTATTCAATACACGTTTTTCCGACTATCTACTGGTTAAAGCGGTGGAAATTTCGGAACCGGATCCAGAACCTGTTGACCCTGATTATGGTTTCACCTCTGTTGATGACAGAGACGAGGCTCTTATTTACACAGGGACATGGCATGATGACAATAACGCATCTTTCAGCGAAGGGACTGCACGTTATACCAACAGTACGGATGCTTCGGTTGTATTCTCCTTTACTGGAACTTCCATTCGCTGGTATGGCCAGAGGGATACCAATTTTGGCACGGCAGAAGTTTATTTGGACGATGAACTGAAAACAACAGTTGATGCGAATGGGGCCGCAGAAGCAGGCGTATGTCTTTTTGAAGCGCTTGATCTTCCGGCTGCCGAGCATACCATTAAAATTGTGTGCAAGAGCGGAGTGATTGATATTGACCGCTTTGCATATGAAGCTGCTACCCTTGAACCCATCTATGAAAAGGTCGATGCGCTCTCGGATCGGATCACTTATGTTGGGAATTGGGAAGAGTATCTCAACAGCGAGTTCTACATGGGAAACGCAATGCGCACAGACGAAGCCGGCGCTTATGCTGAACTGACTTTCCGTGGTACAGCCGTACGCCTGTATGCAGAGATGAGCTTCAATTTTTGGCACTGCAGATGTCTATTTAGACGGAGAGTTAGTGGAAAACATAATCCTATACGGCCAGGAAGCAACTGGGCAGCTAATGTTTGAGCGTACGGGACTGGAGGAAGGAGAACATACCATTCGCCTTGTACAAAACGCCTGGAACATCAATTTGGACTATATTTCTTATCTACCAGAGCAAGATCAACCAACGCCGCCGGAGACGACGGTTACTGTTGATGCAATGGACGCCCAACTGGTGTATACAGGCGTATGGAATGATGACTATCATGACGTCTTTCAGGAAGGAACCGCCCGTTATGCCATTGGTGCCGGCGCCTCGGTCGAGTTCGAATTTACTGGAAGCGAAATCCGTTGGTATGGACAAAATGATTCCAACTTCGGTGTTGCCAGCGTTTATATCGATAATGAGTTTGTGCAGCAGGTAAATGTTAACGGAGCTGCGGCTGTGGGAAAGCTTTTGTTTCAAAAAAGACTGATCTACCAGCCGGTTCGCACACGATCCGCATTGTGTGCGATACTCCGGTTATTGATTTGGATTATTTGACTTATACCACTAAGGCATAATGTTTCATTCCAAATAAAATAGGAGGTTACTCATTTGGATAAAATTACATTTCTTGGCGCAGGCAGTACCGTCTTTGCAAAAAAATGTCTTAGGCGACTGCATTACGACGGATGCTATGCGCGAGTTTGAGTATGCGCTCTATGACATTGACCATCAGCGGTTGGAAGAGTCCTATATGATGCTTTCTAATATTAACCGGAACTCTAACGACGGAAAGGCTAAGGTCGTCAAATATGCAGACCGGCTGGATGCTTTACGTGGAGCAAAATACGTCATTAACTGCATTCAAGTGGGAGGATATGACCCCTGTACGATTACAGACTTTGAAATTCCCAAAAAATATGGACTGCGCCAGACGATCGGAGATACGCACGGCATCGGTGGAATGTTCCGGGCACTGCGCACCATCCCTGTAATGTTGGACTTTGCGAAAGACATGGAGAAGGTCTGTCCTGATGCACTCTTCATCAATTATACAAACCCCATGTCCATGCTATGCTTGGCGATGTTCCGAGCCAGTTCTGTCAATACAGTTGGTCTGTGCCACTCCCACCAGGCCTGTGTACCTGAACTCCTCGCCGAGCTTGGCATGCCCTGGGACGGCGTTTCTTACAAGATTTCGGGCATCAACCACATGGCCTGGCTATTAGAGATTAGCCGCAACGGCGAGGATCTCTATCCCATCATCCGCAAGCGTGCCCAGGAGGGACCAATTTACGCCCCCACGCTTGCATTGCGTGAGTTACATCCTGAGTATGCGGACAGAATTCCGTCAGTGGCCGAGCAGTTTACTCCTGATAATCATCATGATATGGTTCGCTTCGAAATCATGAAGCAGTTCGGCTACTTCGTCACAGAATCCAGCGAGCACAGCAGCGAATATTACCCCTGGTTCATCAAAAGGACCATCCTGAGCTTATCGACCGCTTTCACATCCCTCTGGATGAGTACCCCCGCCGTTGCCGCGATCAGATTGCGCGGTGGAAGCAGCAGGCCGAGCATCTGGTCCACAATGAGAACCTGACCCACACAAGGAGCAGCGAGTACGCCGCCGGCATCATCGAGGCACTGGAGACCGGCAGAACCTTTGGATTTGCTGGTAACGTTCTCAATACTGGGCTTATTGACAACCTGCCCTTCGATGCCTGTGTGGAAGTCTCCTGTATGGTAAACGAGGGTCATCTCTCCCCCTGCCACATGGGGCCGCTTCCCCAATCAGCTCGCCGCGCTGAATCGGCGGCAGATCGAGGTGCACCAGCTCACCGTAGATGCCGCTCTCACCAGGAAGAAGGAGTACATCTATCAGGCCGCCATGCTGGACCCCCATGCCGGGAGCGAACTGACCATCGATGAGATCCGCAGCCTTGTGGACGACCTCATACAGGCCCACGGCGACTGGTTGCCGGAGTATCATTAAATAAATGCAAGAGCCACAGGGACCCATGCCAAGGTTATTCGCGCTTGCCCCGCAACTCGTTGAGGAAGAAACAAGGAGGAAATTTTGTGTCTACCGAAGTCGTTAAGGAAGCTAAATTAGAGGAAGAACCAAGGCAATGTACCAAGAAGGAAAAGCTCGGCCACGCAATTGGTGTACTCGGGCATGATTCTATGTATACCTTGTGGTCTACCTGGACTACTCCGTTTTTAACGGATATTCTAAAGCTGCCCGCCGGCTTCCTAGCGTTCCTTTTTGGTGGGGCTCGATTCTTTGACGCCTTTACCGATATCTCTATGGGTATCATTGCAGACCGTACTAGGAGTAAGTGGGGCCGGTTTCGCCCGTGGCTTCTCCGCTCAGGTCCTCTTATGGGGATCTGTTTAGCACTCTCTTTCTTTAAGCCCGATATCGGCACCATCGGACTGTGCATTTTTGCAGGTATTATGTATATCATCACAGGCAGTATTGTGTTTACCTCCGTGGATATACCATTCTGGAGCTTGCCTGCGGCCATGACCAGCAATACGAAAGAGCGCTCGGAAATCGTTGGCTTCACTACCACCGCGTCCAATACCATTACTGGAATTATCGGATTAGTGATGCCAATGGCACTGGCCTTCTTTGGCGAATTTGACTGGCATGTTTACTTTTTCCTTGCACTTGCTGTTGCCGTCTGGGGTGTGACCATGTACCTGATTTCCTTCAAGTTGGTACGGGAGCATGTGGTACCAGACGACAGTGAGAAGTTTGAGCTCAAACTGGCACTAAAAAATATTTTTCAAAACAAGCCCTTGCTCCTGATCCAAATCTCAAATATCTTTTGCCTGCTAGGTATGATGCTGAAAGGCTATCTCAATTATTATTATTGTGTATATAACTGGGGCAGCCTGGGTTATATGACTGTGCTGAACTTAATTAATCTGGTTGGTATGGTTGTAGGCGCATTGATCTTCACCTTTCTCTCTCAGCATATTGGGAAAAAGAATTGCATGTTTCTCTTTGCCGGACTCATGACAATATCCAGCCTCGTTCTCTACTTTGCCGGGTATCATAACGCTATTGTACTTTTTTGCCACATCTTCTGTCTCAACTGTATGCGTTGGAGCTGTCATGGTCTGTGTCAACGCGATGATGATGGATACAATTGAGTATGGCGAATGGAAAACCGGCCAGCGCAATGAAGCTATGATTACCTCTACCCGTTGCTTCGTGACCAAGTGTGTCATGGCAGTCGCAGGTATCGCTGTTGCCGCTGTAATCGGTCTGACTGGCTACATTCCCCAAGAGACCGTACAGCCGGTGAACGTATTAAATTCTTTCCACTTTGTATATACGCTAGTCAGTGCTGGAATTATAATCCTTGCAGTTGTCCCCATGCTGTTCTATAAGCTGACCGAGAAGCGCCACGCTGAGATCATGGAGGAGTTGGCCGCCCGCAAAGCCAGCAAGACCCAATGAAGAAGTTCTTAAATTTTATCGTCTGAAAACAGAACGTGCCAATGGGGCACCCGGCGGCTATCGCCGGGTGCCCTCTGTGCAAAAAGGAAAGGGGAAGCTATGACCAATCTACAAATTCAAAATCCGATTTCTGAACTCTTGCAAAAGCGCGGACAGAATCGTGAAATGGGCCTCTATTCTTGCTGCAGTGCCAACGAGTATGTAATTCGGGCGGCCCTTCGCCGGGCCAAGGACCGTGATACGGTGGTGCTGGTAGAGGCGACTGCAAATCAAGTGAACCAGAACGGCGGCTATACCGGCATGACCCCGGTAGCGTTCCGGGCGTTTCTGAACCGTTTAGCTGAAGAGGAAAATTTCCCGATTGACAAACTGCTCTGCGGCGGCGACCACCTGGGTCCGCTGACCTGGACCCATCTTCCCGAGGCTGAGGCAATGAAAAACGCAGGCGAACTGATCCGCTCCTATGTACTGGCTGGCTTTTCCAAAATACATATTGATACCAGCATGCGCCTGGCGGACGACGCGCCCAATGAGCGGTTATCGGATGTTGTGATCGCCCACCGCGGCGCCCAACTCTGCCGTATCGCCGAGGAAGCTTTTGCCCAATACAGTGCGTGGCACCCGGAAGCCCCTGCGCCGGTCTATATCATCGGCAGTGAGGTGCCCATCCCAGGCGGCGCCCAGGAAAATGAGGACAGCGTAACCGTAACCGCGCCGGAGGACTGCGAAGCCACGCTGTCCACGTTCCGGGCGGCGTTCTGCTCCAATCATTTGGAGGCGGCATGGGAGCGTGTGGTTGCCATTGTGGTGCAGCCCGGGGTGGAATTTGCCGACGAAAGCGTGATCGAATATGACCGGACGGCCGCTCACAGCCTGACGGAGCATTTAAAGCGGCACCCCAACCTGGTCTTTGAAGGACATTCCACGGATTATCAGCCGCGGCAATGCCTTCGAAAGATGGTAGAGGACGGGATCGCCATTCTCAAGGTCGGACCAGCTCTGACCTTCGCCCTCCGGGAAGGACTGTTTGCCCTGGAGCAGATCGAACGGGAATTGTATGGGATGATGGATTTCCCGTGTTCCCATTTTCGTGAGATTCTGGAGCAAGTCATGCTGGAGGACCAGGGCCAGTGGACCAAATATTATCATGGCTCTATGCCGGAGAAGCGGTACGCCCGGGCTTTCAGCTACTCAGACCGGGCCCGGTATTACCTGACCAACAGCAAGGTACAGGGTGCGCTCCGCCTCCTGCTGGATAATTTGAACACAGCAGGCATCCCAATGGCCCTGATCAGCCAGTATATGCCAGTCCAATACGCCAGAGTCCATGCGGGTATATTGCCTCCCAAGGCTGAAGACCTCCTGATGGACCGTGTGGGGGACTGCATCACGACTATCTCTATGCGGTACTCAGGGACTGAAGCAAATCTGGAGAAAGCAAAGCCTTGAATACGGAAAGGGTGGAAATATTATATGGCACTGGTAAACAGCAGAGGACTTTTGAGGGATGCCCGTGCAAACGGTTATGCGGTAGGCGCGTTCAATGTAGAAAATATGGAGATGATGCAGGCTGTCATCGCGGCGGCGGAGGCCGAGCACGCGCCGGTCATACTTCAGACGACGCCATCCACATTAAAATACGCGGAGCCAGCAGTCTTCGCGGCCATGGCCCGTGCTATGGCCGCGAAGGCGTCTGTGCCAGTGGCTATGCACCTGGATCACGGAGACCGGTTTGGACTATGTCAGCAGGCCGCGTCAGACGGTTATACCTCCCTGATGATCGACGGCTCTAAACTGCCGCTGGACGAAAATATCGCCCTGGCCCGCAGAGTGGTGGAGATGGCAAGCGGGATGTCTTCCCGGCCTTGTGTGGAAGCGGAGCTGGGGAAACTGGGTGGTAAGGAGGATGATCTGGAGGTCAAGCCAGGTGAGGATCTTTACACAGATCCAGGCGAGGCGGCCCGTTTCGTCCGGGAAACGGGAATCGACTCTTTAGCCGTAGCCATTGGGACCGCACATGGTTTCTACAAAGGGCAAGCCCAGGCTGGCCTTTGAGCGGCTGACTCAGATCCGGGAAGCGGTAGATATCCCCCTGGTGCTCCATGGCTCCTCCGGTGTCCCGGACGAAGATGTGCAGCGTGCGGTATCCATGGGTGTGTGTAAGGTCAACTTCGCCACGGAGCTTCGGGCCGCCTATACCCAGGCGTTACGGGACTGTCTGGCTCATGACGCCGCGCTCTACGATCCCAAGAAATATGGGGGTCCCGCGCGGGAGGCCGTCATCTCTCTAGTGCGGCATCGTATAAAAATTTGCGCTGGTAAAGTCGGCTTGATTGCTCCCTTGTAAGTATATATGACCTTTCTTTCCTAATGCATATCGTATTCTTTTGGTGGTAAAGGTATTTCAATCTGCCGCCTGTATCATGCAAAACGAACAGAGCCCGCATAGCTTTTCTAAATTGCGGAAAGCTAAACACAACCAATCGGAAGGGGTGATATGCTTGTTCAAGCACGAAAAACAACTGTTTCATCCAGTAGAAGTGGAGCAGCCCAATCCTCAGTATGCCGCACTATTGCAGGAGCAGCTCGGCGGCGGCAACGGCGAGCTAAAAGCTGCCATGCAATATATGTCCCAGAGTTTCCGCATCAGAAACCCCAAGATCAAGGATCTGTTTATGGATATCGCGGCGGAGGAGCTGAGCCACATGGAAATGGTAGCTCAGACCATCAATCTGCTCAACGGTCATGACGTGGAAGCAGACAAGGTCCAGGCAGGCGAGATCGAAACACATGTTTTGCTTGGCTTGAATCCCGGTCTCATCAACGCCTCCGGCTATTCCTGGACAGCAGACTATGTCACTGTCACTGGAGATCTCTGCGCGGATCTGCTGAGCAATATTGCCTCCGAGCAGCGGGCCAAGGTAGTATACGAGTACCTCTACCGCCAGATTGAGGACAAAAAGGTACGGGAAACCATCGACTTCCTGCTCAACCGTGAGGAGGCGCACAACCAAATGTTCCGGGATGCCTTTAATGAGGTGCAGGACAGCGGCTCCAATCAGGACTTCGGTACGACCAAGGCGGCAAAGATGTATTTCTCCCTGTCCAACCCCGGCCCCAATGCATTCGCGGGAAATGAAGTATCCGGGCCCAAGTTTGCAAAATAAAAAGCGGCAGGGGCCGTGTGGTCAAGAGTTCTTCTGCTTTATAAACCATCCTTTCCCTCAAGCCCTTGCTCCGCAGGGTCTTAATGGGTGCATTTTTATCATAGGCCAAAACAAGAGCCGACTTGTCAAACAAGTCGGCTCTCGTTTTATATCCTGCGCCCGTTTGTCATTCCGCCTCCCGCAGGCGCTCCACCACGGTGTGCCGGGCGATGGAGCGGTAGGTCAGCAGGGGGATCACCAACCCCAGGACCACGAAGATGGGGAAAATAGGCAGGATGGGCGCCAGGGTGAAACGGTAGGTGAAGAACCAGAACAGGCTGTTCACGGCGGTACCCAGCAGCGGCCCCATGACCACGGTGAGGAGCAGGGAGGCCAGCACGGCCGCCAGGGTGTAGAGGAGGCCCTCCAGCACCAGCATCTTCTTGAGCTGCCCGCCGGTCATCCCGATGGACTGGAGCACGGCGAACTCCCGCCGGCGGGTGATGATGCCGGTGAGCACGGCGTTGAAGAAGTTGAGCACGCCCACCAGGCCCACGATGAAGCTCAGCGCCCCGCCCAGCATCAGGAACATCCCCCGGAAGCCCTCAAACTCTGCGGCGTAGGCGGCCTTGCTCTCGTAATCGAGCTGGGGGTTGACGTTCTCCGTGTAGTCCCGGAGAAAGCCCTCCATATCCGCCGTCGCGCCGTCGTCCACGTCGAAGGCGTAGTACATGATATCCCCGTGCCGGTGTCCTGGAGGAAGGTCTGGTCGTTGAGGATAAACTCGTCGGCCCCGTAATAGCGGTAGCTCAGGGCGGTGGGGACGCTGACCAGGGCTGCCACCTCATACTCGAGGTCCCGGTACTTCACCGCCCGGGCGGCAAAGGGCGCGCCCTCCGGAATGTCCTCCTCTCCGCCGTACACCTCGCCGGTGTTGGGGTTGTAGTACTCGTACTCCTCCACGTGCCGCAGCGTAATTTTATCCCCAAGGCGGGCCCAGTGGCTGTCCATCCGCGGGCTGCCGTAGTCGTCCTCGGAGTACACAGCGGCCACGTACCGCCCGCCCGGCTCGTAGAGCTTGGAGATATCCCCCTCCAGCACGGTCAGGCGGTCCAGGGCAAACCGCTCCATACCGTAGAGCTGGGCCCGGTCGGCCAGCAGGCCGTCCTCCGTGCGGTCCATGCCGGACACCATCTGATCCAGGGTTTCCGCGTCGTTCCACCGGCCCCACACCGAGCGGTAGTACTCCTCGGTGATGAACTCCTCCACCGGGGAGGTGCAGCCGTAGGTGCGGCCGCCGGCCGTGATGCCGCCCCGGGCCTCCACCTCTTCCACCGCGTTCTCCGGCAGGGCCATGTCCGGGTTGAATACCTCCCCGCCGGTCTGGAAGTGTCCGGCATCGGCCAGGATAAAGTCGCTGGCCGTAAAGGCGGCGATATACTTATCCATGTCGAAGCCCTTGGCGAAGGTGACCGTCATGGTGAGCAGCACCACCGCCAGACACAGGGAGAGCACGGTGACCACCGTCTTGCCCCGGTTCCGGCCCAGGTTGGCCCAGGCCATGGAGAGCAGGGAGACCCCCTTCCCCGCCCGCTTTCCGGCCTTCCTGCGGGTTTTGCTCCCTTCGGTGTAGCGCACCGCCTCAACAGGGGACACCTTTGCCGCCATCCGGCCCGGCTTGCGGCAGGACAGGAGCACCGTCACCAGGGCGAACAGGGCGGAGGCCGCAAAGAGGACGGGGTTGACGGACACAACATTGGTCACGCCGTTCAGCCGGCCGATCACCGCCGGGGTGAGACCCGCCCCCCACCAGCCAGCCCAGCAGCAGCCCCACCGGGATCCCCGCCAGGGAGAGGGCCAGGGCCTGGTAGCGGATGATGCGCCGGAGCTGGCGGCCGGTGGTGCCGATGGTCTTGAGCAGGCCGTAAAAGCGGATGTCATTGGTGACCGAGATCTGAAACACGTTGTAGATGATGAGATAGCCAGTAAAGAGGATGAGCAGCAGCACGGCGGCAATGGCGGCCACCACCTGGACGTCCAATCCGCTGGCGAGCTGGGCGCCGGTGTAGCCCCAGTTGACGCCGGAGCGAACATAGCACTCCCCGGCGGCGTCCTCGCTCTGGAACCCGTGGCCGGCCAGAATCTGCTCCATGTCCCGCTCGATGTGGGCCGAGCCGCTCTTGAGCATCACGTCCAGATTCCAGGCGCCGGTCATGCCGTCCTCCGCCACCCGGCTCTCCGGGATGAGCACGTGGTTGGCCACGATGGCCTCGTCGTACTCCCACCAGCCGGAGAGGGTGAAGGTCTGAGTGGTCTCATGCCCGTCCACATCAAAGGTGAGGGTGAACCGGGCCCCCAGCTCCGGCTCCACGCCCAGCAGCTCCAGCACGTGGGTGTCGGTGGCCGCCTCGTCGGTACCCTCCTGGGGCAGGCGGCCCTCCGCCGGGTCGCAGTACATCCAGTGGGCGTCGTTGGCGTCGGCGTAGCTCACCTCCACGTGGGCCTTGTTGAAAGGGGCCTGAGTCGGCATACCCACGAACCGCCGCAGGCCGGCCTGCCCAATCAGGGGGTCGTCCTTCAGCGCCTCATACTGCGCTTCGGTCAGGTATTTGAAGCCGCCGTGGGAGTAGCCGCCCACCTGCCGGAAGTTGTTCTGCTGGAATCCGTCGTTGATGGACAGGGCGATGGTGAACAGGGAGGTAAAGAGCACCGTGGTCAGCGCAATAGCCAGCACCGCGATGAGGTTGCGGGTGCGGCTGGCCCGCAGGCTCCGCCGTGCCAGGGTGCGCACACACTTGCGGTTGGAGACGTTCATACCCTCGCCCCCTTACCGCGTGACGATGCGCCCGTCCTCGATGCGGACGATGCGGTCGGCCAACTGGGCGATCTCCTCGTTGTGGGTGATCATCACCATGGTCTGGGCGAACTTCTGCCCGGTGACCTTCATCAGTCCCAGCACATCCTGGCTGGTGCGGGAGTCCAGGTTGCCGGTGGGCTCGTCGGCCAGGAGGATGGCCGGCTTGGCGGCCAGGGCCCGTGCGATGGCCACCCGCTGCTGCTGGCCGCCGGAGAGCTGCCCGGGCAGGCTGTCCAGCTTCTTCTCCAGCCCCAGGACGGCGATCACCTCCCTGACGTAGCTCGTCCACCGCGCCGCCGTCCAGCTGAATGGGGAGGACGATGTTCTCATATACGCTGAGCACCGGCACCAGATTATAGGCCTGGAACACGAAGCCGATCTTCCGCCGCCGGAAGATGGTCAGCTCCTCGTCCTTCAGGGTGGACAGCTCCCGGCCGTCCACCGTCACCGTGCCGGAGGTGGGCCGGTCCAACCCGCCCAGCATGTGCAGCAGGGTGGACTTGCCCGACCCCGACGTGCCGATGATGGCCACGAACTCGCCGTTCTCCACGCTCAGCTCCACCCCGTCCAGGGCTTTCACCAGTGTGTCCCCCGCGCCATAATATTTCTTCAGTTCCCTGGTCTGCAAAATCGCCATTTGGAATCTCCTCCTGTGGAAAAAAAATGGGTACTGCCTTCTGACAGTACCCATTGTAGTGGATCAATCTTTCCACACTCTTTCTCAAATCTTACAGTTTGGAAAGATCCGCCCTATTCCCGCGGGAGATAGAGGGAAAAGGTGGTTCCCTGGCCGGGGCGGGAGGCCACCTTGACATAGCCCCCCTGCCGCCGCAGGATCTCCCGGACCAGGTAGAGGCCGATGCCCACCCCCTCCTCCGCCCCGCACAGCGCCGGCCCGGTAGAAGCGGCCGAAGATCCGCCCCTGCTCCTCCTCCGGGATGCCGATGCCGGTGTCGGACACGTCCACCCGGCAGAACTGCCCCAGGGGACGGCGGAGAGGGTCACCCGTCCCCCCCGCCGGGGTGTACTTCACCGCGTTGTCCACCACATTAAAGAGGGCCTCCGCCGTCCACTTCCGGTCAAAGCGGGCGGCCGCCCCACATGGCTCCGCCGCCAGGGTGAGCCCCTTGGCCTCCGCCTGGGGACGGGCCTGAGCCAGCGCCCCCCTCCAGCAACGGCCCCACCGGCTGGGGCTCCGGCGCGGTGGTAATGATCCCCGTCTCCAGCCGGGAGGCTTTCACCAGGGCCTGGATCAGAAAGGACAGCTTCTCCGCCTGCCGCGACAGGGTGGCCGCCTGGGCGGCCTGCTCCGGGGACAGCTCCCCCTCCGCCAGCAGGGAGGCGTACAGCAGGATGTTGGCGATGGGGGTCTTGGTCTGGTGGGAGATGTCGGAGATCAGGGTCTGTATAGCGGCCCGCTTCCCTCCAGCTCCCGGGCCGAGGCGGCGCTGCCGTTGAGAAACCGGGCCAGCCGCCCCTCCAGGGCGGAGAGGCGGGACTCGTCAAAGCGGCTCTCCCGAAAGCTGCCGTCCACCGCATCGGCGAGCATCCGGTCCAGCCGGGCCAGCAGCCGCCGGGTGTAGAGCCACTGGACCAGCCCGAAGCCCGCCCCCAGCGCCGCCAGGGCCAGGGCCCCGCACACCGCCGGGGTCACCGTTTTTCCTCCCAGGTGTAGCCCAGGCCGTACACCGTCTTGATGGGGGCGTCCGTCAGCTTGTCCCGCAGCCGTTTCACCGCCACCGACAGGGCGTTGGCGTCCACAAACTCGCCCCCGTCCCACACCCGGTCCAGGAGCTGCTCCCGGGTCAGGGTCTGCCCCCGGTGCTCCACCAGCAGGTGCAGCAGCCGCTGCTCCGTCTTGGACAGCTCCACCTCCGTCCCGTTCCGCATAAAGCGCAGGCGCTCAAAGTCGAAGGAAAAGGGCCCCAACTCCAGCGCGGCCGCCGGGGCGCTCCCCCGCCGCAGCAGGCGGTTCACCCGGGCCCGCAGCACCGCCAGGGAGAAGGGCTTGGTCACGTAGTCGTCCGCCCCCAGCTCCAGGCCCGCCACCTGGTCACTCTCCAGGTCGTTGGCGGTGAGAATCAGCACCGGCACCCCGCTGGTTCGCCGCAGCGCAGTGAGAAAATCCAGTCCATTTCCGTCGGGCAGGTTGAGATCCAGCAGCACCAGCGCGTATTCCCCTTCGCCCAGGGCCGCCCAGCCCTGGGCCAGGGGGTGGCCGCTACCCTGATTTCCCGGCCCTCCCCGGCCAGCGCCAGGGCGGTCCCCCGCCCCAGCGCCTGATCATCTTCTATCAGCAGAATCCGCTCCATGCTCCGCCCTCCCCTGTTTTGCGCCTTTTATCATAGCACACTCCGTCCCCTCCGGCAACCGCCGCCTTGTCCGCATAGTGCCGCCCGTTCCGCCATATCCTAGCGTTGTTCCCTTTGAACAGGAGGCCAAACATAATTTTAAAAATTATATTTAAAGTTTCTATTGATTATATTGCGCAGCATGTGTTATACTAAAGATAAGGAGAGGTGATCCATATGAATCAGGAAAACGCACTCCCCCGCCGCAAGGCCATGCTCTATTATCCTTCCCAACCAAAGCCGCGCCCGGTCAGGCTGCGGGAAAAGGACCGGGACCCCTATGACGGGCTGCGTCCCTGGTCCGCCATTACCCACGGCATTGGGGCCGCCCTGGCCCTGCTGGGCACCGTGCTGCTCCTGCTGCGCTGCGCCGCCCTCTCCCTCAGCCCGTGGCACGGGTCTCCTTCCTCATCTACGGCGTGAGCATGGTGGGCCTGTATACGGCCAGCACTCTCTATCACTGCCGCAACGTCAGCGTCAAGGGCCGTATCGCCCTGCGCAAGTACGACCACGCCTCTATCTACTTCCTCATCGCCGGTACCTATACCCCTATCTGCCTGGTGGTGCTCCGCACCGACGGTGCCTGGGGCTGGGCCCTGTTCGGTGTCATCTGGGCCTTGGCCCTGGCCGGGCTGGTGCTCACCCTGGCCTGGATCACCGCCCCCCGCTGGCTCACCGCCGGCATCTATATCTTCATGGGCTGGCTGGCTGTGGTGGCCCTCGTCCCCCTGCTGCGCCTGCTCCCCCCTGCCGGCTTTTTCTGGGTGCTGGGCGGCGGCATTCTCTACACCGTGGGCGGCGTGCTCTACGCCGTCAAGTGGCCTGGCCGCGATAATCCCCGCTTTGGCTGTCACGAGATTTTTCACCTGTTCATCCTTATGGGCTCGGTGTTTCACTTCATGCTCATGTACCGGGTGGTCGCGTTTCTCTGAGCACAAGTAAAGGAGCTTCCGCCATACAGCGGAAGCTCCTTTTGCGCGGTCATTCCTCTGCTGGAGGCTCCGGCACTTCGGGCAGCGGGCCCATGGTACCCACACAGCGGTTGATCGGGGTCCCCAGGTTGTGGAACTTCTCCTCGTAGTCGGTCATTACACCGTGGATGCCGTCGGCGTGCAGGTCGCGGGTGACCTCAGACACCCCAAAGCCCACCCTGGGGAACTGGAACAGGGACCACTCGAATAGATCCCGGTTGTCTGTCTTGAAGTGGATCTCCCCCGCCTCTGCCAGCACCTGCCGGTAACGCAGCAGGAAGTCCGGGTGGGTCAGCCGCCGCTTGGCGTGGCGGTTGCTGGGCCAGGGATCGCAGAAGTTGATGTAGATGCGGTCTACCTCACCCGGAGCAAAGAACAGCGGAAGCTGCGCCACGTCCCCATCCACAAAAAAGACGTTGTGCAGTTCCTGGGCGCAGACCCGCTCCATGGCGATCACCATGGCGTCCGGCACCCGTTCCACCGCAATATAGAGCGCCTGTGGATTCTGCGCCGCAGTCTCCGCCGTAAAGCGGCCCTTGCCGCAGCCCAGCTCCAGAAAGACCTCCTTCGCCTCGGGCATCAGCTCCCGCCACTTTCCCTTCCGCTCCTCCGGGTCGGAAATCAGCACCCGGGTACAGCGTTCCATCCGCACTCCCAGGTTCGGTTTTTTTCTCATTCGCATAGCCTAGCTCACCTCGTATGGGCTATCATATCATATCAAAATGCCCTCTTGCAATCCTTCTGTCTATATATTATAATAGAAAAGCTGACTGAGCAACAAAGTGGAACACTCCAACAAAATATCCGGGTGTAGCGCAGTTGGTAGCGCGCTTGCTTTGGGAGGATAGACGCCCCATCCATTCCCCTGAAAGCGAGACCCCGGAAGTCTTTGGGACAGTAGTCTGCGGCGGAAATTCCCCGCTTGAAAAACTCCCGCAATCTTAGGCTTGACCACAGCGCCGCCCACAGACACGAAAAACTTGCTTTTTCTTTCCCCACATGGTATCATGCAGAAAAATCGAATATCCGGGTGTAGTTCAGTTGATAGAACGCGGTTTGGGTCCGCGAGGCCGAGAGTTTGAGTCTCTCCACTCGGACCAAGGTGAATGATCTTACCTGATTTGAACAACAAGGTGTCTTTGTTTAGGTCAGGCAGGATCATTCATTTTTGTTTAGCGGCATATCATCCACATAAAGGCTCCATATTCTGTATATAGTCCTTGGATTAGTTCGCCTTGTCTGTCTGTGCTGTATGGTGATAGTGCTTCACCTAATAGTTTGCGTATTTGGCATTGAAAACTAATGCTTCTTATTTTATAATTATGACATCTTAGCAAGGCAAAGAGAAACGCTGTTAGGAGGGCAAAGGGATGAACAATGCGGGAATAACAACTCAGTATGGTTTCCTATTTCAACGCAAAGCATTTATTCTGTTTGCTCTGGAAAATGCCGGAACGAAACAAACTTTTACTTTCGAAGGCAGAGATGACATTGAAATATCCGCAGATGAAAGCATATATTCTGTAAAATCAGCAGACGCCAGTTATATTCAGGTCAAGAGTGGTACTATTAGCGAAAGCTGTTTCTGCAAAGTAATTTGTAACTGGCTTCTTTTTTTGATAAAGAATCATCTGGTACAGTTACCTTATTTGCGGAGAATCAATTAGACACTTTGGTTAGTAATATTACCAAAGACATTATATTTGATTATATCATACAGGGGAAGGAAAAAAAAGCGAAGTTCTATCGCCTGGAAAACTTATAATAAATTCCAAAATCTCATCGAGACGGACCGAGAGGCTTTCTTAGGTATAATTGAAAAGTTTTTGCAAATAATAAACATTCATATTTGCTCTATGGATGAACTTGATAGTAGATTGGAGAAGGTCTTTTTTGAGAACTACTGCCGAGATATAACAGAATATCAATTAGCAAAATCAAAACGCCTTGAGCGGTTCATTTCGTACATGAATCAAGAAATAGACAATGCTCTCAAAGCCCAAAGACCATGTACACTGCTTTTTGCAGATTTAATGAAAATGATAATGACCGTATGTGATGAGATAAGTGATCATCGATATATAGCGAAGATACCCGAACTGAAGAAACGTGCAAAAAGTGAAGCAACACAGTTGGTGAAAGACAATGCTATTCGTGAAGTAAGGCAATTATATCTTGTAGATAAGCATGATGAATTTGTAATTGATGGCATAGTCCACGAATTGATATATAAAGACTTTCGTGATGTATATATTTCTCAAAAAGAGGTTGAAATTATAAATCTTGAGCAAAATGCTTACGAAAACTACATGAACGCAAAGTTTTCGCTTGACGAGTCTGAATCTTCAAACCCGAAGAAAGTGTATCAACGCACAGTCGAGATGCCAATAGGAGACTCTTTGATCCCGGACGGTCCCGTGTATAGAAAAGGCTGTTATATATTCCTTACTGGAGATGACATTACCGAAGATAGTCAAATTAGTTGGGGAGATTATGATGAATAAGGAAAAGCTGCTACGTGAGGCTGAGTATGCAGATATTGTTCTTACACTGCTCAACTCTCCTTATGCCATCACATCAATAACCAAGTTGATTTTCATTGCTTTTTGTATTAAATATGAAAGCAATATATCTGCATATAAAAATCGTTCTAAAGACTTTGTTGATGTTTTTTTCAAGAATATATCGCTTAAACTTTCCGCTCATTATGATGATATTGAACTCATTCTTCATTTTGTCGACATTTTAAAAAATACATCAAAAGTATCTATTAACGGCGACTACATCGAATTAAGCTCTGAACTTACACATTTGCCGGAAAATCATTTTTTGCAGTTTTGTGCGAAAAAGCTTCCAAATCCGATTATCGAAATTAACAAATTAGATGCTAAGGCTTTGATTGAGGAGGTGATTCGTTATGTTTAAGATTGAGTCTATAAGCTTCATCAATGGGAATGATTTTCAGACCTATAAATTTTCATCGCATACATTCGTTTATGGCTTAAATACAGTTGGAAAAACTGCGTTAACTAAAGCTATAGATTATGTCTTAGGCAGTAGTGACGGGCTAACCTACCAGGGATTAGATAACATTGAAGGCATAGAGGCTTATTTAACTAATGGACTTACTAATTTGTGGATTAAACGGACGATTAGCGGCAATTATTACTACAAAAGGACACTTGAAAGCCAGTATTCTGAAGTGAGTTCAGAGGTCTACAAAGATAATATCTGTTTGATTATTACTCCAACGTCGAATGCGCGCTTTGTGAATGTGTATAGTAAAGTTTTTGATGAAAAGCCCACTTTTCGTTCTTTCACATTTCTTAATTATATTGAAGAAAAAGGACTTGGTGATCTCAGTGTAGTCTTCACAAAGGCAAAAGAGCTCAAGCATCAAATTAGAATACGGAATATTATGGATTTCTTTTTCAACTATGAAAACATTGAACAAATATACGAGAAAGAGCTTGAGTTAGAATTAGCAGAGAAAGAACTCTCTGAAATCTCAAAAGACTATCAAGAGTTTAATCGTAGTTTATTCCAAGCGAAAACTATTCAGAGAGTTGCACCTTACATATACAAGCGATTTCACAAAAGATTATGCGACTTTTTTGAAATTTAAAAACTCATATACGAGAACGGCAAAATCAAAATCAAAAGATTTGGTATATCTTTCTAAGGCATCATTTTCATTGGCAGAAGAAATCAAACTATATACATTTATGAAAGATCAATCTGCTAACATGGTTAATCGCAAAGAAAGGATTAGTCGCCTGTTGTCTATTATTTCTTCGATCGTAAATGCTCATCCTCAATATACTGTATATACCCAAGCGATTACATCAATTATCGAAGAAATTGAAGAAGAAAAAGTAATTTTGTCTCTCACTGATTACACAAAAAGCGGTTAAAGATATCGAACAGGAAAAACAGAAACTGGATTCTCAAATAGAACTGCTCCGCAGTCAAGCCACTGAACTAACCTATGAAGTTGCCATGAAGAAGGTCGGTTTATTAGAACATATCTTCACTATACTTAGCCGTGAAATTAATACTGACCGACTTCATGAACTTGAAATTAAAACGGCTCAACTAAAAAAAGAAATCAAAAGCTTAAAGTCTGCTTTTGATCAGTCAAAGGTGAAGAAATTTAATAATCGCCTGACGGAACTATATTTGAGTAGCGGATTAAATATTAAACATTTGAAAGAAGATTTGCAAGATAACGACTTCTCACTTGAGTTTGATCCTTTCAGACTATGCTTATTTGCAACTCATAAGGAACAAGATCAACTAACTCGTTTCATGCCAGGTAGCATGACACGCCAGACGCATCTTCAAATGCTTACATATTTATGTATGTTTGAATATTTGAAAGACAACTTCCGTGACTTTATCTATCTGCCGATTTTAATTATCGATTCTGCCAATCAACCAATGGGGATCGAAATTTTTAAGGAAGTCTACCCCACAATTACGCAGTTGGCAGATAGTATTGGAGTTCAAACGATTTTTATGTCCAAAGATCGCCTTGATAATATTCCAGAAGGGAGTTTACGCTCTCCTTGTACTCTTTCAGAATGTTCAGAAGCGCAGGAGGCAGGCTGACCGTGCGGATGGAGGATTTTGTTTTGGGCTGGGAGATCAACAATCCGTCCTCCTTTGTCCGATAGACCTGCTTGGTGATCTTCAGTTCCCCGGTCTCCAGATTCAGGTCATCCCATTGCAGGGCCAGTAGTTCTCCCCGCCGCAGGCCGGTGGTCAGTTCCAGCAGGAACAGCTCGAAGTACCCCTCCGCCTTGGCGTGGATCAGAAACCGCTGGATCTCCTCACGGGTCAGCACCTGCATTTCGCGGGCTTTCTTTGGGCGGCAGCTTGCATCCGACGGCGGGATTCATGCGGATCAGCCCTCCTGCACCGCCTTCTCCAGCGCGGACCGGCAGTTGGCGTGGCAGGCCCGCACCATAGTGTCGGACAGCCTTTTGCTGTAGTGCTCCGCGTGGAGGAGCCGTCCGCTCTTTTTCAGTCGGGCGTAGAACTGCTGCAGGTCATTCTGTGTCAGCTGATCCAGAGGGATGTTTCCCAGTTCCGGGATGATATGCAGGTAGATCCTGTTTTCATATCCTGCACGGGTGGTAGCCCGGAGTTTCGACTTAGAGTAGTTCTGATACCAGAAGTCCATCCACTCTCCGAAGGGCATTTCGAGCTTAATCTTGTCTGACTTGGGTGGAGCGTACTGCTCCTGCAACTGCTTCAGCTTCTCTACGCATTCGCTCTTTGTCTTGGCCAAGACATTCTTGGTCTTGGGGAAGGTTCTTTTCATCGTAGCCGATGACCACCCGGCCCTCCCAACGACCATCCTTGCGAAGTCTTACAGTTCCTTCGCCATTCTTCCGTTTTCTTGCCATGGTTTCCACTCCTCTCCCAACAGGTCTGTCATAAAGTCACATACGGTATTCGCCGCCTGTTT
>VOFI01000553.1_pt1 | contig 38001 bp, 67 predicted proteins | sample 5384131 | NCBI WGS metagenome assembly VOFI01 (sample SAMN12384728, study PRJNA508395) | human gut metagenome | isolation source: healthy gut H | host: Homo sapiens | reverse complement strand
TTTTGGGCTTTATAAAAATGAAATTTCCAGCATCACCTTTGTGGAGATATCCGTGAGTATCTAATTCTTTAACTAAATAATCGCGTCCAAGATTATAGTTTTCAATTAAATAAGTTAAAATACCGGGAGCCTCTAAAATTTTTTTCAGCGATCAGCATAGCAAAAGCATTAGTATTATGAGGTGTACATAATTTCTGTACCATTTTTATTTCATCAGGATGCCCAACGACATATCCAAGGCGGCAACCAGCCATTGAAAATAATTTCGAGAAGGGTCTTGTAACAAGAATATGTTTTGAGTTAAAAGCATATTTGATGAATGTTTTTGTAGGTAAAAATAATGATAGGCTTCATCAACAAGGATTGTGATTTCAAGCTGTTCACATACTTTAATGATTTCCTGAAATTCGGTTTCTGAATATACATTTCCCATGGGGTTATTTGGGTTAAGTAATATAAGTAATTGTGTATCAGGGGTTAACGTGGAAATAATGTTTTGAATATCCATTGACAGGTCGTCATTGTAAGGTACTTTTACAAAAGAACGGTTATACATTTCTGAATATACCTGGAACATGAAATAGGACGGAACAACGCCGACAATTTTTCCACCTTCTGAAGTGAAAGCCTGAATGATATAGCGAATTCCTTCAGCAGATCCGTTTACAAGGCAAAGGTGTTCTGGTGTAGTATCCAGATGCTTTGCAAGTACTTCAGAAAAATGGCGTGTTTCAGGATATTGTGCAATTAATTGAGGTGTTATTTCTGGCAGAATAGAATCAATAAAATCTTGTGGAAGTCCCCGGGATTTTCGTTTAAGTCAAGTCGTAAATAATTTTTTCGTTCGTTTTGATCAAATATGCGAACTAAATTCTTTAAATTGTTGTTTAAGTAATACATAGTAAATCTCCTTTAGTGAATGTGATAAAATCCTTTCGTTAATTTCCAAAATAATATTTTTGGCGATTCCCCAGATATATTTTTGCCATAACAATTTTAGACTTGGCGGAGTAGACCATTTTTTGCAAAGAGCTATATAAGGCATCGATTTCAAATCTTGAATAAATAATGCACGGTCTGAATTTGGGGTGATACGCTTTCTTAGAGGGACCCTGATACCTTATAGCTGTTTCGTAATTGAGTTCATGTCCAACAAAAAAGATCTTTGGTACTTAGAAAAGCTTCTTTACCTTTAATAGAATTACATATAATCAGTGATGCCCCTTTATTGTGATTATATAATTCGGGACAATATAAATGCACACCCCATAAATCGCCCAGTGAAATATCTGCAAGGCGTTCAGGTGTTGTATATGGACAATGATAACAGGAAGGTCGACTCATAGATGATTAATCCAAATTGACCAAAAAAGGATTAAACCATCTGTCTGTTTTGAACTTTCTATTATTTTCTAAAGAAAGCTTGCATAACTTGGAAATCCCATCGTCCGATTAAATGGTTAAAATAAGATTTAAAATCTTTATAACGATAATCAATTGATTTAACAGATGAATGATATTTTGCGGTAATATATTCATTGTAACTCTTCAAATAAAGAGGAGTAGGAACACCTTCGCAAATAACTTCAACTGTTAGCAAATTTGCTTGATCACAATTGAGCAAAAAAAGATTTTAAACCGGCGATTTGACAGGGAGTGCCGGAAAATAAAACTTTTTTTTTCCATCTTGTAAAAACTTTTTTACATAAGTATAGGCATTACCTATATTGCTCTGTATATATTTTGATTTTCTGAATTTATCTAAATATTTTTTTGTCAAAAAATATGATCATGATATACATTTAAACCATCTGATACAGCTCCGAAAATTACATAATTTTTATCGCACCATGCATCAACGATTGCAGAGAAAGCTCCACCAGAGGTGCTTTCTGATAAAACTTTTTGATTTTTTATATGTCCTCCAAAAGTATAATTCATTCCGGAACATTTTTGAGGAGATAAATTATAAGGACAAACTTTACGGCATAATCCGCAATTCGTGCATAAATCTATATTGATTTTTGGATAGCGAAATTCTTCTGAATCAGGAATCATACAGATAGCTTTGTGTGGGCAAATATTTGCGCAGGCTTCGCAGGACCGGAACAGGTAATTTTATCATTTGTATCAAGGTAACACATGCTTAATGATCTCCATTCAATAAATTAAGTTCTTTCGTGAGAAAGTCCAGAGAAGTTTCTCTTGCAGTATTTATACGTGCATGCACAGCATCGTAATCGTGGATTTGTGGAATTACTGAAGGTGCTTTTGGGAGAAGGCATTCTTTTAAATCAAATAACTCCAGAACTTCGGCAATTTTATTGTCACCGGATTCTCTGGAAAATACTGCCAGTTGTTTTCGGTATTGTACAGCAAAAATCAAACCATGGAAAGAGTTCGTTATAACGTATTCTGAATATTTTACCAGAGAAAGAAATTCTTCCACACCTGCTTCATAAAACATTTTATGTCCTTTGGCTGAGTTTGTACTGCGTAAGCTGATTTCAACAATTGTCCATCCGTTATCACGGGCTATTTTTTCTGCAAAAAGCTTCCATTTCTTTGTTGTATCGTCGTGCATATAATAATAAATATTTCTCAGTTATAATACGAGATGCGGCTATGGTATCATAATCTTCAGTGGTTATCAAAAGAGTTGGATCGATTGTTCTAAAAACTTGAATTCCATTAGAATTAATATGTTCTTTTTAGATAAGGTATAAATTTATTTTCCGTAAACCAATTGCTAAAAAGTTTTGAAGCCGGTTATTTAATATCTGGTAGCTATCTGTGTCAAAATGGGCATCACCAAAACTTGCAGCATAAGATACAGAATTTCCTTTCATTACATCGTAGTTGGCAAAATAACCATCATCAAATCCGTTGAATTCATTAATACAGAAAATGGTATCACTGCCACATACAAAATGGTTAATATCATCAAAATGGGCAATAGAATTAAAGTTTTCTGAAGTATATTTTTGAGAAGTTAAACCAAAGTATGTGTGATAAAAATGATCAAATTTCTGATAATTAATACGAATGGCAGGAAGAGACAATTCACACATTTTTTCTGGATTCTGGGTCCTGATCCCACATATTGGAAAAAGGATTTAAAGGATCTTTGTCAGAGAGAGAATCCGGGCAATAGTCAACTAAAACTGGTTGATACAAATCCGGAGAAATACGCTTTATAGATTGGTAAAGTGCCCAGGATTGTAGAGCAGATCCATAGTTTGTAAAATTGCAATATATATTATAACTGACTATACCTATTCGAATCATAAAAAAATACTCCTTGAAATTATATAAAATAAGTTGTTAAATATACTAATCATGTTATCATGGATTTTAGGAGACAACAAAGTGATATTGTAAAGAAAACGTTGTTATATAAACAAAAAAATATAGTATAATAGCACGGTTTGAAGAAGAGAGATTATTTTACGAAAGGATAACAGAAATGAAAAAAAAAAAAAGATATATTTGATCGTATCATGGAATTTCCGGTTTTAAGGATTTTTAATCCATTTTACAAAAAAAACAAAGAAATATTATTGTATTTATTTTTTGGTGGTTTAACTTTTTTAGTCAGTATCATCTCGTATGCATTTTTGAATATTCAGATAGGATGGAATGCATTAATAGCGAATATTGGTTCATGGATTTTGGCTGTTTCATTTGCTTATGTAACAAACAGAGTCTGGGTATTTGATTCCAACGCTGAAACTACGGCTGATTTTATCAAAGAAATCACCAGTTTTATAGGCGGTCGAGTAGCAACGCTGGTAATTGAAGAACTGATCTTATTCATTTTTATCACGAATCTGGGAATGAACAGTATGCTGGTTAAGATAGTGGCACAGGTGATCGTAATTGTGCTTAATTATGTGATCAGCAAGCTGATTGTGTTCAAAAAATAGCAGAAAAGCAGTTAAGAAATAGTTTTAATTGTATTTTATGGAGTTTTTTGGTAGTATATACTATGTAATAATTTTGTAATAATTGTTACATAGTATATTTTATTTTAAGGAAAGAAGATTTTTATGGAGAATATGCATATCGCTTTTTCACCTCCGGATATCACAGAGGAAGAAATAGCAGAAGTTGTAGATACGTTAAGAAGTGGTTGGATCACAACCGGACCAAAAAGACAAAGCTTTTTGAAAAACAGTTGGCAGAATATATAGGGACTAATAGAGTAGTCTGTCTGAATTCGGCAACAGCCTGTCAGGAGATGACACTTCGCCTGTTAGGAATCGGACCGGGAGATGAAGTAATTACAACTGCCTATACTTATACTGCATCAGCCAGTGTAGTAGAGCATGTAGGTGCAAAACTGGTTCTGGTGGATGTGGCAAAAGATTCTTACGAGATGGATTATGAGAAGCTGGCAGATGCAATCACAGAGAAAACGAAAGCGGTTATCCCGGTAGATCTTGCCGGAATTATGTGTGACTATGATAAGATATTTGAAATTGTAGAAGCAAAGAAATCACTTTTCCATCCGGCAAATGAACTTCAGGAGAAGTTTGGCAGAGTGATTGTGGTGGCAGATGCAGCGCATGCATTTGGCGCAGAGCGAAAAGGAAAGAAATGTGGACAGGTTGCCGATTTTACAAGTTTTTCCTTTCATGCGGTAAAGAATCTAACGACAGCAGAAGGCGGAGCTGTGACATGGCGTCCAATCGATGGGGTGGATGATGAAGAGATTTATAAGAAATATATGCTCTTTTCACTTCATGGACAGTCAAAAGATGCGCTTGCAAAGACGCAGCTTGGCGCATGGGAGTATGATGTTGTGGCACCTTATTTCAAATGTAATATGACTGACATTATGGCTTCCATCGGACTGGTACAGTTAAAGCGTTATGATGCATTATTGGCACGTCGTCGGGAAATCATAGGAATGTATGATAAAGCACTGGAAAGTCTGCCGGTGAGTGTACTGAATCATTTTGATGAGGGTCACAAGTCCAGCGGACACCTGTATCTGATCCGTATTCAGGGAAAAACACGGGAAGAATGTAATGAGATCATTACGAAGATGGCAGAGCGTGGCGTGGCAACCAATGTGCACTACAAACCGTTGCCGCTATTATCTGCTTACAAGAATCTGGGATTTGATATCAAAGATTATCCAAATGCCTATGCATTATTTGAAAATGCAATTACATTACCGCTTCATACAAAACTCACAGATGAAGAGGTAAAATACGTGACAGATGTATTGAAGGAATGCATCGGATAGGAATGCTGTATGAGAAAATGGGACGAACTTCCGAAGTTTATGAGAACAGACGAAGTAAAACAATACTATGATATTCTGATCAGACACGAAAAAGAATTAAGATTAAAGAGATATTTTGACATTCTGCTTTCGATGATTTTACTTGTCATTTTATCACCGATCATGTTAGTCATCAGTATTGCAATCAAGCTGGATTCACCGGATGACCGGTGATTTACAAGCAGGTGCGTGTGACACAGTATGGAAAGAAATTTCACATTCTAAAGTTCCGTACTATGGTGCAGAATGCAGACAAGATGGGAACACAGGTTACGATCAGTCAGGATTCCAGACTGACACGGGTTGGAAAAAGTGATCCGTGGCTGCAGGATTGATGAATTTCCGCAGCTTATCAATGTTCTTCGCGGAGAGATGAGTTTTGTTGGAACCAGACCGGAAGTTGTGAAGTATGTAAAAGGATATACGAAAGAAATGTATGCGACTCTTTTGTTACCGGCAGGAATCACTTCAGAGCCAGCGTATGCTACAAAGATGAGGGTGAAATGCTGGAGCATGTAGAAGATGTGGATTATGCTTATATTCATGAAGTGCTTCCGGAGAAGATGAGTTATAATCTGGAAGATCTGCGCAAATACAGTCTGTGGAGAGATTTTATGACCATGTTTATGACAGTATTTGCAGTATTACGATAAGAACTACAGTATAGGAGAAATGTATGTTAGTATCAGTTTGCACGATTGCGCGCAATGAAGAAGAGTATCTTCCACATTTGCTGGGGGGTATCACAAAACAGGATTACCCGGCAGAGCAAATCGAAGTTGTGATGGTGGACAGCAGTTCAACAGACGGAACCAGACGGATTATGGAATGCTTTGCTGAAGATAATCCACAGTATCATAATTGTATTGTTACAGAAAATCAGGGAAACAATCAGGCCTCCGGCTGGAATCAGGCAATCCGCTGTTCAACCGGGGATATTATTATCCGTCTGGACGCACATGGGCGCATTCCGGAGGATTTTGTTTCCAAGAACGTGGAATGCATGGAAAGTGGAGAATATGTCACCGGGGGACCAAGACCGAATCTTCCGGAGAAGGACACACCTTGGCAGAGACTTCTATTGAGCGCGGAAAGTTCGATGTTCGGAAGTGGAATTGCAGGTTTCCGAAGAGAGAATGAAAAAGAAATATGTAAAGTCCATGTTCCATGCAGCGTATCGGAGAGAAGTATTTGAAAAGGTTGGACTTTTCAATGAAAATCTGGGAAGAACGGAAGATAATGAGATGCATTACCGGATCCGGCAGGCAGGATACCGCTTATGCTACGATCCGCAGATTCATTCCTGGCAATATGTGAGAAGTTCGATTCCGGGAATGATGAAGCAGAAATACGGCAATGGAGACTGGGTAGCAAGAACTCTTGGCGTATGTCCTGGATGTCTCAGCATTTATCATTTTGTGCCGTTTGCTTTTGTGATTGCGATTCTTGTGACATCCATTTTGGTAGCACTAAAGAAGCCATTTCTGGCGATTGCCATGTGGATCACTTATTGGTGTGGTGCAATCGGAATGGCAATTCTGTCTGTAAAAATGAGGCGAAGCATATATGTCAGCTTTTGCTTCCGGGAATCTTCTTTTTACTTCATTTAAGCTATGGAGTGGGAAGTGTCGTCGGAATGGGAAAGATGATAAAAGATAAAATTACAAAGAAATAAAAGAGAGGATTTAGTATTATGAAGTATGATTATTTAGTAGTAGGATCAGGATTATATGGGGCAGTATTTGCTCACGAAGCAAAGAAAAAAGGAAAAACCTGTCTGGTAATTGACAAGCGTCCGCATATCGGTGGAAATATTTATTGTGAAAATATTGAAGGAATCAATGTTCACAAATATGGTGCACATATTTTCCACACATCCAACAAACAGGTTTGGGATTACATCAATCAGTTCGCAGAATTCAACAACTACATCAACTCACCGGTTGCAATTTATAAAGATGAACTGTACAATCTTCCATTTAACATGAACACATTCAGCAAAATGTGGAATATCAAGACTCCGCAGGAAGCCAAGGATATGATCGCAAAACAGGTGGCAGAGACAGGTATTACGGAGCCGAAGAACCTGGAAGAACAGGGGTTATCTCTGGTAGGAAAAGATGTATTTGAGAAATTGGTAAAGGTTATACCGAAAAACAGTGGGGACGTGCCTGCAAAGACCTTCCGGCATTCATCATCAAACGTTTACCGGTAAGATTTACATTTGCTGACAACTATTTCAATGACAGATATCAGGGGAATCCCGATCGGAGGATATACAAAGATCATTGAAAAGATGCTGGACGGAATCGAAGTAAAGACAGATACCGACTACTTTGAATTTATCAAAGAAAATCCGGATATCGCAGAGAAGACACTGTTTACTGGAATGATTGATGAATACTTCGGATACAAGCTTGGAGCACTGGAATATCGTTCGGTAAGATTTGAAACAGAAGTGCTTGATACAGACAACTATCAGGGAAATGCAGTCGTAAACTATACCGAAAGAGAAGTTCCTTATACACGTATCATCGAACACAAGCATTTTGAATTTGGAAAGCAGGAAAAAACTGTTATCTCCAAAGAGTATTCTTCCGAATGGAAAGTAGGAATGGAACCATATTATCCGGTAAATAACGAACAGAACAATAAGCTGTTTGAAGAATACAGAAAGCTTGCAGACCAGGAGAAGAATGTGATCTTTGGTGGACGTCTTGGAAATTATAAGTATTATGATATGGATAAGGTAATTGAAGCGGCACTGGAGATGGTGGCTGAGGAATTATAGGAAAATATAGTATAAAAAAAACAGGGTATGAATGAGGATATCCTGTTTTTTATGTAATATGTATGGGAAGAAGTTGAAGATGGAGAAAATAATTAAAATAAGAAATAAGATCGAAATGAAATGGGAAGCTATTCCGTATGAAAAAAATGTGATATGTCGGAAAAAATTTTTTTGTGTGCATTAAGTGTATGGATAATCTATGCGTTTAATTGGATAACGATGTTTCATATACAGTGACCTGAACATTTATATTTTTATATACAGGTTTTTGTTGGTATGGCAGTGTTGTTTAGATACACGGTGCTGAGTTCTGAGAATATAGATGCTTTGGTTTTAGCTCTTATAGTTTTAGCTGTATTTGCAATTTCAAAAGATAGAAATGGGACAGGATTATTACTTGAAACAGGATTGTTTATTATCGGACTAGAAAGATTGATTATAAAAGATTTTAAAATTATATCTTGCAATTGAAATCCCGTTAACGCTTATCACTTTAATGGCTTCGCACGTTTGGGAATAATTGAAAATTTAGTATATCACCGTGGAGAACAAGTGAGAATGACCTTTGGTTTGTATATCCTACAAATTTTGTGTTGCATCTTATGTTTATAATTCTTTGCATGGATTGCAATAAAAGAGGTAAAATGCACATTTTTAGAGTTAGGTATGATTACGATACTTGTAGTTTTCCTGGACAAGTATTGTGATGCAAGGTGTGGAGAAATATGTATTATTCTTATTGTGCTTTGTACTGCATATTTAAAATGCAGAATGTATTTTGCAGAGAAAAAAGGGAAAAAGTATAAGACATCTAAGCTCTTAAATTTTTTATGTTTATGTGTGCCGTTTTTAGGTGCAGGAATAATGATTCTTTTGTCCAGATTTTATGATCCAAGTAAAGGCTGGATGGAAAAACTGAATAGTATTACGTCAACAAGACTTTTTTTTGGAAAGAAAACTTTTGATTTGTATGATGTGAAGTTGTGGGGACAGTATATTGAAATGCATGGAGGCGGTGGAACGACAGATCCTGTCCCAGAATACTTTTTTATTGATTGTTCGTATTTAAATATACTAATGAGATTTGGATTTGCTGTTTTTGTGATAGTAATGTTGTTATTAAGTATTATGATTATTAAGAGCTTTAATAAATCGTATTTGATGGCGATGATAGTTGTAATATGTATACATTCGGTAATAGAGCAACATTTGTTTGAATTGCATTATAATATATTTTTAATGTTAGCATTTGCAAATTTTAATGTACAAGATAATAGGAAAAAGGCGTTTATAAAAAACAAGAATAATAACGGTCTAGAATGAATTAGGATATGGGATAAAAACATATCCTGATTTTTACATTTTGATGATTTTGTAGTTGTTGTCAATCTTGCATTTTCCCAATATTTATGCTTTACTATATTATGTGTGTTTGTAAATACTGAGTAAAGGAAATGAAAGGAAAATGAAAAAACCAAAAGATAAAAAGTATCGGTTATGGATTCTATTGTATTCTGATGATTTTAATCTCAGTTCTTGGATTTATTCTTTATAATCTGGGAAACTGGGTATTAGACACGTGGGGGCTGTTGTCTATCGATGAAATTATTTTCATCTGAAAGTACCGCTTGATGGGACAAACTCAGACGTAGTACTTGATGGGATCAATGCATGCGTAACATTGGCAGTATTAGTATTATTTTTATCTATTTTCCTGATTATAGGATTAAGGAATAAGCATGGAAAATGTATGATTGCGTTATTTCTTGTAGCTGTGATTGCCTGTGGAAGTGCAGGAAGGGCGGCTTATGAAGTATATGATGAATTGGATGTAAAAAGAATATCTGGTAAGTCAGAAGAAAGAATCGCATTTTATTGAACAGAATTATGTGGATCCACGTACAACGAAGATTACATTTCCGGAACAAAAAAAAATCTGATTTATATTTATCTGGAGTCAATGGAATCCACCTTTGCGTCAAAAAGGAGATGGAGGAGGACTGGATTTTAACTGCATTCTGGAACTGACGACTCTTGCAGAAGAAAATACTAATTTTTCCGATTCAGATAAATTGGGTGGTGGATATCCTGCTTATGGAGGAACCTGGACAATGGCAGGTATTTTTTCACAGACTTCAGGAATACCGATCAAGAATTCGGGAACAGACGGATGATGTAAATGCAACACTTGCAGAACAGTCTTCTTTCTCTTCGCAGGCAAGAAACTTAGAGGATATTCTTGCAGATGAAGGATATAACCAGTGTTTTATGATTGGCTCTGATGCGACTTTTGGGGAAGAAGAGCTTACTTTTGAGAGTCATGGAAAAGGACAAACAGAAATCTGTGATTATAATACGGCAAAAGAAAAACGGACAGATACCAGAAGATTATTATGTATGGTGGGGATATGAGGATCAGAAGCTGTTTGCAAATGCGCAGGAAAAACTGACCGAATTAAGTTCAAAAAGATGAACCGTTTAATTTTACTATGCTGACGGTAGATACCCATTTTGAAGATGGATATGTATGTGAACAGTGTCAGAATGAATTTGGTGATAACCAGTATGCAAATGTAATGGCATGTTCGAGCAGGCAGGTAGATGCATTTGTAAAATGGATTCAACAACAGCCATTTATGAAAATACAACGATTGTAATAAGTGGGGATCATTTGACGATGGATTCTGATTTCTGTAATGATGTCAGTGAAGATTATGAACGTAGTGTATACAATGTATTTATCAATCTTCCAGAAGGTCTGGACACTTCATTTGAAAAAACACATAGCAGAGAGTTTGCAACACTGGATATGTTCCCGACCACGTTGGGCGCGATGGGAGTAACAATTGAAGGAGACAGGTTAGCACTTGGAGTGAATCTGTTTTCTGATGAGCAGACACTTACCGAGCAATATGGAAGAAAAGGCCTTGATAAAGAGCTGATGAAAAAATCAAAATTCTATGATATGCTGATCAATGATGTGGATATTGATGCACTACAGAAAAGCGAAAGGAAGAGGCCGAAAAACAGCAGGAGGAAAATGCAGATAATCAGGAAAATACAGATAATCAAGAGCAACAGACGAATCAGCCAGATGCAGGTGTAGATACAAGTGGTATTGAAACGCCGGATGCATGGCAGGGGTATACGCAGGATAATTATCAGTATAATTATAATGACGGATCGAATGATTACTGGTATGACGGAGGAAATTCCTGGGACAATTCATGGAATGGAGGATATGATGATAATACTTATGTAGAACCAACTCCAACGCCGGAACCGACTCCAGCTCCAACGCCGGAACCAACACCAGATCCAACGCCGGCACCGGATCCAGCGCCAGAGCCGACACCAACACCAGATCCGGCACCGGATTCAACACCAACCCGGATCCCGGTGGAGGCGCAGAAAGCAATGCAGGCGGAACAACAGAAAATGTAAATTAGAGAAGAACTCCGGTTTATGCCGGGGTTTTTCTTCGGATAAATAAAGCAGAACGGAGTTGTCCGTAAATTGATACAATGAGAAATTCTACAAACAAGTAGACATTTCCCCATAAAAAGTGTAAGATAGAGTCTAAGAGTATTTATACTTACAATTAATATGGTTAGAAAGAGGAAAGTACATGAAGATGAAGTTTACGAAAAAAATAGCGACAATTCTTTTGTCTGTATGTCTGATCGTACCATGTTTTTCTGTGATGGCGCTAGCTGCAAATGGTGTGATATTCTTTTCTGATCTTGAGACAAGTGTCGGGGATGAATTTACGATCACAGGTACAGCAGTTGTCAGCGGAGATGTAATCGGAGACGCAACGATTCATATGACTTACGATCCTTCTTATATGCGATTTGAAGAGGGAGACGGAGTGAATGCAGACACGGATGGTAATCTGACATTTAAAGGTTCAGGTGACGGAAGCAGTGACCGGATTGAGTTTACAATGAAATTCCAGGCTCTCCAGGAAGGAAGTACAAGACTTGAACAGGGAGATGCGACGGTTACAGACAGCGCTGGATCAAGTGTGGCATGTGAAGAAGGATATGCGGATGTTACGATTGGAGCAGGAGATCCAAGCAAGATTAAAGATGTTGCGAATGGAGCAAGTGTCACGATTGATGGTCAGGAGTATACCTTATCCGGTGATTTCTCAGACAGCATGATTCCAGCTGGATTTACAGCAGGAGAGATTACTTATAATGATTCGACGTATAAAGGTGCTGTGCAGGAAAAGACAGGACTTCAGATGGCTTACTTGGTAGACGGCGATGGAAAAGGCGATTTCTGGATGTATGATTCATCTGACAGTAGCTTCTCACCGGCAGAACAGGTTGTGATTTCAGATACTTATTCTATCGTAATTTTTGATGCAGGCAGTAAAGTGTCTATGCCAGCAAAGTATTCAAAAGGAAATCTGGAGATCAACGGCAAGACTTTTGAAATCTGGGATGAACCGGATCGCGATGATTTCTATGTATTATATGCAGTAAATAATGACGGTGAAGAATCCCTCTATTTATATGACTCTGTAGAGCATACTTATCAGAGAATGGAGACTCCGAAGTCTGCGACTACACCGGATAAGAAGAGTGCAAGCAAGTTTGACGCAATTTTAGAAAAAGATTTCCGATCATTTGATCTGGTTTGTAGCAGCGGCAGCAGTTATCGTTATTCTTCTGGTAATCTTCCTTCTTGTTTCCGTTGTGAAGTTACATAACCGCAACAGAGAGTTGGATGATCTGTATGATGAATATGAATTGCAACGTAATCCGGTAAAACCGATCCAGCCTGTTAAGGCAGAAAAGAAATCACAGTTCAAAAAGAGACAGGATGATGATTTTGAAGATGATTATGACGACTTCGATGATGATTTCGACGATGATGATTATTATGATGATGACTTCGACGATGATTATGATGACGAAGGAATAAGTGATGATACTCGTAGCGTTGATGAGTTTGATGATGACGACTTTGATTCGTTCGATGATTATAATATCAAGAAAGAAAAGCGTAAAAAAGGTGATACTTTCGAAATGGATTTTATTGATCTGGATTAAAGAGAAAGGCGGGGATGACGATTGTTATTCCCTTATTCTTTACAAAAAGTCCCATATTTGCTACAATGTAACGAAAAGAGTAAAATTTATTTTTGCAAAAAAGACTGGAGGATATAGATAAATGTGTGGAATCGTAGGATATGTTGGATCGCAGCAAGGCGGCTCCGATCTTACTGGATGGACTGTCAAAGCTGGAGTATCGTGGATATGATTCAGCAGGGCTTGCTGTCCGTAATGGAACCGAAGAAACGGAAGTCATCAAGGCAAAAGGCCGTTTGAAAGTATTAGCTGAGAAGACCAACAACGGTACAGCAGTTCCGGGAACCTGTGGAATCGGTCACACCAGATGGGCAACACACGGGGAACCGTCAGAGAACAATGCGCATCCGCATATGAGTGACGATGGCAATGTAGTTGCTGTACACAACGGTATTATTGAAAACTATCAGGAGTTAAAGAACAAGCTCGCTCCGCAAAGGATATACATTCTACTCTGAGACGGATACAGAGGTTGCTGTTAAGCTGATCGATTATTATTATAAAAAGTATGAAGGAACACCGGTAGATGCGATCAACCATTCCCTGGTCCGCATTCGTGGATCTTATGCGCTTGCTGTGATGTTCAAGGATTATCCGGAAGAAATTTATGTGGCAAGAAAAGACAGCCCGATGATTTTAGGTGTCGGTGATGGGGAATCCTTTATTGCGTCTGATGTTCCGGCTATTCTGAAATATACAAGAAATGTATATTATATTGGTAATCTGGAGATGGCAAAGATCAGCAAAGATGAAATCATTTTCTACAATCTGGATGGCGAAGAAATCCAGAAACAGATGAAAACAATCGAGTGGGATGCAGAAGCCGCAGAAAAAGCCGGTTTTGAACATTTCATGATGAAGGAGATCCATGAGCAGCCAAGAGCGGTTAAGGATACTCTGAATTCTGTATTAAAAGACGGAAAGTTTGATCTGACAGATATCGGATTAGCGGAAGAGGATATCCGGAGAACAAGCCAGATTTACATTGTAGCATGTGGTTCTGCTTACCATGTAGGTATGGTGGCACAGTATGTGATCGAGGATCTGGTGAAGATTCCTGTTCGTGTGGAGCTGGCTTCTGAATTCCGTTACCGTAAGCCAATTCTGGATCCAAATGGTCTGGTGATCATTATCAGCCAGTCAGGAGAGACTGCAGACAGTCTTGCAGCGCTCCGTGAGACAAAAGCGCAGGGAATCCGTACACTTGGAATTGTCAATGTAGTTGGATCTTCTATTGCAAGAGAAGCGGATAAGGTATTCTATACTCTTGCAGGACCGGAGATCTCTGTGGCAACAACGAAAGCGTACAGTACACAGCTGATGGCTTCTTACATCCTTGCAATTGAGTTTGCCAAAGTAAAAAAAATACAATCACTGAAGAGCAGTATGAAAATTATATTGCCGAATTACAGGCAATCCCGGAGAAGATTGAAAAGATTATTGAAGATAAAGAAAGAATCCAGTGGTTTGCGAAGAAAGCAGGCAAATGCAAAGGACGCATTTTTTGTCGGACGTGGAATTGATCACGCAATCTGTATGGAAGGCGAGCCTGAAGATGAAAGAGATCAGTTACGTTCATTCAGAGGCATATGCGCAGGGAGAACTCAAGCACGGAACCATTTCTCTGATAGAGGATGGAACGCTTGTGATCGGTGTGCTGACACAGCCGGAATTATATGAAAAAGACGATCAGCAACATGGTAGAGTGCAAGAGTCGTGGTGCATATCTGATGGGACTTACAACTTATGGCAATTACAGCATTGAGGATACTGCTGATTTTGTGGTTTACATTCCGAAGACAGATGAGCATTTTGAGGCATCGCTTGCAGTGATTCCGCTGCAGCTGATGGGATATTATGTATCCGTTGCAAAGGGACTGGATGTAGATAAGCCGCGTAATCTGGCGAAATCTGTAACTGTTGAATAAAGTGATGTAGGAAGTTCCAGCGGAATTTCCTGTTGAATAAACGAGATGAACGACATAAAAATGTGCCGTTCATCTTTTTTTTTTTCATATTTTATCACACTTTCATCACAATTATAGGCTAAACTCTTAACTATAGAAAAGGAAAAGAAAGGAGTCTTGAATGATGGACAATCAGTACAATTATTACAGACCAGATTCAGATGAAAATAGAGGAGCAGACAATCAGCAGGGATTCGGAGCAGGGACCGCAAAGAGAATCCGAAAGCTCCAAAACCGAAAAAAGGTTACGCAAAGAAAGTCGCACTTGTTGTAGGTGCTTTGCAGTATTATTCGGGGCAGTTGGTGGTGTGACGATGCAGGGAACCAGTTATCTGACTGGTAAGCGCTTGGAAAGAATACAAAGAGTACCGTAGGCACAACAAAGACTGTATCGAACGCAAAGCTTACGACATCTACCAGTACAGTAACTTCTGATGTATCAGATATTGTTGAGAATACACTTCCGTCAATCGTTTCTATTACAAATATGAGCGTGCAGTAGGTACAGAATTTCTTCGGAGGAATCAGCCAGCAGGAGAGTGAAAGCGCCGGATCCGGTATTATCATCAGCCAGAATGATTCAGAACTCCTGGTTGTTACCAATAACCATGTTGTAGAAGGAAGCGATACACTTACTGTTACATTTAATGATGGTAACAGCGTGGAAGCGCAGATTAAAGGAACAGACTCCGCAAGGGATCTTGCAGTCGTAGCTGTTCCGCTTGATAAAATTTCAGACGATACAATGAATGCGATTAAGGTTGCAACACTTGGAGATTCAGATTCTCTGAAGGTTGGAGAACCTGCTATTGCAATCGGTAATGCTCTTGGATATGGACAGTCTGTTACAACCGGTATCGTAAGTGCAACCGGACGAACAATTGATGGATTTGACGGAGAATACATCCAGACAGATGCAAAGAATCAACCCTGGTAACAGTGGTGGAGCTCTTCTGAATGCAAATGGTGAGGTAATCGGTATCAACTCTGCAAAGATCAACAGCTCGGCAGTAGAGGGTATGGGATTTGCGATTCCGATTTCTGATGCAAGTGATGTTATCCAGAATCTGATGAATAAAGAGACAAGAAGCAAGGTTTCAGATGAAGAAAGAGGATATCTTGGAATCAAAGGGATACGATGTATCTGAAGAAGGTGCACAGATGTACAATATGCCGACCGGTGTTTATGTCAAAGAAGTTATGAGTGGTGGCGGAGCTGAGAAAGCCGGCCTTACAAAAAGGATCGATCATTACTGGTTTTGAGGGAAGTTCCATCAGTGGTACGAGCTCTCTTCAGGAACAGCTTCAGTATTATAAAGCCGGAGAAGAGGTAACGCTTACCGTACAGATCCCGGATAAGAATGGTGAATATACAGAGAAAGATATCAAGGTTACACTTGGTAAAAATTCATAAAATGATGTGAACACGCCGTTTTATGGGAGTATGAGGTGTTCGAGGATTGCGGGAATTGCATAGCAATGGAGCAATCCGGTTACATCATAAAATACTAAAGAAAGATGCCGTCAGATCAGAAATGGTCTGGCGGCATTATTGATGTTACGACCTGTTTGAAACGGAAACGGGCATCAGATTATACCGGATGCAAAAAGTCAGAACCCTTTTTAAAAAATTACCATACAATAATATTGCAGATATAAGAAAGGGGAGCCAAAACAATGCAAACCATATATGAGACGTGCAAATTGTGGATGTGGCAATAATAACAATAGCTGTAATAGTAATTCATGTATGGCGAACAATGATGGAAGAAATCCATCGATGTCAGCACCTGTTTACCGAGAACGATCTGGATGTAGCGACCGGGACGATGCGTTGGATGGAAGGTCGATCGCAATGGCTTATGTGCCATGGCAGAGTTGGAGACACATTTACGAAGCCGGAAAAGGATTCCGCAGAGGAACCATATTCGAAGAGCTTGATCTTCCGTTTAAGGGGAAAGGGAGGATGTAACGCATGAACGAAATGCCAAATTCCAAACCTTGTAGAAAAAGATCTCCTGATGCAGATTGGTCATGCGAGCTTTGCGGTAGATGATGTGAAGCTTTATCTGGACACTCATCCTCGTGATCAGGAAGCGCTGGACTTTTTTTTGAAAATAATAAAAAAAAAAGGAACCAGTTGTTGAAAGAATATGCAAAAATATTATGGACACTCACAGTAGATACCGCTGTTCCTTCCTGCTCAGACAGATGGAACTGGATCAATGAGCCATGGCCGTGGCAGGAAGGAGGGTGTTAGTTTATGTGGAATTATGAAAAACGTTTACAATATCCCGTAAAATTACCCAGACCAATCCGAAGATGGCCCAGGTAATCATCAGTCAGTTCGGTGGACCGGATGGAGAATTAGCTGCGTCCATGCGTTATTTATCACAGAGGTACACCATGCCGTACAAAGAAGTGACAGGAATTTTAACCGATATTGGCACAGAGGAACTTGCCCACATGGAAATGATATGTGCCATTGTTTACCAGCTTACCAAGGATTTATCTCCGGAGGAAATTAAGGCTTCTGGTTTTGATAAATATTATGTGGACCACACACTTGCACTTTGGCCGAGGCAGCCAGTGGAACACCGTGGACAGCAACTTATTTTCAGTCCAAGGGTGACCCAATTACAGATTTACATGAAGATATGGCCGCAACAGAAAGCCAGGACGACGTATGATAACATTTTAAGGCTTGTAAAAGACCCGGAAGTATGTGATCCGATTCGTTTTTAAGAAAGCGGGAAATTGTACATTACCAAAGATTTGGAGAAAGTTTAAGGATCGTTCAGGATAATCTGAACAGTAAGAACTTTTATGCAATCAATCCGGAATTTGATAAGGATTCAAATAGTAGTTGTGGCAATTAAAACAGCGCGTATGGAAAAACGTCCCCAATTATGAAAATCCGGTTTGATAAAAAGGTGCGACCTCATAGGTCGCACCTTTTTTAAATGCCAGCCTACTAACGTTATTCTGTATATACCATGCTGATATGCGATAATGCATAAGTTCTACCAGTATCTAATAATTAACGAGAGGAATGATCCTGGATATAATCAGCCAGCATCGAAATAAATTCGGATGCGGTCGGTTTGTCAAATACAGGATAACCAAGCAGCGGGCTTAAAATTTTATTGGAATTCTGATTCCAATAACTGTTGATCATTGTACGGATGGCGGCTTCAACACACATGTTGGAAACGCCATACTGCTCACCGACAACGCGGTAAAGATTAGAGGTTACATTCTTCAGGTAAAATTCTTGATCTTTGAGAACGAGGGCGACTGCTGAAGCAAGATAGTTATAACCAGAGTACGTGGAACGAAGACCAGCTTTTCTTAATACATGCCTGACATCATACATAAGAACCTCCTTCCAATATTCATACCGACTATCTAACTATAGAATAAAGGAATTCTATAGATATGTAAATAATTTTGTCCATAACGATATATTTCGTGAAATTTCGATATATTGTGTGAAGCGGATAATGGAAAAAATCTGCTTTTTTTTTGCTATAATCCTTAATTGGATAGAACAGACAGAATCAATTTCAGGAGTGAAATTTATGAAGATACAATATCAGAAAATAGAAAACGGACTTGAAATTCTCAGGATCTGGCAGGATTCAGGAATCATAAAAGTACCGGAGCAGATAGAGGGAATCCCTGTCATCCGCATTGCTCCATATACATTTTCACTGCATAAAGATGAAGAAGAGAAAAAATGCATCTGTTTATCAGACAGATGAAGAGAATGATCGTTTTGCGCAACCGGAAGAACTCTGCTGTGGTGGAATGGTAAGGGAAATCCATCTTCCGTCTACCGTACAGTCAATTGGAAATTATGCGTTTTATGGATGTATGAATCTGAAACTTTTCCATGGGACAGATGCAATCGTGCGGATGGGGAGCGGGGTATTTACCGGATGCCGTCTGGAGAAGGTGGAGATTGATTTTATGGATGGAAATAAGTCCTGTCTTAAGGAAATTCTGACGGAGATCCGGTATCAGATCATTGCAACACTGCGTTATCAGGGAACGGAGACGAAGATCCTGTTTCCGGAATATTACGCAGATGCGGTGGAAAATACGCCGGCGCGGATCGTGGAGACGCATTATTATGGTTCCGGTGGAGAGTACAGGGAGTGCTTTTACCGGCGGGAACTGGATTATGGAAAATACGACCGGTTGTTTGCACTTTCTGAAGCAAGAGATTCGGAAGAGGCAATTTTCAGTGTGGCTCTGACGCGTCTGCGATATCCGTGGAAGCGGGAAGATGCAGCAAAAGCTGCGCTATGAAAATTATGTAAAGGCGCATATGGAAGGAATTGGAGAAAGCTGTATCCATGCGGTGAAAGAAAGACGCGAAATCGCCGGGAGATCCGCAGGAGGTTCTGCTTTTTTTGCAGAGAGCATTATTTTGATGAACAAGCGTTGGGAAAAACGATTACTTATGCGGCAGATGCAGGACAGACCGAGATTTCAGCTATTTTGATGGACGAACGTTACCGTAGTTTTCCAAAAAAAGAAGAAAAAGTTTGTATTGTAAAAAGAAGGTGGAAAGATTGGAAGAAATGTCATTAGAACAGGGTCTGGAAGAAATCGGACATAAAATACTGGTTCTGACGAGGAACGAACTGTATATGAAGATGAGATTTATGGATGTGGCGCTTTCGGCGTTTTATTATGTACAGGATTTTTCGGTAGACCTTCTTGCTACAGACGGAGAGACAATGTATTTTAACGGGCAGATGCTGGGAGGTGAGTACAGGCAGAACCGGATCGAGGTAAACCGCGCCTATCTACATCTGGTTCTGCACTGCATTTTCCGACATGTATTTCGCAGAAATGGACGGGAAGAGCTTGTATGGAACCTGGCGGCGGATATTGCGGTAGAATCTGTGATTGACGACTGGAACCTCCAGAATATACGAAAAAGCCAGTCCTGGATCAGACAGAGAACCTACCGGGATCTGAAAGAGGAAATCAAGGTATTTACAGCGGAAAAAATTTATGGAGTACTGGTAAGATGGAAGCTTTCGGACAGAGATGGAGCGCATGGCCCGGGAATTTACCGTGGATGATCACAAGTACTGGGCAAAAGATGAAGATGATGAAAAACAAAGCGAAATGAACCAGAGGTGGCAGGATATCAGCGAGAAAATGCAGACCGATATGGAAACTTTTTTCGAAAGAAGCAGCATCAAATACCGGGCATTTTCTGGATCAGGTCCCGGGTTGAGAACCGACAGCGATATGACTACCGCGACTTTTTTGCGCAAATTTGCTGTGCTGAAGGAAGAGGTTACCGTGGATGATGACAGCTTTGATTATGTATTTTACAGTTATGGACTGCGCCTTTATGGAAATATGCCTCTGATCGAGCCACAGGAATGGAAAGAAGTGAAAAAAGTGGAGGATTTTGCAATCGTGATTGATACTTCTATGTCCTGTTCAGGAGATCTGGTAAAAAATTCCTGGAGGAGACCTATGGCATTTTAAGTGAAGCAGGGAGCTTTTTCAGAGAGTCAATATCCACATTATACAATGTGATGACCAGGTGCAGTCAGACAGGAAGATTACCTGTAAAGAAGAATTACAGGAATATATGGAAAAGCTGGATCTTGCCGGGGAAGGTGGAACGGATTTCAGGCCGGCGTTTGCCTATATTGATGAGCTGATCGCGACGCACCGGTTCACTGAACTGAAGGGTGTGATCTATTTTACCGATGGACAGGGATTTATCCGCAGAAAATGCCTCTGTATCAGACCGCGTTTGTATTTATGGATGACGGGGCAGAAGAACAGGAAGTTCCGCCGTGGGCGATGAAACTGGTTCTGGATGAAGAAGATTTGAGAGGAGTGAGAAATAGATGAATATTAAACGTGCAAAACAGGAAATCAAGGATGCGGTGCAGGCATACCTGATGAAGGATGAATATGGAGAATATCAGATTCCGGCAATCCATCAGAGACCGATCCTTTTGATGGGACCTCCGGGAATTGGAAAAACACAGATCATGGAGCAGATTTCAAGGGAATGTGAGATCGGACTGGTTGCGTATACGATCACGCACCATACCAGACAGAGTGCGATCGGGCTTCCGTTTATTCAGACAAAGATCTACGGTGGAAAAGAGTATTCGGTAACCGAGTATACGATGAGTGAGATTATTGCGTCTGTCTATGAACAGATAGAGCAGAGCGGCATGAAAGAGGGAATCCTGTTTATCGATGAGATCAACTGTGTTTCAGAGACGTTGGCGCCGACTATGCTTTGCAGTTTTTACAGTGCAAGATGTTTGGTAATCAGAGTGTTCCGGAGGGATGGATCATTGTGGCGGCAGGGAATCCGCCGGAATATAATAAGTCGGTGCGGGAATTTGATGTGGTGACACTGGACCGGATCAAGCGGATCGATGTGGAAGCTGATTTTGATGTCTGGAAGGAATATGCGTATCAGGTTGGAATCCATCCTGCAGTGCTTTCTTATCTGGAACTTCGAAAAGAGAATTTCTATCGTATGGAAAATACAGTAGATGGAAAAATGTTTGTCACAGCCAGAGGATGGGAAGACCTGTCAAGGTTGATCCAGGTTTATGAAAAGCTTGGTAAAGAGGTGGATCGTGAGGTTGTGCATCAGTACCTCCAGCACTGGAAGACAGCGAAGGATTTTGCAAATTATCTGGAGCTTTACCGAAAATATCAGAAGGAGTATGGACTGGAGCGGATCCTTGCAGGATATTATGAAAAAGATACCTTAGAACGTTTGAAATTTGCGTCGTTTGATGAGCGGCTGAGTGTGGTAAATCTTCTGGTCGGAAAGATGGCAGAACTTTTTAAAGAAGAATATGAGATGGAAAAATTTGTGGAGGGACTGTTTGCTCAGCTGTGTGCTTATAAAGAGGAATTGCAAAAGGAAGGTGCAGTTCCGGGAGAGGTCCTGTTTGCGAAAAATTCAGTCTCTTAGGCAGGAAGTTGAACAGAAGAAGGCCGCCGGACAGCTTACAAAGGCGGAAATGCACCGTATGGAGCGTATTTTATGCAAATTGGAAGAATACCGGAAAGCTCCGGAATTTGAGTCTGTAAAGGCCACATTTGACAGCGAAGAAGAGCAGAGAGAGCAAATGGCAGATAAGACACTGGAAACGCTGAATCACTGCTTTGAATTCCTGGAATCTGCTTTCGGCGAGAGCCAGGAAATGGCAGTATTTGTCACGGAACTCAACAGTAATGTGTACAGCATTGCGTTCCTGCGGGAAAATGACTGTGCGATGTATTACAAATACAACAAAGGTTTACTTTTGGATGAACGCCGTGAAGAAATCCTGGAACAGATGGATGCCGTGGAAAATGTAGTGGAAAGAGGACTGGTTGAAGATTAAAGAGCAAGAACTGACAGAATAAGAACGACTGTGCCTGTGGTATCATATAATGATAGAAAGCAGAAGAAATGGGAATGAAATTCATGCCAGATCTGCAATTTTGTAAGGAACTTCCCGAAATAAAACCGGGGGAGTATCGCCTGAAATATGATCTCACTTTGCGCGCGTCTCCCGGTCTTGGAACTGCGTTGTGCCGGGGAAATTATCACCGGGAGAGCTGCCTGAAAGCGGAAAGTAAGGTGTATATCTGCCAAATCAGATATTTGAGCAGATCTGTATGGGGATTGATAGAGAATACGGGGTGGATATGCCTTTATATGAATCATAAATGGCTGATAACTACTATAGCATAATTATAAAAATGACATTTTATGCCTGACGAGCCTGTTGGAGTGAAACTTACATTTCATGTAGACCCTCGCCAAAAGCGGAAACTTTTAAGCGTTGGCTTGCTCAGAAAAAGGACGCTGATAATTTCATATCAACGTCCTTTAAATCTGTCAGTATTGGGATATACAATTATTTATTGTTTACCTCAAGATTCTTCATCGCACGAACCTTCAGCGGAAGTCCGAACAGAGTGATGAATCCGCTTGCATCATGATGATCGTACATATCACCAGTTGTGAAGCTTGCCAGAGATTCATTGTAAAGTGAGTATGGAGAAGTAGTTCCGGCTTTAATGATATTTCCTTTGTAAAGTCTGAATTTAACTTCACCTGTAACATATTTCTGGGTAGATTTTACGAAAGCACGAAGAGCTTCACAAAGTGGTGTGAACCATTTTCCTTCATATACAACCTGAGCAAGCTTGTTACCCATATCTTTCTTTACTGCCATAGTGTCACGGTCGAGAACGAGTTCCTCTAACTGTCTGTGAGCTTCCATAAGGATTGTTCCGCCTGGAGTCTCATAAACACCACGGGACTTCATACCTACAACACGGTTCTCAACGATATCAACGATACCGATACCATGCTTTGCCGCCTAATTCATTTAACTTACGGATAATGTCAGCAACCTTCATCTCTTCGCCGTTGATTGTCTTAGGAACACCAGCTTCAAATGTCATAGTTACATATTCATCTTCATCCGGTGCATTTTCCGGTGTATTTCCAAGAACAAGAAGATCAGCGTAATTTGGTTCGCAGGATGGATCTTCAAGTTCCAGTCCTTCGTGGCTGATGTGCCATAAGTTACGGTCACGGCTATAACTGTGGCTTGCATCAAACGGAAGATTGATTCCATGAGCCTGACAGAATGCGATCTCATCTTCACGGGACTGCATGGTCCATACGTCTGTCATTCTCCAAGGAGCGATGATCTTAAGATCCGGGGCAAGAGCCATGATAGAAAGCTCGAAACGGATCTGGTCATTTCCTTTTCCGGTAGCACCGTGGCAGATAGCAGTAGCACCTTCTTTTCTTGCTACTTCAACAAGTCTCTTGGAGATTGCCGGACGAGCCATAGAAGTTCCGAGAAGGTATGCATTTTTCGTAAACAGCATTTGCCTGTACACATGGCATAATATAGTTGTCACAGAAATCATCAGTGATATCTTCGATGTATAATTTAGAAGCACCTGCGAGTTTTGCTCTTTCATCAAGACCATCCAGCTCTTCGCCCTGTCCGCAGTCGATACAGCAAAGCAGATTACTTCATAATCAAATGTCTCCTTTAACCAAGGGATCAGTGTGGTAGTATCAAGACCACCAGAATATGCAAGAACTACTTTTTTCTTTCATTGTATATAAACCTCCTAAAAATTTTCTTTTGTATTCAATTCACAACCCACTATACACCATTTTTTATATTTATGCAATAATAAAATGAAAAAACTTTTAAAAATGTTATTTTTATGCAAATAAAAGTAAAAATATACATAAAATATGCATGATTATGTATAAAAAAGGAAAGAGAGTAATAAGAAAAAAAGAAGGATAGAAGAAGATTAAACAGAAAATATAAAGATAAATCAGGAAAATACTTGACATTTGCACAAAAAATCCGTAAAATATAACAAAAAGTAACAAGGTAACACGCTAAAGGAAGAAAGGGATCCGGCGAGATGAGTGATATGCATAAAATGAATAAGAATAACATATTTGATTTCGTTCTGACATTGCCGGCAGAAGGCAGTGTATTTTTCATTTCTACATTCCCGCATCGACCGTGTCCTTCAAGGGCACAGAACAGAAAATTCAATATTGCAGATCAGGGAATGCGTGTATCCAATATATACAGCTCAAAATGTTCATTTCGGATGGAATGAAAAAGTGATAGGTTTTGTTCAGTCATTGAAGTAGTATGATTCGATAGTGAAAAAAAGAAGCAGAAAAAGGTATCGCGCATACTCTTTTTCTGCTTCTTTTATTTATACCTACTAAGAATATGAATTGAAAAGAGGAAAAACGAAATGGAATTAAGAGCCACTCTAAAGGAAAAGAAACGAATCGTCATCAAAGTGGGAACCTCCACTGTCACCTATGCAAAAACCGGTAACATCAATCTGGAAAAACTGGAGAAATTTGTCCGTGTACTGTTCAATCTCAGAAACCGCGGAAAAAGAGATAATCGTAGTATCTTCCGGTGCAGTCGGTATCGGAAAAATGTCCTTGGAATCATTGAGAAGCCGGCTGGTTCTGTCAAACAGGCATGTGCGAAGAGTAGGGCAGGGGCGCCTGATGATGATCTATGAGAAATTTTTTTTGCGGAATACAGTCAGCTCACCGCACAAGTCTTTGCTGACGAAAGAATCTGTCTACAGCAAGACATGCCGTATCCATGCGAGAGAAACATTTGAAGAACTTCTGGCAATGAATGTGGTTCCAATCGTCAATGCAAATGATGCTATTTCCGTGGATGAGGACAGCTATGGAAATTTTGGCGATAATGATACTATGTCTGCGGATGTGGCGGCGTTGGTGGAGGCGGATCTTTTGATCATGATGTCAGATATCGAGGGACTTTATACGGATGATCAAGAACCAATCCGGCAGCAAAGATTTGTGCATACTGTGAACCGGATTGATGAAGAACTGGAGAAGATGGGAAAAGGAGCCGGAAGCGCAGTCGGAACCGGTGGCATGGCGACAAAGATCGAGGCAGCCAAGATTGCAACAGAAGCGGGAGCAGATATGGTGATCGCAAATGGCGATAATATTTATGCAATTAATGATATTATGGCAGGAAAGAAAGTCGGTACGCTGTTTCTTGCAAAGAATCACCGCTATGACGGGGAAAAATGAGCTTGGACCGGAAAGAGATGCGTACAGGATGGAGCGGAGACTGAAAAAGAAATATACAGTATCGGATGGCTGTGGGAAAGTAGAGGTGAATGAGATGGAACAGAGAACAGAGAAAAAAAAATCTATATGGAAAAGCTTGGAAAGCGTGCAGTCAGTGCAAAAGAAACGGTCGCATTTTTAAATGCAATTCAAAGACAGGAAGGGCTCATCCTGGCGGCAGATGCGCTGGTGGCACAACAGGCATATATAATAGAAGAAAACCAAAAGGATATTATGCTTGCAAGAAAAAAAAATAAGATGACAGAGCCACTGATCGACCGGCTTCTTCTAAATGAAAACAGAATCCGGAAAATGGCAGAAGGACTTAGGGAGATTGCAAAGCACTTCCGGATATTTTGGGAGAGATCATTTCCATGAAAAACAAGGCCAAACGGACTGCAGATCGGAGAAAAACGAGTTCCGCTTGGTGTTGTTGGAATCATTTATGAAGCCCGTCCGAATGTGACTGCAGATGCCTTTGGACTCTGCTTTAAGACCGGAAATGTCGCCGTTTTAAAAGGAGGAAGTGCGCAGCAGCAAATTCCTGCAGGGCTATAGCAGAGGTAATCCGTGGGGCACTTACGAAAAAAGGGAATGGAACCGGATGCGCTGATTCTGGTTGAAGATACCAGCCGGGAGTCGGCTATGGAAATGATGCGGATGAAGGACTATCTGGATGTACTGATCCCAAGAGGAGGTGCTTCACTGATTGCATCTGTGGTGGAGAACAGTACGGTTCCGGTGATTGAGACTGGGACGGGGAACTGCCATATTTATGTGGATGAATTTGCTGATGTCCAGATGGCAGCGGAGATTATCGAGAATGCAAAGACGCAGAGACTTGGTGTATGCAATGCATGTGAATCCTTAGTGATTCATGAGAAAATTGCAGAGGAGGCGCTTCCGGTGATCTGTGACCGGCTTTCGGCAAAAAGGGGTAGAGATCCGGGGAGACGAAGCGACAAGGCAGATTGATGAGCGGATCGCTTGGGCACAGGAAAGCGACTGGGGACAGGAATATCTGGATGCGATTATTTCTGTAAAAATTGTTCCAGCTATCTGTGATGCCGTCCGGCACATCAACAAATGGAACACCGGACATTCCGAGACGATTATCACGAAGGATTATGCAAATGCACTGTATTTTCAGGAGAGGGTAGATGCGGCGGCAGTGTATGTCAATGCGTCAACCAGATTTACTGACGGAAACGAATTTGGATTCGGGGCGGAAATCGGAATCAGTACCCAGAAGCTTCATGCCCGCGGATGGAAATGGGGCAGGAAGCCCCTTACCACGAAAAAAAGTATGTGATCTTTGGAAATGGACAAATTCGCGGATAAGAAGATTGACAGGAAAAAATCTCCATTTTATAATTTGAATGGTACAAAAGTTAAGGAATTTTGTTTTTATTTTTAAGATGTTGGGGTCCAAAGGTATTTTGACCCCTTTTTTGATACCAGATTGCTACGTGCTTTGCACTCTCGCAATCCTCAAAAACATAGGTATCAGGACGGATGAAAAAGGGGAAGAATGAAAAATGCTGTATGTAAGCTACTATGATTCGCCGATTGGGAAAATTACGCTTGGAGCACGGGAGGATGTACTTGTTGGGGCATGGTTTGAAGGACAGAAATACTATATGGACAAGATTATAGAAGATTTTGAGGAGAAGAAAGACTTGCCGGTACTGGATCAGGCAGAGTACTGGCTGGATCGGTATTTTGCAGGGCAGGATCCGGATCCGGAAGAACTTCCTCTTGCACCTGCAGGAAGTGATTTCCGAAAAGAAGTATGGAAGATTATCGCAAAAATCCCATATGGATGTACCATTACTTATGGAAAGATTGCAAAGATCCTTGCAGTAAAACGGGGCGCGAAAAGTATCTCGCGCAGGCAGTCGGAGGTGCGGTCGGACATAATCCGATCTCTGTGATTATTCCTTGTCACCGGGTCATCGGAAGCGACGGAAGCCTGACCGGATATGCCGGTGGACTTGAAAAAGAAAGAATGGCTGCTTGCACATGAAGAAGCGCATATCAGATAAGTGATCATCAAAATGGTGGCTCGTAGTGAGTCACCATTTTTGATGATCTGGAGAAATCCGTAAGAGTCCGATCCTGTATTCTATTTTCCGGATTTTTCACATAACCATCGGTAAGCAATGATGCAGATGATCACAGACAATAAGGAGCCGGTAGCGGTTGCGAGTCCCATTGGAAACAGTGTATGCGGGAAAATTTTTGAAGTCAGATAAACACCCGGAATACGCACGCACAAAATAGCGATCAGGTTATGTAAAAATGAAATTCCAGATTTTCCGCATGCACAGAAGTATCCGCTGAAACTGAAATGAACGCCGGCAAAAAATACAATCCCAGATATATCCGCGAATGTACTGCGCGCCGAGAAGAATAACGGCTGCGTCTGCAGTGAAAAGTCCGACAACCGGAGCTGCGATAAACTGGATCAATATAGAGACGACCAGACCAAATCCAATGGCGATCATCATGGCATAGCGAAGCGTCTGCTTTGCACGGTCATACTTTCCGGCACCGATATTCTGAGCTGCGAGTGCAGAAACAGTCGAAAGCATGGAAGACGGAACCAGAAACAGAAAGCTGATGATTTTTTCCACAATGCCGACAGCAGCGGCTGCGTTCAGTCCGCGCCGGTTGGCAATGATCGTAATAACAATGAAAGCAATCTGAATAAATCCGTCCTGAAGCGCTACCGGAATCCCAATATTCAGAATTTTGCCAAGCGGTTTTTTCTGTGGGCGGAAACAGTCTCCGGAAAGAGAAAGTCCGGTCTGCTTACGTTTAATGGCAATCAGTGCAAACAGAACACTGCACGCTTGGGAAAGTGTTGTGCCAAGCGCAAAGACCGGAAGCTCCCAGATGGAAAAAATCCGATAAACAGATAATCCAGTATAATATTCACCGCACATGCAACTGCGATGAAATACATCGGACTTTTTAGAATCCCCGAGTCCGCGGAAAATCGAACTGATCACATTATACGCCGTAATAAAAGGAATCCCGAGAAAAAACAGATCGTCAGATAAGCTTGCTGTCCCGAAAACAGCCTCCGCAGGCGTAGACATCACCGAAACAATTGGCTTTACAAAAAACAGAAGCAAAACTGCCAGCACCAGAGAAATCCCCATAAACAAAGTCACCGTATTTCCCACAAACACAGAAGCCCTTTTCTTATCGCCTGCTCCAATAGACTGCCCGATTGAAACCGTAGCCCCCATCGCAAGCCCCACGATCATCACCGTCAACATATGCATCACCTGGCTCCCAATCGAAACCGCTGTTGTACTGGCAACCCCATCAAACTGCCCAACAATAAAAAAGATCCGCCATCCCATAAAGCGTCTGCAAAAATAAGATAAAAAATAAGGCAGCGAAAAATAAATCACATTCCGAAAAACACTCCCCGAAGTAAGATCCCGTTCCATAAAATAACAACTCCTTTACAATCACTTCCTTAATACTAACTGAATTTTCCTAAAATAGTCAATAAAAAAAGAATACAGACCTAATGTATCTTATAATAATAAAAATGCATAACAATGCATAAAAATAAATATAAATGCATAAAAATAAGAAATTATACATAAAAATACACAGAAACATGCATAAAAATCAAAAAAACCACTTGCTTTACCAAATAAAACCATGTATACTAAACCAATCGGAAAATAAAATAGATAGAATAATAATTGTTTTTTAAGATAGGCTGAACCAAAAACTCGGCTGAAATCACATGGAATTCTTTCATTCCCAAAGGGAGACAGGTGTCAAACTTCCAATCCTCATGCTGTCAAGCATGAGGCAGGAAGACTGACGCCGCCGCCCGCCCGTTGCACCACAATGAGTCGACAAGCATCAGCCCCACCCAATTGGAGAATGTTCCCATTCGTCAGTGCACAGCTCCTGCGCGAAATATCTTTGCTAAGCAACCCCTCGAAAACGCCGGCAGCAAGGCGAGCGTAAGCAAAGCCGAGCCTAGTACCGCCGCGTTTGAGACGCGCCGAAGAAATATCCACTGGATATTTCTTTAGGCATGCATGGCAAGCGCAAGCGCGGTTGCGTGCAAACATATTTCGCGCAGGAGCGTCCCCGCACCAATCAAAAAAAACATTCCCCCAATTCCCGCGAACCCCTTTACAATAGGGATTAATGGGTTTATAGTATTTATGATTATGCCTATCTATACACAAATACGGCATTTACGAAAGGATGGTTTACATGATTAAAGCAGGAATCATCGGTTCTACCGGTTACGCCGGAGGAGAACTGGTTCGCATTTTAACAGGACATAAAGACGTAGAAATTAAATGGTTTGGCTCAAGAAGCTATATCGATAAGAAATATGCAGATGTATACCGCAATATGTTTCAGATTGTAGATGCGGTATGTTTAGATGATAATATGGAACAACTTGCAGATCAGGTAGATGTGATTTTCTACAGCAACTCCACAGGGACTGTGCGCATCATTAGTTAATGAAGAAATCTTATCAAAGGTTAAGATCATCGACCTGAGCGCAGATTTCCGTATCAAAGATGTCAAGACTTACGAAAAATGGTACGGTATTGAGCACAAGAGCCCGCAGTTTATCGAAGAAGCAGTTTATGGACTTTGCGAAGTGAACCGTGATAAAGTAAAAGGCGCAAGACTGATCGCCAATCCTGGATGCTATACAACATGCTCCATCCTGACTGCTTATCCGCTGGCAAAAGAAGGACTGATCGATATGGATACGCTGATCATTGATGCCAAGTCCGGAACATCCGGAGCAGGAAGAGGTGCAAAGGTTCCGAACCTGTACTGTGAAGTCAATGAGAATATGAAAGCATACGGTGTGGCAACACACAGACACACACCGGAGATCGAGGAACAGCTTGGATATGCGAGCGGCAGAAGAGGTACTGATCAACTTCACGCCACATCTGGTTCCGATGAACAGAGGCATTCTGGCAACAGAGTACGCAAGCTTACAAAGGATGTTACCTGGGAAGAAGTCAAAGCAATCTATGATAAATATTATAAAGATGAGAAATTCGTCCGTGTTCTGGAAAAGGATGTATGCCCGGAGACAAAATGGGTAGAAGGAAGTAATTATGTAGACATCAACTTCAAGATCGATCCAAGAACCAACCGTATCATCATGATGGGAGCCATTGACAACCTGGTAAAAGGTGCGAAGCCGGCCAGGCAGTGCAGAATATGAACCTGATGTTCGGAATGCCGGAGACGGAAGGTCTGGAGCTGGTTCCGATGTTCCCGTAGAACACGGCAGAAAAAAAGAAAAGGAATGGAAAATATATGACAACAATTATTCGTGCGATGACAGTAGAAGATTATGACCAGCTTCATGCACTTTGGATGCGAATCAAAGGATTTGGAATCCGGAGCATAGATGATTCAAAAGAAGGCGTGGAACGATTCCTGAAAAGGAATCCGACAACCAGTGTGATCGCCGAAATAGACGGAAAAGTAGTAGGAGGAATCCTCTGCGGACACGACGGAAGAACCGGATGTTTTTATCATGTATGTGTAGATCCGGCGTACCGCTGTCATGGGATCGGAAAGAGCATGGTTGCCTATGCAATGTCAGCTCTGAAAGAGGAACATATCAACAAGATCACACTGATCGCATTTACCAAGAATGATATCGGCAATACGTTCTGGAATACGATCGGATGGATAAAGAGACCGGATGTCAACTACTATGAGTTTGTTTTAAATGAGGAAAATATTACAGCATTTATCGAAGAGGGCTAAAAGGAGGCTATATACGATGAAGATTATCGAAGGCGGTGTGACCGCAGCAAAAGGATTTGAGGCAAAAGCATCAACAGCAAACAAAGATCAAATATCAGGACAGAACCGACATGGCAATGATCTACAGCCAGGTTCCATGTGAATGTGCAGGAACATTTACTACAAACGTTGTAAAGGCAAAGCATGCGTAAAATGGGATCAGCAGGTTGTAAAAAGCGGGGCAAAAGCACAGGCAGTCGTTGTAAACTCAGGAATCGCCAATGCCTGCACCGGAGCAGAAGGATTTGGATACTGTAAAGATACAGCAGATGCGGCAGCAAAAGCTCTTGAAATTAATGCAGACGGTGTTCTCATCGGTTCTACCGGAGTTATCGGAAAACAGATTCCAATTGATCGCATCGTGGCAGGGGTAAAGGCTCTTGCTGAAAAGAAAAATGATACACTGGCAAACGGAACTGAGGCAGCAAAAAGCAATCATGACGACTGATACCTGTGAAAAACAGATCGCAGTAGAGATCGAGGTTGCCGGAAAGACCGTTACCATCGGTGGTATGGCAAAAGGATCTGGTATGATCCATCCGAATATGTGCACCATGCTCAGCTTTATCACAACAGATGCAGCAATCACAAAAAGAGGCACTGCAGAAAGCCCTCAGTGATGATGTCAATGATACATACAATATGATTTCCGTAGACGGAGATACTTCTACAAATGATTCTGTAGTTCTTCTTGCAAACGGAATGGCTGAAAATGAAGATCACATATGGTACAGTGAAAGCTATAAAACCTTTGCGGAAGCATTGCATGAGATCAACGAATACCTTGCAAAGAAGATCGCAGGGGACGGAGAAGGATGCAACTGCTTTATTTTGAAGTAACTGTAGGCTTGGTGCAGATACAAAAGAGACTGCAAAGACACTTGCAAAATCAATCGTATGCTCAAATCTTACCAAAGGCAGCAATTGCAGGACATGATGCAAACTGGGGAAGAATCCTCTGTGCAATGGGATATTCCGGAGCACAGTTTGACCCGGAAAAGGTGGATCTGTTCTTCGAGAGCAAGGCAGGAAAGATCCAGATTATCGAAAATGGTACAGCGGTAGATTACAGTGAAGAAAAAAGCAACGGAGATCCTCTCACAGGAAGAAGTAAAAGCAGTTGCTGATGTGAAGATGGGAAGCAAAGCGCAACCGCATGGGGATGTGACCTGACTCACGGATATATTGACATCAATGCAGATTACAGAAGCTAGGAGGAAGCAAAATGGATCAGGATATGCAATGCAGTATCTGGACAAAGCAGAAGTTCTGATTGAGGCGCTTACTTATATTCAGCGTTTCAACCGTAAGATCATCGTTGTAAAATACGGTGGAAGTGCAATGCTGGACGAAGAACTCCAGAAAAATGTCATCAAGGATGTTACATTCTTGAAATTGGTTGGATTCAAACCGATCATCGTTCATGGCGGTGGAAAAGAGATCAGTAAATGGGTAAAAAGCCGGAATGGAGCCGAAATTCATCGACGGACTTCGTGTGACGGACGCAGAGACCATGGAAATTGCAGAGATGGTACTGAACAAGGTTAATAAAAATCTGGTTCGTATGGTCGAAGAACTTGGTGTCCGTGCTATCGGTGTCAGTGGAAAAGACGGCGGACTTTTTAAGAGTTGATAAAAAGCTTTCAATGACAGGACAGGACGTTGGATTTGTAGGAGATATCAAGAAGGTCAATGCAGAGGTTCTTCTGGATCTTCTGGATAAAGATTTTCTCCCGATCGTATGCCCGGTCGGAATCGATGATGATTACAACACTTATAATATCAATGCGGATGATGCAGCTTATTCGATCGCAAAAGCGGTTCATGCTGAGAAGCTTGCGTTCCTCTCTGATATTGAAGGGGTATACAGAGACTACGAGGATAAATCTTCTCTGATCACAGCTCTTACTGTAGATCAGGCGAATGAACTGATCGAAAGCGGAGCAATTTCCGGAGGAATGATCCCGAAACTGCAGAACTGTGTAGGAGCGATTGAAAACGGAGTGTCCAGAGTCCATATTCTGGATGGAAGAATTCCGCACTGCCTGCTTCTTGAGATTTTCACGAAGAAAGGTATCGGAACTGCAATTTTAAGAAACGGTGAAGAAGATTAAAGGGAAGACAAAGAAAGAAGGTAATTCTTATGGCAAATCAGTATATGCAGGAAGAGGACGACGCGATTTTAAAAACTTATAACCGTTATCCGGTTGTATTAGATATGGAGACGGCGCATACCTCTATGATCCGGAAGGAAAGAAATATCTGGATTTTTCAGCAGGATATGCAGTATCTTCTCTGGGATATAACAACAAGGAATTTAATGATGCATTAAAGGCTCAGATTGACAAGATGATCCATACATCAAACCTGTATTATAATACAACCTGCGGTAAAAAGCAGGAGAAGATCTGAAAAAAGATCACCGGTATGTACAAGGTATTCTTCACAAACAGTGGTGGAGAAGCAATCGAAGGTGCGATCAAAACTGCAAGAAAATATGCGTACACAAAAAAAACCGGACGTTATGAATTTATTGCAATGGAGAATTCATTCCACGGCAGAAGTATGGGTGCGGTAGCACTTACCGGACACAAAGAATACAGAGAGCCATTTGAACCGGTTATGCCTGGTGTACATTTTGCAATCTACAATGATCTTGACAGTGTAAAAGCACTGGTAAATGATAAGACCTGCGCGATCATTCTGGAAACAATCCAGGGTGAAGGCGGAATCAACGCGGCGACAAAAGAATTTATGCAGGGAATCCGTAAGATCTGTGATGAGAACGGAATCCTGATGATCTGCGATGAAGTACAGTGTGGTATGGGAAGAAGCGGTGCATGGTTTGCATGGCAGTCAGATGGGAATCACACCGGATATCATGACAATGGCGAAAAGCAATCGGAAACGGTGTTCCGGTCGGCGCATTTGCGATGACAAAAGAAGTTGCAGATAATTCGCTGGTACCGGGAGATCACGGAACTACATATGGTGGAAACCCACTTTGCTGTGCAGCGGTCAAGCAAGACTATTGAGATCTTTGAAAAAAGAGCATATGCTCGATCATGTCAATGAAATCGCACCATATCTGACACAGAAACTGCAGGAAATTGGATACCTGCGATGCGTAAAGGTTAAAGTAAAGGGAAGAGGATTGATCCAGGGACTTCAGATCACCAAGCCGCTATCCGGGTGAAGTGACAGCCAAAGGCGTTGGAAGAAGGACTTCTGATCATCGGAGCCGGAAACGATGTGATCCGAATGATCCCATCGCTTGTTATCGGTAAAGAACAGGTAGATGAGATGGTAGAGATCCTGAAAAAAGGTACTGTAAAGTCGGTGCCTGATAAAAATAAGAGAATAAAAAACCGGTCATCGGATATACTTTCAGAAGAAAAGGAGGTATGAAAGATGACCGGTTTTTTATTGCGCTTTCTGTCGGGAGCGCTTATGAGTGTACAGGGGGTATTTAATACGCAGGTGACGAAGACAACGGGGATGTGGGTGAGTAATGGATGGGTGCAGCTTAGTGCATTTCTGCCATCTGCCTGGTAATGTGGCTGATCATGGGCGGGACTATCGGGAATTTATGGAAGGTAGAGCCCAAATATGTACTCCTCGGAGGAGTGATCGGTGCAGGGATCACATGGACCGTGATCAAGAGTATGGAGGCACTGGGACCGGCGAAGGCAGCACTTCTGATTGTAATCTCGCACTTGATCGTAGCGTACGTAATAGAACTTCTCGGATTGTTCGGAGTAGACAAAGAACCACTGGAAATTCCTCCGTAAAATTATTGGAATGTCCATTGCCCTGATTGGTGTTGCAATTTTTCAGTGGAAATAGTACAATTATTTCACTAGGCATATGCGGGGATTTACAGTTTTCGACAGGCTGTAAAGGAGAAGTTATGCATAGGGAAAAAAGACAGAACAGAATAACAGAACAGAGAAAATACAGAAGGAAATATGCCGTATATTGCTGATCTTTACCATAATACTGAGTATGATATGTGTCGTGAATCTGACCGGATGCAGAGACCGAAAATCACAGGAACAGACGGAACTTATTTCGTTGGACGGGCGTGAACCGGATGTGGAAAAAGCAGATGGAAATACTGAAAAAGAGGCTGAAGGATCAGAAGCGGGAACGGATGATAACATGACAGAAAAAGATGGCCTTAAGCAGGAAAAACTAAGATCTGTTATGTACATGTATGCGGGGAGTGACAGTCTCCGGGAGTGTATGAACTGACATCGGACAGTCGTTTGTATGAAGCTATTCAGATGGCTGGAGGATTTACGGATGAGGCCAGGTGTATCTGAATCAGGCAGAAAAGATTGAAGATGGTTCCAAGAATATATGTTCCGACGAAAGAAGAAAAAGCCGGAACAGAGAACAACGGTACTTTCGTACAGAATGCGGATAATGAAAATGACAGATGCAACAAAAAGCACAGATGCCGGAAGACGGCAGATGGCAAGGTGGATATTAATACGGCCGGGAAGGACGAATTGATGACACTATCCGGAATCGGAGAGGCGAAGGCTGACGCGATCATTCGTTACAGAGATGAGCATGGAAAGTTTCAGAAGATAGAAGATCTGATGGAAGTGGAAGGTATTAAAGACGGTGTATTTCAGAAAGTAAAAGATCAAATTAAGATCTGACAAGGGAGTAGGAACATGAGCAGACGAGTATTGGTTGTGGATGATGAAAAACTGATAGTAAAAGGAATCCGGTTTAGTCTGGAGCAGGATGGATATGATGTGGACTGTGCTATGACGGAGAAGAGGCACTGAAACTGGCAAAGGAGAATGCATATGATATCATTCTTCTGGATGTCATGCTTCCGAAATATGACGGTTTTGAAGTGTGTCAGCAGATCCGGGAATATTCGGATGTTCCGATCATTATGCTTACAGCAAAGGGCGACGATATGGATAAGATCCTGGGACTGGATTATGGAGCAGATGATTACATAACAAAGCCATTCAATATTCTGGAAGTGAAGGCAAGGATCAAAGCCATTATGCGCCGTGTCAGCAAGCGCGATAAAAATCAGGAAAATGAAAAAGTGATCGTAAAAGGCGAGATGAAGATTGACTGCGAAAGCAGACGCGTGATCATCGGAGAAAAGGAAATCAATCTGACAGCAAAAGAATTCGATCTTCTGGAACTGCTTGCCATGAATCCGGGTAAAGTCTACAGCAGAGAGAATCTTTTGAATATCGTATGGGGATATGAGTATCCCGGTGACGCAAGAACGGTAGATGTACATATCCGGAGACTTCGTGAAAAGAAAGATTGAAACGAATCCAAGCGATCCAAAATATGTCTATACGAAATGGGGAGTGGGTTATTATTTCAGGGGTTAAAAAAATATTTTAAAAAAGAATATATTCAGGAGCATGAAATTCCGGATCATCCTGCTGGTGGCACTGGCAGGGATTGTTCCGGTATTGATTATGAGAGGGGTGTTCCTGACCAGCTATGAGAAAAGAGCAGTGGAGGTACGAACTGCTGAGATACAGAATCAATGTACCATTCTCAGTAATCAGCTGAGCAGTTCGGGCTATCTTACGGGAGATACGTCAGAGACGATCAGAACAGAACTGGTTCAGCTATCTAATATCTACAGCGGCCGGGTAATGGTAATCGATGGTAATTTTAAGATCCAGGAAGATACATATGAAATGGATGAAGGAAAAACTATCGTATCGGGTAATGTGATCCGATGTTTCAAAGAAAAAGGAACCAGCGAGTATAATAAGAAAAACAGATATATAGAAGTGACAGCGCCGATTTTAGGAAAAGATGATTCGATTGTAGGAGTATTGCTTGTCAGTGCACCGACAGATTCTGTCCTGGACAGTCTGGAGATTTTAAGAAACAAAGCAGATGTGGTAGCACTTGCATCGATCCTGGTTATCCTTATGATTGCTGTGCTTTCGGGAATGGCTATGTTAAAACCTTTTAAACGCATTACAGAATCCATTTCTGCGGTTACAGAAGGCTATGACGATGATTACCTTCATGAGAATACGTACACAGAGACAATGGAATTATCGGAAGCGTTCAATAAGATGTCGGGACGCATGAAAACTCTGGATGACTCGAGAAATGAATTCGTATCGAATGTGTCACATGAGTTAAAGACACCGCTGACATCCATGAAAGTACTGGCGGATTCGCTGCTTTTGCAGGAAGATGCACCGGTAGAACTCTATAAAGAATTTATGGGGGACATGTCGGAAGAAATCGAGAGAGAAAATAAGATTATTAATGACCTGCTTTCGCTGGTCAAGATGGACAAGACCGCGAAT
>VOFI01000398.1_pt1 | contig 38001 bp, 55 predicted proteins | sample 5384131 | NCBI WGS metagenome assembly VOFI01 (sample SAMN12384728, study PRJNA508395) | human gut metagenome | isolation source: healthy gut H | host: Homo sapiens | reverse complement strand
AGCGGAAGAACCCAAATTTACAATGTCATAAACGAAAGGATCAGGTGATGCAGATGAAAATTTCAGCGACTATGGACAAACAGGATTCATCGGTAAAAGCGTATGCCAGCGTGACAATAGACGGAATGTTTGCAGTTCACGGACTGAGAGTAATGGAAACCGAGAAAGGCAGATTTGTAAATATGCCCTCAACTTCATACACAGACCGTGACGGCAACAAACATCTGACAATAAACTACCACAAAGAAATCCTCAGACAATAAGCCTCAGAATAACAACCCTTCTAATCCTCCGGGTACAACGGCAAAACCTGCGGTGACAAATCCGCCGACTACTACACCAAAACCGCAGACTGAACCGCCGGAAGATATAATTGAAGATACAACAAGCCTGCAAAGCGTTTTTGAATTATGTAAATTCGCTCGGAAGAACAACCGATGAATATTACAATATAGGTGCAGGATTGGGGCACAACGGCTCTGATTATGGAAAAGCCGAAGCTGTTTACAATTGGATCAGAGGGAACGTCAGCGGAAATTGTCAAGTATTCTCAGCAGCAACAATGTACGCTTGTAAAGGTGTGGGACTTGAATGTCGGTATGCGTTTTTCCCACGGATGCCTGGTACGGTCATATGGCAAACTTGGTATGTGTGGAGGGAACATATGATAATACAATTGAAATTTCGATAAGCGAATCGGCTTATTGATAATAAAGATTTTAAAGAAACTTAGCGCATGGTTTATGTTTAAATGAAAATCAAGCGTTGATAATTCTACAGCGGTATATGGAATCTATCATGATAAGTCCTGCAAAAACAAGGTTGCCGAAATCAAAATAGGAAGCAATGGAAAAGGCTCTGTAAAGCTGCCAAGCAAGACTTATTACGCAAAAGAATTGAAGGCTCCAACAGGTTATTCAGTTGATCCGACCGTATATACAATCAAAGCAGGAAAAAACAAGGTGAAAGAGGACTATGAAACAGGAACAATCAAAATTAACAAAACTGCCGAGGATGGCATAATCAGCGGCAGGGAGTTCAATATATCCTATACCTATAACGGAAAATCCCTTACCGAAACTGCTAAAACCAATGCAAAAGGCATTGCGACCTTAGATGATCTGAAAGTTTATGATATGTCCACAGGCAAGGCTATCACTTACACTGTTTCCGAAATCAACGTAGGACTCAAAACAGGCTCTATTAAGATCAACAAGCAGTCTGAGGATAATCAGAACGGCGGCAGAGAATTTACTGTAACAGGTAACGGCAAGACTTACAGCATAAAAACAGGTTCTGACGGTGTTGCAATTCTTTCCGATATCCCCGTATACGACAGTAACAATTGCACAGACTAAAATGCTCCCTTACGGAATCTATGTCGTTCATCAAATTAAGGGTTTGGAAAATACCGAACAGATGGAGGACTTTGAAGTCAATATCAGCGAAAACGAAAAAGAATATTTCTATTTGCTCAATGACGCAGTAAAAAATCCTTTGTTAAAATCGTGAAAAAGGACGCTGAAACAGGCAATATAATTCCCGTTTCGGGCATCGGCTTCAAGGTTTGGGACTGTGCAAATTCCGAATATGTTTCGCAGGAAATCAACTATCCCTCAGAAATGATTCTCAACACATTTTACACCGATGAAAGCGGTTCTCTTATGCTCCCGAACGAGCTTGTTTACGGCGATTACGAGCTTCACGAAGTGCAGTCGGCGGAGGGTTATGTCCTTGATAAAAATCCTGTTCCATTTACAATTGACGGCTCAGTAGAGACCGTAGTTGTGGAGAAAACAAATACCGCACAGAAGGGCAAAATTTCTGTTCAGAAAACAGGCAATGTTTTTGCAAGCGTAACTGCTCTTGGCAGCGCAATATATATCGATGAAAACGGCGAGGTTCACGAAAGTGGGCAGACCGCCTATACTCCCGTTTTTGCAAAAGAAAATCTCAGTGGCGCAGTATTTCAGGTAATTGCAAGCGAGGATATCATAACTGCCGACGGCACGATCAGAGCCAACGCAGGCGATGTTGTGGCAGAGCTTGTAACAGACGAAAACGGGTATGCAGAAACTGATTTACTGTATCTTGGCAAGTATGAAGTCAAGGAAATTACTGCTCCTGACGGCTATGTTCTGAACGCAGAATCTCAGTTTGTTGAGCTTACCTACGCAGGGCAGGAAATCGCAGTTCGTGATACCGTTGGCACAGCTTTTGAAAATGACTATCAGGGCATTGAAATTTCTCTTTCTAAGGTTATGGAAAATGATGAAAAGTTCGGAATTTCAGCGGAAGAAAGTTACAAAAATGTTCGTTTCGGATTGTTTGCCGCAGAGGATATTACTGCCGCTGACGGCTCGGTAATTCCTGCCGACGGTCTGATTGCGGAGGTTTCGCTGAACGAGGATATGACGGCTGTAATTGCAGAAAAAATTCCGTTCGGCAAGTATTATGTTCAGGAAATTGCAACCGATGAGCATTATGTTTTGAACGGTAAAAAGTACCTTGTAAACTTCGAGTATATGGGACAGGAAGTAACTACTGTTTCAATCGACTGCGGGCAGTTCGTAAATGAACTGAAACGTGGTAAAATCGAGGGAATCAAGGTAAATGAGAGCAACGAACCTCTTGAAAATGCTCTGTTCGGACTGTTTGCTGTTGATACCGCTGAGTTTACTGCCGACAACGCATATATGACCGCTGTTTCCGATGAAAACGGACACTTTGAATTTGACAAGATCCCATATGGTGAGTATATCGTCAGGGAAATCGAAGCTCCCACAGGCTACATTTTAAGCGATGAAAGCTACCCCGTGACTATTTCTGAGGACGGAGAAAAGGATGATGTGAAATGAGATCTAAAAATAGAAATTGATCGCAGCAGCAAGTTCGGTGTGCTCGGTCAGATAGAATGGACTCCGGCGGCTATTCTGTTCGGCTGTTTGATCTTTACTCTGACGGCTCCGTTGTATATCTGGTCAATCGTTTAAAAAGGAGAATTTGTGTATGAAAAAATATATTCAGCTATGTTTTCAGCGGCAATTGCAATGATAATGACCGCCTGCGGAACGATTTCTCCGCCAACAGCACAAACGACAACGGCAGTTACAACAGCCGAAACCAATGTGCAAAGCTTGACGGACTTATCTTCATCTTCGGACTCTGACAGCAAAGTTGATTCAGAAAAAATACAATCCGATACCTTTATCGCAGAGTTTTTCGATTCAAATATCAGCTTTGAAGATACAAGCGAATTGGTTACTGAGTCGATGAAAGGCTGTTCCTTTGAATCGGAAAAAGATGAGTCAAACGGAATACAGAAAATTATGCTTAAAGGCAAAAACGGCGGAGGAATAGTTAATGTTCTATGCATTGATTTAAGTCAAAGTAATCTTGATTACGACATGGAATATATCCTTGAAAACTTCGGGGATTACTATTTCGACAGACCTCCGCACAGATGAGCGGTATCACTGAGGATGATTTTGTGTCAAATTATCGTATGACAACAAATGTATATTCAAAAGGAAAATATCAGCAGTACGGCTCTGTTCAGAAGTCTGACGGTATGGTGACGCAGTTTGGGTACACGGAAACCTATGCTGTGCTTAGTGAAAACAAGCTGACAGTAGTATCAGGAGCATATCTTGGTACGGATATGATGGAAAGGCAGAGCTTTTCGCAGCTTATGGGTAAGCTTGCGGAAAATGTCAAGTATTAAAGGTTGGTGTAGTTATGCCATATATCCCATTTACAGAAGAACAAAAAGTAATGGCAAACTCCGTAGATTTAGCGGAGTTTTTGCGTATGCGGGGGCGAAAAACTGGAACGTGTCGGCAGAGAGCATAAACTCATTTACTACGAGGGTTCGGGCAAGCATGATAGCATCACAATGTCGGGTTCATATGGACTTTCAGACAGCTGTGCAGGAACTACTTGGTCAGACAGTGACTCCGCTGTCCCACAGTCCGCCGAAAGTATCGGCAAAGGAAGAAAAAGAAAGAGTTCAGACTTCCCGAGGCAAACACAAATATGCATAGGGTTTATGCCTACCTGATAAAGCAGAGGTTCATTTCTCCCGATATTATCAGCCATTTTGCAAAGCAACACACACTTTACGAGGACAAAGAACATCACAATGCCGTGTTTGTAGGAATTGATGAGAACGGCGTTCCAAGGCAGGCAAGCAAGCGTTCAACAAATTCTTACGGCAATAGTTTCAGGATCACTTGTCAAGGTTCTGACACAAGATACAGCTTTGCACATTTCGGTGAAAGCAAAAGGCTCTATGTGTTTGAGGCTCCCATAGATATGATGAGTTTTCTTACGCTTTATCCGAAAGACTGGCAAAAGCACAGCTGCATTGCAATGAACGGAGTGTATGAAAATGCTGTGCTTGCGGCATTAAAGAATCATTCAAACCTGTCAGAAGTCATTCTCTGCGTTGATAATGACGAGGGAGGGATCGAGGCTGTTGACAGACTTCGGGATATTTTGAGAGAAAACGGCTATGAAAATGTACGGCGATTTGCTCCCAAATTTAAAGATTGGAATGAAGATTTAAAGGCAAAAAACGGAGCGAAATTTTTGCCTGCTGTTCCTCACAAGCGGAAGGAAGAATATCTGAAAGAAGTAAGCGAACTGGGGTATTTAAAATGCCGTCCCGATAAGCTGACCTCGCAGATTTATGCCACATTTAAGAACGGGCAATACAAATATCTCGCTGAGTATGCGCTGGCAGGCTCGGCTTTTTTCATGCCCAAAAGTGAGCGGATAAACAGCGAATATCAAGCGTTTGAAAGGCTTCAAGGCAAGCTTGGGAGTAGTTACAAGCCCTATACCGACAAGGGCAAAAAGGCACAGAAACAAAGGAATTCCGTCAGATTATCGGTTGAGGACACTTTAAGTATTCCCATTCAGGAGCAAAACGAGGATATAGATATCGTTTCTGAACCCGAACCTTGTATGGAATTCGGGTAATGCGATACCGTCTGCTTCACGGTGCCATACCTTGAAGATAACAAACTAACTATCTTATTAAATACAAAGGTAAGAATATTTTATACAGATCGGAGATGAAATTTTGAATGATAAACAAATGTTTTTAATAGGCGTACTTGTTGTAAGTTTCATTGCCTTTTTAGTGGTAGTAAATCTGCTTGACAACAAGTCGCTTAACGGAATCAAGTCCAAGAGGATCGGTGACGGGCAGCACGGAACTGCGAGGTGGGCGACAAAAGCTGAGATAAAGCGTACTTTTATCCCTCTGCCATTCGAGCCTGATCTCTGGCGGCAAGGCAAGAATCTTCCGACTGTACAAGGTACGGTAGTCGGGTGCAGAGGTTCAGGAAAAAAACTATTGCGCTTGTGGATGACGGCGATGTTCACACGCTTATGATAGGCGCTGCGGGTGTGGGCAAGACCGCATACTTCTTGTATCCGAACATTGAACTTGCCTGTGCAAGCGGAATGTCGTTTATCTCGACGGATACAAAGGGCGACGTAGCACGAAACTACGGAACTATTGCCAAAAAGTACTATGGCTACAATGTTTCCGTTCTTGATCTGCGTAATCCCACACGCTCAGACGAGAACAATATTCTGCATCTTGTCAACAAATACATGGACATTTATCTATCCGATAAAACCAACCTTTCAGCGAAAGCAAAGGCAGAAAAAAAATATGCAAAAATCACAGCTAAAACAATAATCAATATCGGCGGCGGTGACAGCTCAAGCTATGGGCAAAACGCCTTTTTTTACGACGCGGCAGAGGGTCTGCTCGCCTCGGTTATTCTTTTACTTGCGGAGTTCGGCGACAAAAACGAACGTCATATTGTATCGGTTTTCAAGCTGATACAAGATCTTTTAGCAAAGTATCAGCCTGCGCCGAAAGCAAAGCCTAAGATGTATTTTTCAAAACTTATGGACAAGCTTCCCTCAGAGCATAAAGCGAAATGGCTTGCGGGTGCGGCACTTAATTCATCGGATCAGTCTATGATGTCCGTTATGTCAACTGCTCTTTCAAGGCTTAACAGCTTTCTTGATACGGAAATGGAGCAAATGCTCTGTTTCGGAACAGCCGTGGACGCCGAGAAATTCTGCAATGAAAAATCGGCTATTTTTATTGTTCTCCCCGAAGAAGATACGAGCAAATATTTTATGGTATCGCTTTTAATTCAACAGTTATACCGTGAAATTTTAGTTATAGCCGATGAGCATGGCGGCGCACTTCCGAACCGTGTAATGTTCTATTGTGACGAACTGGGAACTTTCCCTAAAATTGAGGGTATGGAGGCTATGTTCTCCGCAGGTAGAAGCCGAAAAATTAGTATTATTGCGGTAATTCAGTCCTTTGCACAGCTTGAACAGAATTACGGAAAACAGGGTATGGAGATCATTACGGACAACACCCAGCTCACGGTTTTCGGCGGATTTGCACCAAACAGTCAGAGTGCGGAGGTTCTGTCAAAATCCCTCGGCGAACAGACAGTGTTAAGCGGTTCTGTTTCGCACGGCAGGGATAAATCCCAATCGCTGCAGATGATAGGCAGACCGCTTATGACTGTGGACGAATTAAAGTCCATGCCTAAAGGACAGTTTATCGTTATGAAAACGGGAACTCACCCAATGATAAGTAAGCTAAAGCTGTTCTTCAAATGGGGCATAAAATTTGAGGATGAATACCGCCTGCCGGACAAGACTGCAAGGGCGGTTTCCTACAAGGAGCGTGACGAGCTGATCAAGGACATTGAGGTCAAATATCCGCAGAAGAAAAAAGCGGCTCTTCCAACGGAATTTGAGATAACGGAAGACGAAGAATTCGAGGATGAGCCTCCGAAAAAGAAACCAGTATTAAAACGAATGGGAGTTGATGCAAATTGATACTACCGAGAAGAATTTACGACTTAGGACTAAGCCACAAAGCTGTGTCCATTTACTGCTATCTGTGCGGACGAGCTGACAAAAACGGCGAATGCTATCCCTCCGTAGGTCGAATTGCGGAGGATTTGAACCTGTCCAGATGCACGGTATTTCGGGCGTTTAACGAGCTTGAAGAAAACGGCTTGCTGGAACGTGAAGCAAGATACCACACACAAGGCGGACGGAGAAGTTCATTGTATAAGATCAAGGGAGAGATCACTCCAACGGGAAATCGAGGTGACATGAATGTTTGATTGATACTGTTTCTATGGGCAGTAAAGCTGTTGGTTTGATTAAAGGAAAGGCTTGATTTCAGCTTGACATTCAGCATACTTTGTAGTATAATGAAGAAAATTTGATAGAGCCGTAAATCGGAATTTTCGGAGGCGAACATCATGGAGATAGAATATAGAAAATTAAGTGAAAAAGAACTGGATGTATTTATCGAAATGAGAATAAATCAGTTAAGAGAAGAAGGGGCTAAAGAAGATATCGACTTAAAACCTGCATTATTGGATTATTATAAACGTCATATGAAGGATGGTACATTTGTTTCGTGGTTGGCATTGGATGGAAATAATATAATAGGAACCAGTGGAATGTCTTTTTGTTGAGAAACCACCGTATTTTGGATGCCCAAGTGGAAAAATTGGTTTACTCTCAAGTGTGTTTACTAATCCAAATTATAGACGAAATGGAATCGCAAAAGAACTGCTTTCTCGTATTGTCAATGAAGCTAAGCAATATGGATGCGGAACAATACAAATCACAGCTTCAGATATGGGAGTTAAACTTTACACTGACTTTGGTTTTGAGCATAACGGTAATTTTATGCAATATAAACTTTGATGTAAATTCCAGTTTATTTAACAGTATAATAAAGTATTTATGTAAGTACAGTCAAGCCAAAAGCTTGGCTGTATTTTTATACCCAAAAGGAGGTTTGATAAAATTGAAAACCTACATCTACCCCGAAAACCTAAAAGCTAACGTCAAACTATGGCTCTGGAACGTCCGTGACTTTATCATTATCTGCAGAGGGCTGATCTGTCGGTAGTCGTGCTTGTGAACCTGTGGAACGTTCTTCCCATAGCGGCAACAGCATCTTTGCATTTCTTAGTCTGAGGGCTGGACGAAACTTCGATAATAGACTATCTTTTTAATGCTGTGAAGTTCTTTGTGACTTCGCAGCAATTGTTTTTATGGAGGAAAATTTAAATGGCAAAAAAGAAAAAATAACAGCGTTCAGGACTTGATAGGTCTTGAACGCTTTACTCGTTTCGGTGTAAAGAACGACAAAGTCGAGCTTTCGTTTTTCAGCGTAGAACCTACTAATATATCCGTGCTGTCAGCAGCTAATATCGACGTCAAAATACATCATCTTATGATGTTATTGAGTACCATACCTGACCTAAATTCTTACTGGCATTGGACTCCTGCGAGTGTTTCGACAGCAATAAAAATCATCGTCAAAAAGCGTTTGCAGACCGAGCAGAACGAAGATGTGCGAAAACTTTTGCAGGCGGACTATGATTTTCTTGACGAGATACAGATTGAGATGTCCTCGGCAAGACAGTTTATGTTTGCGGTACGGTTCAGGCGTGAAAAGGACGAGCAGATATTCAGCACGCTTAATCGTGTTGACAAAGGCAATCTCAGAACATGGCTTTACGGCTCGTCGAATGTCCAAACCTGAGATAAAGCGTATGCTTGCGCTTTACTTCGGAACGAGCATATCGGGCGAGGGAATCCCTGATATTGAGGGAGAAGCGGAATTTGATTTGGAGGAATTGCAGATGAATAATATACGAAAAAAAAGAACTGACAGACGAACAGCTTGAAATTATCAGCACAAAGGACTTTTTTGACCGCATTGTTCCGGGAATAATCAGGTTCTACACCGACCACTATATCTGCGGAAACTTCTACAAGTCCTGCTGGGCGGTAACGGAATATCCGACTTCAACAGAAGAAACGGCTATCCTCGCTCACCTTGCAGACAGGAACGGAGTAACGCTTCGCATTTACAACCGTCTTGTTACGAGTATGGAGCAGAGAAAAATTGTTCAGCAGGCAATGCGGAAAAATCATATGATGACCACCACAAACGATGTAAACGAGAGCATCAAGGCTCAGGATAATATCAACGATGTTGTAGAACTTTTGAGTGAACTTCGCCGCAATAAAGAACCGCTCCTGCATACGGCTGTATTTATTGAACTGAAAGCAACAAGTGAGGAAAAGCTGAAAGAATTACAGGCGGATATACAAATGGAGCTTACCCGTTCAAAAATCAGCGTAGACCGTCTGCTCCTCCGTCAGAAAGAGGGCTTTTTATCGGTTTTGCCGACTGGCAATAATGTGTTCGCAAGTCAGTTTGAACGTGTTCTGCCTGCAAGCTCTGTGGCTGATCTTTATCCCTTGAATTACAGGAAAAACCGATAGAACGGATTCTATATCGGCAGAGATAAGTACGGCAGCAATGTGCTTGTGGACTTCGACAGACGTACCGAGGACAAGACAAACAGCAATATCCTCATTCTCGGCAACAGCGGTCAGGGCAAGTCGTATCTGATGAAACTGCTTTTATGCAATCAGCGTGAGGCAGGGAAAAGTGTTCTGGTCTTAGACCCTGAACATGAATACGAAGATTTATGTTCAAACCTTGGCGGAACGTATATCGATATGATGTCGGGAGAATTTATGATAAATCCGCTTGAGCCAAAAGAGTGGTCGAAAATTCTCGCTTTGGAAATCAAGAAAAGGAAACCGATGACAGCCCTGAAACATTCCGAAAAGTAACCCGTTTAAGTCAGCACATCAGCTATCTAAAAGACTTTTTCAGAGCATACAAAGATTTTAGTGACGCCGAAGTCGATACGATAGAAATTATGCTGATGAAACTCTACGCAAGATTTTGGTATTGATGACTTCACGGATTTCAGTACGCTGAAAAACGAGGATTATCCGATTATGAGCGATCTATACGAACTCATAGAAAAGGAATTTATGGCATTCGATCACAAGAAGAAACATCTTTATACCTAAGAAATGTTACAGAATATCTGCCTTGGACTGCACTCCATGTGCAAGGGCGCAGAAAGTAAGTATTTTAACGGCTGTACCAACATCAAGGACGGAGAGTTTATCTGTTTCGGAGTAAAAGGTCTTATGGACACGAACAAGCGACTGAAAGATACTCTGCTGTTCAACATCTTGTCATATATGTCTGATCAGCTTTTAGGCAAGGGAAATACTGTTGCGCGGCATGAAACGTGTGCGTAAAAAAAATACGCTATTAGCCTCTTTCTTTCTGCTGCAGCCAAAAATATTTTTGAGGACTGGGTTCGTCATAACGGCGAGCCCATTTTGTTTGCAACGGAGCGTGGTGCACTTGAATATATGCACGGCATAGAAATGAAAACGCAGGGTGCATTTACGGTGCAGGAATTCGTTCTCAAAAAGACCATAAATGGCACAGCTGATTGGGATATATGTCTTACTTCGGCAGGGTTCAGAATTTCAACGTTGAATCCTATGCCAATCTGTTTGCCGTTGCTCCAAATGACAGCGATTTAATTGCGGCGATAAATTCAACTTACGGATTAGAAATAGACTACGACGAATTTATGCGAACCTACACTTGGGTGATGAACAGCACCATAAACGAGTATATGTTCAGCGATGAAAACAGCACAAAACGAGTATAACTGCACAGACCTTGCGGCTTGGGCGGAGAATGCTTTATCTCAGGCTGGGGGTACAAAAGCGGTGCTGTCGGTGAAAGAGATGAAACAGACCGCATCAGATATGCTGACAACGCAGGACTTATGCTTGGGTATCTTAACTACAGCCCGACCGATAAAGCGTTCGGTTCTGATTACAGTACTCTTGTTTATACAGAGCAAGGAAGTCTTGATACTATGCCGGAGGTCGCAGGCGTGGGACTGTTCGATGGCAGTAAGCACGGTATTTATGTCGGTAACGGCGAGGTCGTTTTCTCCTCTGCCGATTGCGGCTATGTGACAAAAGAAGTGTTTCAAACGGCAGTTGGACAAGCTGGTGTACCTATGAAGGCATTGAATATCCACAGGAGGTGGAAGACGCTATTGAAAGTTTGAATGAGAACAGCTCATCAGAAAATAATTTTATTGGAGTGTGATAGGTTGAAAAGATCAGTTACGGTAAGTGTAAACGAAGAAAAAGCTCTCTGCCATAGAATGTATCTGGAGCAGAAGAACAAACTCTTGCGGCGGAGCTTGAAAAGTATGCGGATCACAGCTTTACCAAGGTCGTTCCGCAGAATGTGAGAGATTTTATTGATATGATGTCGGACAGAATGCCGAATGAGCAGTAATTCGCTCCAGATTTTATTGATATGTAGTATTGACCACCATAATCTTAACTCGAGATTAACTATTTTATATAGTGTGTATCTTTTCATAAAAAAAGCAGCATTACATATCAGCAAATTGTATCGATAAAACCGATAGAGTGGCTATTCAGCATAACTAAGTTGGATTTAAAGATAGATTTTAAAGAATTGCGAATTGCTGAAAACAATCTAATAATTTTACTGAATATTATAGATGACTATTATACTCTGCAATAATTTGTAATACAATGTCTGTAATCTTTATAGCGTCTCTGGATTTTCCAAGTACGTCTATGTATTTTTTTCTAAATAGGGATATTGCGTTATATTATTAGATATATCATTGTATATTTTTCTCGATTCAAAACCGAACTTCCTATTGGAATTATTACTTTTCTGTTTTTCTTTGCAATTTGATATTCATTCCAAACCCCGATGGAATTATGTTCTTCATTTCTGCGTTTTGAATCACCAAACAAGAAAATTACGAATTGACATAAGATTTTCTCTATGATTGTGTATTTGTTGTTCTGACATATGCTCAGCAAAAGGCCTCATTTTTAAATGGTGTTCAATATTTGTAATATGTACTTCTGAAAGATAATTTAATCCATAGCCGCTTATATAATTACCAAGTTTATATCCCATACCGAATAAAGTTGATATTTTTTCAACAATCGATAAGTTAGTTCCTTGGCAAGCTCGTTTGCGAATTTATCATCATCATCATTAAGATTAATAAATGAGCCTGAAATAAAAACACGATATGAACGTATCTTGTTAGCCAGTCGATTTAAAATGTTAGGAATTTCATTATTGGATTTGACTTGCAAAACTTTGATATGGTATCTTGTTTCTAAATCTTTTATAAACGCCTTGTGTTGACAAGTATTTTTCTTTTCTATAATTGTATAATGAAAGTTGTTTTTATCATTTAAATAGGTGGAAATAAATGAAAGACATGATAATACTATTGTATCCGAGAAACTATAACCCAAAGAATTTAATAGTTAAAATCGACTTGTCGCAGTACGGAGTTTTCTCGAACGAGCTTTCAAAGCATACTTTGTGGGACTACATAGAATATCTCAACAAAAAAAGTACAAGCCTAAAACAGCCAAGCGTAAGCTTGCAACGCTTAAAGCGTTTATTCACTTTCTGCTTTTGCAGGATCTTATCGACTTTAATCCGTTTGACAAACTGGAAACAACGATAAAAGAGCCTTTGCTGCTGCCGAAAACCATTCCCCTTGGAGTTATAGCTAAACTAATATCTTTTTCGTATCAGCAGATTGTGTTTGCTAAAAGCGATTATCAGATTCGCAGTGCAGTTCGTAATACAGCAATTCTCGAATTGCTTTTCGCTACAGGAGCTAGAGTGGCGGAGATTTGTACTTTGCGTTCAGATAATGTTGATCTGTTAGGAAACTCGGTTAAATTCTATGGTAAAGGCTCAAAAGAACGTATTATACCTATTGAAAATTTTGCGGTACTCAGTATTCTTAGAAAATATCATTCGTTATTTGAAAAAGAGATTCCAGATTCGGGATATTTTTTCGTCAACAAGCTAGGCAGAAGAATGACCGAACAGTCTGTTCGCAATATGATAAATTTCTATTGCAAACAGTGCGGAGTAGATATGCATATAACGCCCCATATGTTCCGACATTCTTTTGCTACTCTTCTTCTCGAAGAAGATGTTGATATCCGATACATACAGCGAATGTTGGGACATAGTTCAATAACTACAACTCAGATTTATACACATGTTACGTCTGCAAAACAAAAAGAGATACTTAAAACAAAGCATCCAAGAAACAAACTGAATATTGGTTAGGAGGAGATACTATAGCTTTATCGCAAATAATCGTAACAAGCCGCTATCTGAAAAGCGGTACACAGAAAAGTAAAAACAAGCGCAGAAATTACACAAAGTATATCGCAACCCGTGAAACAGTTGAGGTTCGGGATCAAAACACTATTGACAGAAAAGATAACGCTACTAAAAACCAACAAGAATTGCTTCGTGATCTGCTTTCAGATTTTCCCGAAGCTAAAAGATACCTTGAGTATGAGGACTACACTGCGAACCCTACTGTAGAAAACGCTTCGGAACTAATCAGTACGATCATTGAGCGTAACGCTGACGTCATCGGTAATCGTCAGAATTTTGTCGGTTACATGGCTATGCGTCCGGGGTTCAGAAAAGAGGTTCTCATGGTCTTTTCAATGAAAAAAGATGAACCGATAATTCTTGACAGGGTAGCTAACGAAATAGCAAATCACAAAGGCAATGTCTGGTCCCACGTAATTTCACTTCGTCGTGAAGATGCAATTAGACTTGGTTACGATAATTCGGAAGCGTGGCGGCAGCTTGTTATGCGTCACATTTCAGATATTGCAAAAAATCAGAAAATTTCATTATGCAATTTAAAATGGTACGCCGCATTTCATGACACTACTCATCATCCGCATATTCATCTGCTTGTTTATTCCGAAAATACAAAGGAAGGATTCTTAACAAACGAGGGAATTAATAAGATTCGTTCAGCTTTTGCAAACGATATATTTAAGGACGATTTGCAGTCCATATATCAGGAGCAGACATTAAGCCGTGACGAATTGAAAGCTGTATCAAAAACGGAGTTTGAAAGTGTTGTCAGAAAAAATTCAGCAAAGCGATTTTGAAAATCCGCAGCTTGAAAATCTTTTTTCAGCCTGTGCTATTCAAGATCTGGGCAAACTCTATTCTACTGATAAACTCGGCGAAAAAGATGAAAAAAAGTCTTTTTCATTCTACGAAGAAGCATTTCAGGGTTTTATGGAGATCGAGCCGGATTCTGATTTTATGTTTCCTTATGAGCCGAAATTTGATGGGCAGATTATGAAACCCGTGAATATGCGTTCCTACGTTTGGTATCGCATAGGCAAAATGCATTGCTATGGGTTGGGAACAGAACAGGATTACGCTCAATCATTTGAATGGTTCTTGAAATCAGCTCATGAAGGCAACAAATTTCGCACAATACAGTCTCGCCAATTTATATTACTACGGCAACGGTGTGGAAAAAAGACTTGTCTCAGGCGTTTTGGTGGTATCGCAAATCATCTGAACAGGGTCAGCCTTATGCTTCTTATGCTGTCGCTCAGATGTACAGCAAGGGCGAATATGTTGCTGAAAATAAAGAAACCGCACAGAGATATTACAAAGCGGCATTGTCAGGATTTCTTGAACTCGAAAGCAAGGATCAGGCTGATGATAACTTATATTACAAATTGGGCGCTATGTATAAAAACGGTCTTGGAACTGAGATTGATATTCCTAAAGCCATCGATTATTTTGAAAAATCCACTGAAAATATGTGGTCAACTTATCAGCTCGGCAGGCTTTATCTTTTCGGTGCAGAGGAACTTGAAAAAGATAAGGAAAAGGCTGTGGAGTGGCTCACAAAGTCCGCAAATGACGGAAATGAGTATGCTCAGAATATGCTTGACAATATGGCACAGTTTGAAAACACTATACTTGCAAATACGATCTTCGCTCTGTTCGCTAATCTCTGCAAGTGTATTGAAGATGACTATACACAGAAGTATAAGTCGGTCAGACATACAGTCGACAGCAGACTGAGGAGAATGATAAGGCAAAAGAAACAGTCGTTTGGAATTAAGGACGAGCAGTCTCAGAGTTATGAGCAATCATAATTACTGCCAAACATTTATAGAATATACTGTAACAGGTGGTTGCAAATATGTATTTGATATTAAAAAAGACTTTAATATGCTGGAAAACGGAGTTCACAATTGTTTATGGTAAAATAGAAATGCAGAAAAAGGGCTCCAAAAATACACAACAGGGGCGCTCCTTCTATGCGCAAACCGAGCCCCCACACGTTAATCTTGTGCTGACCGGGCTATGCACTTTTTCGAGCCCATTTTATGCACTTTTTGCTTGACAAACACAGTGGACAGTTTTTAAGAATATTTTACTCTGCTCTTGCATGGCGTTTGAACTTAATGATTAGTTAATTTTAAATAAAAAGTCGTATAATCAGTCAAATATGATAATATAGTTGACAAAATGTAAATTATTAATGAATTCTAAAATTTACTTGACAAATGTTTCAAGGCGAAGTATAATAAAAAAGTGTAAATATAGTCAAAAAGGCATCTTATTATGTGAAATAAATGTTTTTCTTGTTTGACTTAATTATGATAAGAGGAGTGAAACGCTATGACACCGGAAGAAGCTTCTCAGTTGTATAATATAGAACAAAGAAATTATTATGATTACTGTGGTTATATTCAGTCGTAGTATATAGAAGAGTTCAAGGTGGAACAGCGCCAAAGTTAACTGATACATCTACACCTGGACGAAGTTATGAATTGCCAGCACCGTGGTCTGAATGGATAGAGGAAGCTGCTACTAATGTAAAGATTATAAAATAGCATTAAATGGAGTGTGTGTAATGGATAATAAAATGCGTATAGTGGCGGAAGAATTTGAAAATACAACTACTGAGAAAGTAACCGGTGTAACGGTTATGATTGATGGAAAGTTAAGACAGGTCTTTGATATTATGATTGCAAAAAGTGGTTATAACAAGAGTTATTTGGAAATGTTGCAGGAGGTACTTGTTTTAGGAATAGATGAGTATATCAAGAAATTGAAATAGTATATTCAATTACTTATCGTTGGTATTTTAAACCTGTGGTTCAAAACTCGGAAACGCTATCCAGACAACAGCAAAAGTCAGCGGAACGATCTCTAATGGCATGGACGGATTTGATATGCTGTCGATGGGGTTGGGAATGATAGATCCCGATAATCCGTTAACGGCATTGAACAATAAGCTGCATCAGAGCGATATTTACAATGGTTTCCAGATGGGCGTGAGTATGCTTTCATCCTTCAGTGGTGCAGCATCACAGAATATGGCTTGCTTTATTGCAGGAACGATGGTGCTTACAACAGCAGGTCTTGTTGCAATAGAAAAGCTTTCCGCAGGAGATGTGGTAGGAAAGACTGTTCTTGAGACTTATGTGCGCAAAGTGGACAAGCTTGTTCATCTCACAATTAATGGTGAAGAAATTGTAACAACTGATAATCACCCGTTCTACGTTCAAGGCAGGGGTTTTATCAATGCAGGAAGTCTTCTTGTTGGTGATAAACTTATCAGCGTAAATGGCGAAGATTTGTTTGTTGAGAAACACTACATAGAGGAAACAGATGTACCCGTTGATGTTTATAACTTCCAAGTTGAAGATCATCATACTTACTTTGTTGGTGAATCTGCGGTTTGGGTGCATAATGATATGTGCCAACCCCAAAATGTCCCTGACGGTATGGGTCAATATAAGGATAAAAAAAGGTCATCATCCAATGGCTAAAAAGGCTTTTGAAGGTGCAGAAGGATATGATTATACCCAAGCTTTAAGTATAAGCTCCGAAAAATTACTTAAGGATTTTGATGTCAAACATAGTACTATTACTGGGAAACAGGCTTCTTTATACAGGGAGTTTGCTAAAACTGGAAAAGAACTTACAATGAATGAAATGAAAAACATAGAGATCAAAGCAATGGTTCAAAGTGGTGTTCCGAAGGAATATGCAACTAAAACAGTAAATTCTGCAATTAAGCAGTTAAAGGATTCTGGAATCACTGCCCCAGTAAAAATTCCGTGGGGTTAAAAATCAAAATACACTACATGAATTAAGGAGAATATTATGAGCGAATTGAATGCTAATAAAGAATGTATATTAGATTATTTTGGTAAATGTGTCATAGAAGAAGTGTACGATAGAGCGTTATACGGTGCTAAGCGAACTTTAGAGCTTACTACTAAAAATCCTATAGTATTGGAAAAGTATTCAATATTTTCAGAATTAACGCAAGAACAAAAAAAGAAGTTATATGAACTTATAACAGAAACAACTGTGGATATTATTTATCGTTTTTGGAAATGATTGAAGAACATGACGAAGAGTTTAAAATCATAATTGAGAACAGTAGCGGCAAATATAGTTTAACAGACATCAGTGAAAAAATGGGAAGTGAAATCGCTGATGTTGACTATGAGGACGGTTGGATTAGGCGGTTTTCTAAGATTTAATTGAAATATAAATCATCACAACCGATAATCGCCCCTTCTACGTTCAAGGCAGGGGTTTTATTAATGCAGGAAATCTGCTCGTTGGTGATAAACTTATCAGCGTAAATGGCGAAGATTTGTTTGTTGAGAAACACTACATAGAGGAAACAGATGTACCCGTTGATGTTTATAACTTCCAAGTTGAAGATCATCATACTTACTTTGTTGGTGAATCTGCGGTTTGGGTGCATAATAATAACAAAGCTTGTCCTGTTCCTGAACCAAGAAAATCGGAAAAACACAAAACAGCAGATGGCGAACCTTTAACATATAAATCAAATTCAAAACATACGCCTGGTCAAGATGGTAATTGTTCAGATGCTGGTATTGAGCCAAGAAATTCATTTGAATTATTTGAGGATTCGATTGCTTCAAAAAAACTGGTCATAGATATGCATATGAAAAAGAAACAGATACGATTCACAGATTTTTCTCAAATGCAGAGGAAACAGAATGGCACTGGTGTGGTTCAGAAAATCAAGGAAAAAATTCTTTGAATATAACAAAGATACCCAAAGATATTAAAAAACATTTACAAAAAGAGTATGGTGTTAAATGGAAAGGAAGATAATATGTTAATTGGCGATCCTTATAAATTTGCAGTTTTATTTGATAGAGTAAAAAAATGGAATCCATCTTTAACAGATAATAATGGTTTTTTTGCACTATGTATTGATGGAAAATTATTTCCTGATGAAATTGAAAATGCAGTAATACCTGTAGGTGTTAGAGATGTCAAAGTAGCTTTATCTGGAATTCCAGTTGATGAAAAAATATTTGACATGGATTCAAAAGATGCAATTTTGATTTTGTATGATCTTGTATATCCAGAGTTTGATGATGAGAAAAGTGATGAAGAAAACAGGGATAATGATTTTAGATATTTGCTTTCTACAAATGAATTAGTTGATGATAATTATCTTGTTTTTTTGCTGTAGGAAAAGAAAGGAAAATTAGAATACTTGGTACAAAAGCAGAGTATGATTTTGAAGAGAAAAGAGATGTTTTATGTAATTCAAAAGTAACTGAAATAATCCTCGAAAAAGATTATGTTAATAATGTTATTGCTCAACTTGAAGAGATAAAGTGGAATTAAGATTTGAATATTGGTACATTTAATAATCAGCGAATCTTGCACTATATGCCCGACAAGTATACAAGATTGTACATCTGACAATTAACGGTAAATAAATTATCACAACCGAAAGTCACCCGTTCTACGTTCAAGGCAGAGGCTTTATCAATGCTGGAAACCTTCTTATCGGTGATAAACTTATCAGCGTAAATGGCGAAGATTTGTTTGTTGAGAAACATCGGGTTGAAGAACTTGACGAGCCTGTTGACGTTTATAACTTTCATGTTGAAGATTATCATACTTATTTTGTTGGTGAATCTGCGGTTTGGGTGCATAATTCGGAATGTAAAGTGAGTACTTCAAGAAGAGATCATATATTAGAGGGTGAAGGGCCTAATGATCCTGGGCATGGCCCAATAGGGGATTTGGCAATAGTGCTTTTCCTGACACTTGGACAGACGATTACGCTATAAAAGCCGTTGAAGATGTAGCCAATAGTCCAAATTCAACATGGAGACAATCAACAGGACCTGGTGGAGGACGTAACGCTCCTGTTACAATAGGAGGTCCTGATGCAAATGCTCCATTAACCACAAGAAATGGACGACCAGTTAGGTTTATTGTTGAAGGTAGAAATCATGGATTAGATGTTAGAGTTATTGTTGAACCTGGCGGTGAAGGAATAGTTACGGGATTTCCTATTAATCGATAAAGTGTTAGGAGAATTAGTGATGAAAAAAAGAAGCATATGATAAATTTATGAAAAAATATCGAGTGAATTCAAAAATGTTGATACAGTTAAAGAATTTCTTTTAGATGCAGCGGAATTAGCTATGTATGGAGAAAAACGAGTGGCACTTGAAAATTTTCTTGAAAATCTACTGGAAAATGAGATACATATTTCATCCGAATTGATAGATTTGGCAGAAGAGGCATTTAGTGATAACCCAACAGACTATGATAATAGATTAATTTTTTTGAAATGAAACAATTTAAATTAAATTAATGTGTAATATAAAAGTTGTATGCAAATACGAATACGCTTGAAACCGCACCGAAAACGGTTCTTGAAACGTATGTCCGTCAGGTAGAAAAGCTTGTTCACCTCACAATTAATGGTGAAGAAATTGTAACAACTGATAATCACCCGTTTTATGTACAAGGCAGGGGTTTTATCAATGCAGGAAGTCTTCTCGTTGGCGATAAACTTATAAGCGTAAATGGCGAGGACTTGTTTGTTGAGAAACATCGGGTTGAAAAATTTGCAGAGCCTGTTGACGTGTATAATTTTCAGGTTGAAGATTATCATACTTATTTTGTTGGTGATTGTGCGGTTTGGGTGCATAATGCAAGCTCTGATTATAATCTAATTGAACCGGATAAATACACAGAACTTTCTGAGTCAGAGATGCGAATAATATTATCTGATCGTGGCCTGGATGATACTGCTGTGCAAGATATGATTGATTCTTTTGATGGACCAATATATAGTCGTGAAGGAAACCTTGGAGAAGTTTTTACGATAACTGAGGCATCTGCTGGTGATGCATCAGGAATTTTTGTTACAAGAGGTTCTGCTGGAGCTACACCGGCAGAAAGAATTAATAATCTTGCATTACCGCCTAATAATACTGCACTTGTTGAGAGCCAAATGCAACTTACTCAATCACAAATTTTACTTGAGGGAAAAGTAGCTGCACAACCTGAATGGGCACTTATTGCTGATGATGGCATATCAAGAACAGGCGGCGGATGGCAAGTAGTTACTGATGGTGGAAAATATACAGGTGCAATTGATGAATTAGTATGAAAGAAAAAAACTAACTATTCTTTATAATTATCTTAAGAACAATGATCATATGCAGGATGCTAATAGGATTGCTAAAATTCTTGATGAATACGATAAAAATGGTGACTTATCAGAATTATCTATAAAAAAAATAAAAGCAATGTGCAATCCTAGATATCTCGGAAATCTTTATATAAAAAAGAATTTCCCGATCCATATAAATGGTGGAATTTCTTGGCTGAAATAAAAAAATCAATTGAATGAAACTACGTTGATGATAAGAAGCTATTTTATGGATTTTGAGAATGGTATTGTAAAAATAGACGAGGAAGCATTTAGTCCTAAATATTCTTTTGAAATGTTCCGTCATTCCTCTTTTTTTATAAGAATTAAGCTTGTTCACCTTATAACAAATGGTGAAGAAATTATCACAACTGATAATCACCCGTTTTATGTTCAAGGCAGGGGCTTTATCAATGCAGGAAATCTTCTCGTTGGTGATAAACATAAGCGTAAATGGCGAAGATTTGTTTGTTGAGAAGCACTACATAGAGGAAACAGATGTACCCGTTGATGTTTATAACTTCCAAGTTGAAGATCATCATACTTACTTTGTTGGTGAGTGTTGTGCTTGGGTGCATAATAAAAATTGTCCCCCACACATGAATGAAGATGGCACATTAAAACCAAATCAAGAGTATAAAGCTGGAGAAAACGGCTACACATACAAAACCGATGCAAATGGTAATATAAGTTCTGCTCATGCGGACGAATTGAAATTCAAAACCCATGACGGAAGATTGAACCATAATTCAAACACAGCCGGTAAATTACCTGGTGATGACGCAGGCCATTTGTTTGCAGACCAATTTGGTGGTTCTCCGGATTTGGATAACCTGGTTTCGCAGAGAAGTGATTTAAATAGAGCTGTAAAAAATACAGATAATTATCGCAGTATGGAAAGGGAGTGGTCAAATGCATTAAAATATTAAGTTATCATATAAAAACGGTTCATCTCGTCCTTCTTCTTTTAACGTATCCTACAAAATTGACGGTGAACTGTTTAGACGAATATTTAAACAATAGAAATAATTTAAAGGAGAATTGATATGTTACAAGGATTTGAAGATGCTTTTACAGATGCGCAGGCAAGAACGATATCGCTAGCTTTAGAGTTATTAGAAAATAACAAGAAAGAAGCTGATATGATATATATTTATATTTATCAAAGTGATACGCAGATTTTTTTTAACGCATTTTTTGCTAAAGATAAGAAAATCTACCTTTTAAACGATTGGTTCGATGACGATCAAATCAATGATTTTTTTGACTGCGGTGTGGAAGATGTTGACAATATTGTTGAAGTATGTGATACTTACGATGGTAAATGCCCATATGAGTTTAAATTAAGTTACAATGTTAAGACTAAGTCTTTTGATGCGAAATACAACTATGATGATATTGCAATGGAGAATGATGTTGACTTAGTAGATATTTATAAAGAATGGCAGAAAGAATGTGAGTCCGAAATCTCTTGTAATTGAGACTGTTAGCATTTGATGTTTCATACAAAATAGATGGCAAATTTATTAATCCCCATTAAAAAATAGGAGGTTAACCATGTTAAAAGGATTTGAAGACGCATTTGTTGATGCACAAGCTAATGTTATTTCGCTTTGCCTTGAATTACTTAAGAATTCTGAAAAGAGTGCAGACGTTATATATGTATACATATTACAAAATGATAACGAAGAGTATATTGACGCATTTTTTGAGAAAGATGGCAAGTTGTTCACAACCAATGATTGGTGTTCAGATGCTCAAATTAAGGAATTCTTTCATTGTGGAATAGAAGATATAGAAAGCATTGTTGAGCTTTGTGATACCTATGATGCAAAGTGTCCACACGAATTCAAATTAGTATACAATGTTAACTCTAAGTCATTTGACTCAAATATGATAAGGATGTAATTGAGTTAGTCGAAGAATGGTTTAATGAATGCAAAAAAAATATAAGTCATTGATAAATTTTAAAAGATAAAATTATGGTTGAAGTCAATGAGCAATTAGCTGAAGTTATATCCAACTCGCAAATAGCCTTTTTAAACGGCAAGCTGCAGGAAGCATTCAGTCTATACTCAACACTTATACGTTCAAGGTAGAGGCTTTATCAATGCAGGAAGTCTTCTTGTTGGTGATAAGCTTATCAGTGTGAATGGTGAAGACTTAGTAATTGTGAAATTCTTCATTGAAGAAACTGCTGAATCTGTTTCCGTGTATAATTTTCAGGTTGAGGATTATCATACTTACTTTGTTGGTGAGTGTGCGGTTTGGGTACATAATGCGGAGTGCATCGTACGCAAGAATGGTGAGATTGAGATTACAGATTGGGAAGGTTATCCAAAAGGTGGACCAAAGCCAGATGGAAAACTTAAACTTCTTGAAGGAGAAGAATATACAAAAGCAAGAAAATCTGATAATAGTGAAAATGCTCAGATTCATAGACAAAATCCTGAATTAAAAGGAAAACAAATTCATGAAGTACATCCTGTTAAATTTAGTGGTAGCCCAACGAACCATTCTAATAAAATTGCGCTTACGCAGTCTGAACATGCAAAATACACCAAGTTTTGGAAGCGAATACAAGCTCAAGCAAAAAATCAAATGAAATGAGGAAAGAAGAATGAATATAGCGGAAAAATATATGACGGATATGGAATTGAATGAACCAAGCAATCCATTAGAAATAAATAAAACTGAAGATAAATTAAAAATTAAATTTCCGAACAGTATAAAAAGTTTTTGCTATCTCATAACGGGGCTGAGGGTTCTATAGGCGAAAATTCGTATCTCGTTATATGGTCAATTGAAGATACGCTTAATTTTGTTTCATCAGTAAATTCAATGTCAATAAAAGAAATAGTTACGGAATCGGATTTGCTCGTTTTACGTGATTTTTGCACAGGCATTATTCTTTGTTTCAATAAAGTTGATGCTGAAATTATTGGCAACGACTTCTGAGAACTTTAATGCAGTTGAGTGGATCGCTATTATATTAATACTTGCAATATCCATTATTATGATGTTCTTACTTCATTTGATAGCTATTGATTCAACGCAGAGACTCTATATAAACTTATTGATTTTAACGATAGTTGCAGTTAACATTATAATCTTTTATATGATTGATTCTATTTCTGTGAAAAATAATCAGAAAAAAAGAACTGGAACTTTTAAAGGTCCAAGAGCAATACGGTCACCAATATATAGAGAATGCAAGTCAGCAATATGATTCGATAAGAAAGATTAGACATGATTTGAAAGATCAGTTGTCCGCTGTATATACAATGATAGCTCAGGGACACGCAGATGAATCAATGAAGTACATAGAGAAATATGTTAACGTTATATCAATCAGTGAAAGCTTTGTAAATACAGACAATTATATTGTAAATGCTATTATAAATTCTAAGTTTGCAGTCGCAGCGACAGAAGGAATCAGAACAAATTGCAGCTGCATTAAGAGCTTTGATGGTATAGATGATATTGATATGCTTCATATTTTAAGCAATACGCTTGACAATGCTATAACGGCTAGTGAAAAAATAACTGACGAGTCAGAAAGGTTCATTAACCTTGACATCAGTAAAACAATGGACATATATAGAATAGTAGTCAGAAATGCAATAAATGAGTCTGTTTTAAAAAGAAATCCGAGCCTTAAAACAACAAAATTAAATGTTCATAAGCATGGGTGGGGAATTAAAATAATACGAGAGATTGCAGAAAAATATCAGGGAAGATGTGAATTTTACGAATCGGATAAAGTGTTCACATGTTTGATAACGTTAAAATCAACTTTACTGTAAAACGTTAAAATCTCTTTGTATTGGCAAATTTAAGTCATAGCAAATTGAGAGAAACAAATTAAATTTATAACGAAAAAGGGAGCTGTTACGCCGGTTTTTATATGGTGGACAGTTCTCTTTTTGTATTTCACGACAAAAACTTACACGTCACGCCAAATTGCTTGACTTGATTGTAAATAACTTGTATATTATAGTAAATAAAAAGACTTGGTGGAAGTAATGCAGAGATTAGTATCGATAATTTTGAATTTTATGATCAAGAATAATGTAATTTCTAAGGATACAGAAGAAATAGAATTTTACAGATACGGAATAGAAATTACATTATCATCATTAATTAATATAGCCTTAATATCTATCATAGGTATAGTAACAAATTATACTTTTGAGAGCACAATGTTTTTGGCAGTGTTCATTATAATGAGATCATTTACTGGGGGATATCATGCAAATACATATATTAAATGTAATTTAGTGATCTCAATATCTTTTGTTATATTGTTGTTGAATAAGCATCGTATTAATTATAAAAGGTGTAGACCTAGGGCTAATAATTCTGCTGACTTTAGCCTTAGTTTCAATATTTATAATATACGCAAGATTTATGAAAAGGGGGGATTTCTTATGAAAATTAAAGTTGCTGTAGCAAAATCAGTCAAGGCGCTTGTTGGACATATGGCAAAGGCAGCCTGTGGTTCTGCATCACATTGGGGGCATATCAACCTAAAGAACCTAAATTTAAGAAAGAAAAGAAGTAATAGATAACCACAGAATCGTTTAATAATCGGTTTAATTAGGAGGGGTAAGGTGTTTCATGCAGAGATAAAATACACAAAAATGTACAATAACATTTGAACATACAAAGTTTAAAATGATTTGCAACAAAGTAGATCGTTTGTGATACTAATATATTAAGACAATGGAGGTATTTAAAATGACAAAAATGGTTAAGAAGATAGCAGCTATGGGTGCTGCCGTAATGATGATGGCTTCGATTTCGGCTATGGGTGCGAGCGCATATACTGATCTCGAAAAAAACGGAGCGTATTGCACTGCTTACAAGAGTTCCTCAAGCAGCGTCTATGCTTCAACATCCTTTCCGATTTTTCTTTTGAAAAATATATGGACATCGGCACTGCAAACGAAACCGTGATCGGTAAGAAGAGTCTTTTGCTGTACAAAAACAAGATATATTTCCAGCACAGCGAATATTCCGAAAACAGCGTTCATTCCGCTGTCGAAGATTCCGTCAACGTCTGGCAGTGCAACGGCGGTAAAATGCTTTATGTCGTTTCCGACGATGACGATTCCCATTCGCAGGTCTGCTCCTATGATCTCGACGGCGGTGGGACAGAGGTTTTGTTTAAACGGGACGGCTATGTCAGCGATGTCTGCATGATCGGAAACAGGGTGTTTTATATGTACAGTACTGCGGACGGCAAAAGCGAGATACGCAGTGCAGGAGTGTTCGATACGTCGGACGGAAAAGACCTTACGACCGAATTTGACGGCGATGTTTACGTATCGGTTCTGGGACACACGTCAAACGGGCATTTGATACACTATCAGGACTCCGAACGCGACAGCTTCGGACTGCTCTCCGACGAGGACTTTTGGAGTCTGAAATTTGAAAATGCCGATTTTAAATTTGAGCAGTAAGAGGGGAATGAGCAATGGGTAAGAAAGAATATTTAGCCTGCCTGATCTCGCTGGTCATGCTCTGTCTAACAGCGTGCTCTTTTGACGTTGAAACGGCAGAATCCCTCACTTATGAAAATAAAACAAAGATCGTATATCTTACAAACTACGATACGACCTTTACAACTACTGACGACGACCCGAGAATATACGATGAAATTTACATGCTTATATTTGCAGCCTGTCGCTGGCAATGCCGCTTTATTATGATTCGTCGAAAATCGTTTCAAGCGGATATTTGCAGCAGGAGGAACTGAACGGAGTCGTGGGGATATCGTCCTCTAGCAAGAACAAGGAAACGGCGTTTGAACTGCTCGCTCTGCTGAACACGGACGAAGAGCTTGCGAACATAATTTACAACGGCGCAGAGGGACGAAATTATGCGGTCAAGGACGGCGAAAAGTACCCGAACAAGAACGCTCTGCCGTTTTACGACGTCGCCGCGACAATGACTAATTCCATTATCGCCGAAAGCAATTCGCAGGACAATCAAAGCAAGCGGGAGGATATTGCGATATGCTGGGAGCATTCCGAGGTATCTCCGTTTTACGGTTTGGAGGTATCCGACGATCTTGCCGAAAAAAATTGGAGAAAACGGCGGCGGTCTATGACGATTTTTACGGTCTGTTCTACGGCGATTACGGCGAATATCAAAGCCTTGACGAAGCCTTGTTCGCAGCAAATGAACAGCTGAAAGCCGCAGGAATAGACGAGGTTTTAAACGAGCTGAACGAGCAGCATGGAAAATTTGATAAAGAATAAAACCGGAGAAAACAACATGACTCTCACCCTAACAAACCTCACCAAACAATACGGCAATTTCACCGCACTTGAAAACTTCACCTACGACTTCACGGCGGGAGTATACGGTCTGCTTGGACCGAACGGTGCAGGCAAATCCACCCTTATGAATATCATCACCGACAATCTGAAACCAACTTCCGGCTCGGTGAAATTTGACGGCGTTGAAACAAGCACAATGGACGCCGACTTCCGCAAAATTCTCGGCTTTATGCCCCAACAACAAGGGATTTATCCAAACTTTACGCTGGAGCGTTTTCTCTACTATATGGCTGCCCTCAAAGGCATGAAAAAAGCTGACGCAAAGCCGCAGATAGAAAAGCTAATCAACCTTGTCAACTTGCAGGACAGCCGAAACAAACGCCTCGGCGGCTTTTCGGGCGGTATGAAACAGCGTGCCCTCATCGGACAGGCTATGCTCGGCGAACCGAAAGTCATTATCCTCGACGAGCCTACCGCAGGTCTTGACCCGAAGGAGCGTATCCGTATAAGAAATCTGGTGGCACAAATAGCTTTCGACAAGATAGTCATAATCGCAACCCACGTTGTTTCGGATATCGAGTTTATCGCAAAAGAAGTCCTGCTGATGAAAAGGGGCGAGATAATCGACAGCGGTGCGCCTCATATCCTCTGCGAAAAGATCGACGGCAAAGTGTTCGAGATAACCGCCGACGAGAGTATGCTGGACGAACTTTCCGCAAAATACAAGGTGGGAAATATCTCAAAGGACGAGAAAAATATCTACGTCCGTGTTATCAGCGAACAGCCGCCAACTTACGAATGCAAAACCTGCAAGCCCGACCTTGAGGACCTCTACCTCTACTATTTCGATTGAGGGGGCGAGCTAATGATCTTCGTAAACGAACTGATAAAAGCGTTCTGCAAACGCACAACTATTGCAATTTTCGCCGTTCTGCTGCTCCTCAACGGCGTTTTGCTGTATATAAACGAAACAAAACAGACGCTGGAATACACCCCTGAGCAGTACAAAGCCGCTTATCAGACCCTCGAAGGGCTTGACACTCACGTTGCTTTTGAGCGAATTTCACAGAAAAAGTCGGAGCTTGAATTGATACAAAGGCTGTCATTCGGTGAGGATATTTCGCAGGAAAACTGCAATGCTGAGGAGCTTTTGAAGAGCTACAAGACGAAGAGCTACCTAGAATTTACCGACGATATTTACTCCGAGATAGAGCTGACCGACCGCATTTACGAGGAGGTCGCCGCCTGCGAAAATTACGACAGCTACCTTGAAAATATCGACAGCACCGCGCGAAAAATGACGGGCATTTCGCTTTTCGCCGACCCCGATAGTTTCAGCTACAAAAATATCGCACAAACGCCTGCGGACTTCGCCTACCTCAAAGGCTCAAAGCTCACCGCCGCACCCTCAAAGGGCGTTTCAATGGCAACGGGTTTTCTCGCCACAGACCTTATTGCAATACTGATGATAATGACCGTGGTTGTCACGATTGTCACCCGTGAAAAAGAGCTTGACCAGATAACCCTCGCGCGCACGACTTTCAAGGGCAGAATGCCGCTCGGTATCGCAAAGCTTTTCACCTGTTTTGCGGCGGCGATGGCAGCTGAGATCTTGCTTTACGCCGTGAACTTCGCAGTTTCATATTTTACATACGGCTTCGGCAATCTGTCAAGGCAGATACAGTCGGTATACGAATTTAACGGCAGTAATTTGAAAATATCCGTACTGCAATACTTTGCATTTTTCCTAGCGGCGAAACTTGCAGTTTACTGTGTATTTGCAGCGATCATCTACCTTGTGACGGTGGTATCGAACACCGCTGTAAAGGTATACGGCGCGCTGATGATAACCATAGCGGCGGAAGCTGTGCTGTACTATACCATACCGAGCATGAGCTATCTTTGTCCGCTGAAATACATTAATATTCTTGCATACGCCAACACAAAAGATCTTTTTTGCAAACTATCTCAATCTCAACCTTTTCGGAAAACCTGTCAACTATATGGCTGTATTTGTCAGCTCGGCGTTGGTATTGCTGATTGTGATTTCCATACTCTCTGTACTGATATTTTCAAAGCAAAGGGTGATAAAAAGCCGCACAAGAAAATTCAGTCTTGCAAAGTTCAGCATTTTCAAGGGCAGGACGACAAACCTCTTTTTTGCAAGAGTGCTACAAGGTCTTTATCGGCGGAAAGGCTCTGCTGATTTTGATAGCATTTGCAGTCATCACCGCAGTTTCATATTCTCCTATCAGCGAGAGCTTTTCGTCAGCAGACGAGGTTTATTACAAGCAGTATATGCTTAAATTTGAGGGCGAATTCACTTCCGAAAAACAGAAAATGATAAACGAGGAAGATCAGAAATTTGCCGACGCACAAATGAAAATGTCAGAAGAAATGGCGAACTCAGAGGGCGACGGCGTTTTCATAATGATGAAGTATCAGGATATACTTGCTCCGCAGTACGCATTCGAGCAGGTCAAGGCTCACGCTGAGTATCTGAGTACAACAGAAAACGGTGAATTTGTCTACGACAGCGGCTATAAGCTTTTGACGGGCGACGAAAGTGCAGGCAACAAGGACTTGACCCTTGGTCTTACCGCAATGGCAATGGTGATACTTTGCCTTACCTACGTTTATGCCGCCGAGTATCAGACAGGTGCGAACGTGCTGTTAAAAACCTCTGCCCGTGGCAGGGAGGACACCTTTCTTTGCAAGTTCGGCATTGGCGTTATCATTGTGACGATCATTTTCGCTCTGACCTATACGCCCTACTTTTACAACGTTATCAGCGCATACGGCACAAGAGGGATAAATGCCCCAGCCTGCTCGATAGAATCACTTTCAACTTTTGATATTTCTATCAAAGAATATCTCTTATAAGCCTTGGGCGGTATCTCGCTTTGCTCTGCGCAATGCTCATCATCTATTTTCTGTCGGCAAAGCTCAAGAGTGTTATCTCGACATTCCTTGCGGCGACGGCGGTGCTTATTTTGCCGATATTGCTGGCTCTGCTGGGGATAGGCGTGTTTGAGTATGTCTTGCTGGATCCTATTTTGGTGGGGAATTTGTAAAGGGTAATATCTTGATAAAAATATTTATTAATTTAAAACCACGCATCCAATACAAGCTTTATCTAAAATGACAATACTTGTATAATTCAAAGTGATAAAGACCTGCAAATAAAAAGTCAAGCCCCAATTAAGTGAATTTACAAACAATTCACAAAGATAAAAAGTGCATGACTAAAAGACCGCATCAAAATCTTTATTTTGAAGCAGTCTGATTAAAAAATATTTGTTTAGAAATCAGTTCAGAGCCTGCATGACCCGAGCATAGTAAATGCGCAGGAACTTGTGCACAGCGTTTCAAGAGTGGAATTAAGCATCACAGCCGCTTCTGTAATAATCTTAATGACGGAATCCGTCATAGGTAATACGCTTATCTGTGTTTTGCAATATGAGTGGATATCAGCAGCTTTTTATCACTATAGTTGTAATTGTTCTTTCTGCACCAGCTTTGATACTTTACCTTAAAAGCTGATAAGGAAAGCTTTGAAATAGAATGAATATGAGGAAACTTCAGCACGAAATCGACCTATTTTTCGTGTCCGTCAGACTCTCAGCGAGGTGAAGTGAATAATGTGTTGGCATTTGGAAAGCAGGAATCAAGCAGGCTGATAAGATTGTTTTTCTGCATAACAAGAATTTTATTATATTGAACATACTGCCTGTTAAGGATCTTAAGCGTTTTGCGAATATCATTGGCAGGTATGTACTCACGAAGGTCAAGCCATTTATCGATAGCAAACGAGGCTATTTTTTAGAGATCAACAAAGGATTGACTACGGATACAAATATAACCTGGTTGTGGAGTGCATTGGCGATCGGTTCATAATATGCACCTGTGTATTCCATAACAACCTTTGTTTCACCTGAAAGTGATTTGATGAGCTGCACAAGCTTATAGAGATCACTTTCTGTGTGAGATACATCAAATGGTTCAGCTATGACAATTCCAACTCCATTATATATCGTAATATTATTACAACGTTTTAATCATATTTTTAAACTATTGACGACTATTAAATGGAATTGTTTCCTCTGTAAAAAAACAGACCCTTATTTTAAACAGGGGTCTGATAAATTTAGCATTTTTCTTTCTTTTTTTTGAACTTTGTCAGATTGATTATCAACGCAAAAAGTGCCATAAAAAGAACTGCCACTATGAGAGTAACTGTCGATAATTTAATAAGGCTGTCAGTTAAGCCATACATGGATCTTGTGAGTGCATTATACACAGTGTCATTATGTATCGCAAGCCCGTATAATATTTTGTACCCTTTAGGATAGCACACGGAACAAGAATGAGCATTGAGGAACAGAAAAGTGAAGTGCCTACCCAATAAAAAGCAAACCGCTTATATGCTTTCTGTTTACTGCTACCATAACGCCTATAAATATAACAGCCGTTGCAATAAGAGCTATCCTTATTTTTCTCGCAAGCACAAGCAGATCTTTAAGCTTTGTGGAAATGCCATTAGGTTTATTTATATGGCTCAAAAGCATAACGTCAAGGTCGGATTCAATTGCCTGCTCCACATTTTTTTATTGTCTTATGCTTTATGTCTTCAAGTTCCTGAGTATATTCAACGCCTTCTTTTTTCAGCCCATTTTGTATGATCGTCTGAGATATTCTTTTCAAGAAGCGTAAAGTCTGCCTTAAACTCAGGAAGTTCGCTCTTTTCGCCAAGAATATAACTGAAAGTATCTTCAACATAGCTATAAATAGCGTTTGATACATCAGTTTTGTTAATCGACTTCTTCAGGTATCAGCTTCAACACCAGTGTAGGCATATTGTTGTTCAGAATATGTCTGTATCTCCTGGAAAGCCGTGTCCTCAATTTTTATCTTGTGCATACTGTTCGTATAGGTTGTCGGTTCAAAGAAAATATTATCTGCCGCAAACAGAAGTGACAGCGCAAGGAATATAAATGCCAAAAACAGCGAGATTATCAGATTAGGCAGGTAGTTGTATAGTTTTTTGTTTTTCACAGATCTTTCCCTCCTAATTCTTATATTCTTTGCTTACGACTTTGCAGATAACATATAGCCTCTGATCTGAAAGACCCATATATCCATTGTTCCAGCAAGTGTAGAGTATCAGATCATCTACAGGTGGATCTGCGGTCACGTCATAATACAAAAGGGAAGTATCTGTATCTGGAAGTACCTTAGTTTCTGTGACCTCATAAGTAAATTTGCCATAATCTGTTTTTAGTATCACTTGATCACCCACTAGAATATTAGGTAAATATCTGAAATAAGGTTATGTGCCGCAAGGACAACTCTGCCTGTAGCACCTATATATGCAGAATAGTTAGATTGCACAACCCCTTTTGCTAGGAGATCATCAGAGTCTCCCCAGTAAACAGGCTCTTTGTCAATGCCTGCCTTATCATTCTTTACGGTCAGCTCGGCATATTTGTCGCCGTAATACGGATAGATTATCTCATGCTGTTCCGTCTTATTTTCAGAATCTGGCACTGTGACTTTTGTTAATCCCTTCATAGGCAGTGCGTCTGCATTTCTGTATTTATTATCCTCTGATGGGTTTTTCAAATGAGCGTTCTCATTGAACGCTATTGCTGCATATCCTTGCAGCTCTATGAATTTTTTATAACTTACCAGCGTCATGATAGACAAACAAAGAGCCAAAACTAAAAGAGGCGTCAAGACCATTACAGCCACTGACGTCCTCTTATTTTTTTCAGTTTGTTTGCGTCAGACGAGGAAGCTTTAACCTCTTTCCTGACCATATCTTAGCACTCTTTGTTCTTCTTAACAGCTACTGTAATACCAAATGCACTAAGAGCAAGTGTAAGAACCGCAGCAACCTGAACAGCTGTCATGCTGTTTGCACCAGTATTAAGTGAACCGTTACCTGTGTTTGTTCCTATGTTTGTATTGCCATCTGAATCAACAACCTGAACGTTCCAATCCTTGCTTGTAAGCTCGTCTACCTTGATAGTAACACCAAAGTGTTTACCTGTAGCTACGCAAGCATCAGCAATAGCCTTTCTGCTATCCTCGCCCATTTCCTTAAACACCTGTCTAAGCTGATCGTTTGTTAGTGAAGCAAGATCTGTTCCTGCACCAAAAAGCTTGTCAGCAACAGGCTGAACATATGTAGCACCACAATCAGAGAGAGCCTTTACCATGTAATCATAGTCAGCAGAGCTGAACTTTGAAGCGTGAGAATCAAGGTAGTTCTTAAGCTCTGATACATGGTTAGATGGAACACCTGCTGATTTAGCTGCAGAAACAACATCGGCAGAAGAAGCTGCTGATGCACTTACAACCATTGTTGAAGCAATGATGAACGCAGTAACAGAAGCCGAAATTGACTTAAATATCTTTTTCATAACACCTATCACCTTTCGTAATATTTTCTTATAACAACATTATACACTATTAAAATTCGATTGTCAATATTATTATTGGTATTTTTTTCAGAAAAAAGCAAATATTTTTACGACAATTTGAAATAGTTATGTATAAGTGCGTATATGCGCTATTTTATGTAATTGTATATTGCTGGAAAATATGAAAGATCCTCGGCATTCTCAAATAAAAGACCTATAACATTACTGTATTGGTGCTTTTATGATTTTTGTCAAAGCTGATCTCAAAGCATTTAGATATAATTTCTACATTAATTATTATAATTTTCTGCTCAGGAAAGAGCTGAAGCACTTGTAAATGAAATGACCATAGAGGAGGCGGCTTCACAGCTTAGATATGACGCTCCTGCTGTCGAGCGGCTCGGCATTCCTGCCTATAACTGGTGGAATGAGGGTATCCATGGGCTTGCACGAAGCGGTGTTGCCACCATGTTTCCACAGGCAATAGGTCTTGCGGCTATGTTTGACACCGACCTTGTGTTCAAAGTGGCAGATATAACCTCCACAGAAGCTCGTGCCAAGTATAATGAGTATTCAAAGCGTGATGACAGGGATATATACAAAGGTCTTACCCTTTGGGCACCTAATATAAATATTTTCAGAGATCCACGCTGGGGCAGAGGTCATGAGACTTACGGTGAAGACCCTTATCTTACCGCAGAGTGCGGCAAGGCATATGTAAAAGGCTTGCAGGGCAGTGGCAAGGTACTGAAAACTGCCGCTTGTGCAAAGCATTTTGCAGTACATAGCGGACCTGAGGCTGTTCGCCATGAATTTAATGCAGAGGTTAATTGGAAAGACCTTGAAGAGACCTATCTTTACGCCTTTGAGGAGCTTGTGAAAAAAGCAAAGGTCGAGGGTGTAATGGGTGCGTATAATCGTGTGAATGGCGAGCCGTCATGTGCTAGTGAGTTTCTAATGGGCAAGCTCGACAAATGGGGTTTTGATGGCTATTTTGTTTCTGATTGCTGGGCAATAAGGGATTTCCACGAACACCATATGGTGACGTCTTCTCCCGTAGAGTCGGCCGCAATGGCACTTAAAGCAGGCTGTAATGTGAACTGCGGTTGTACGTATGTTCACCTGCTTTCTGCTCTTGACAAGGGGCTTGTGACAGAAGATGAAATCCGGGCTTCCTGTGTTGCTCTTATGAGAACTCGCATAAGACTTGGTATGTTTGACAAGTCAACGGAATATGACAACATACCATACAGCGTTGTTTCTTGCCCTGAGCATAAAGCTGTATCCTACCAGTGTGCAGTGAAGTCCATGGTGTTGCTCAAAAACAAGGGTATTCTTCCGCTTGACAAAAAATCAATATCAACTATCGCTGTAATAGGTCCAAATGCGGACAGCAGAGCGGCTTTAGAGGGTAATTATAACGGCACAGCCGACAGGTATGTTACTTTCCTTGAGGGTATCGAGGACGCATTTGATGGCAGAGTGCTTTATGCTGAAGGCTGTCACTTGTATAAGGACAGAGTATCGGGTCTTGCACAGGCAGGGGATAGATACGCCGAAGCTGAGGCGGCAGCGGTAAATTCTGATGTTGTGATACTTTGCGTTGGTCTTGACGCCACTATTGAGGGCGAGGAGGGCGACACAGGTAATGAGTTTTCATCAGGTGACAAGAACGATCTAAGACTTCCTGAAAGTCAGCGTGAGCTTATAAAGCGTGTCGCAAAGATCGGCAAGCCTATGATAGTGGTATGTGCGGCAGGAAGCTCAATAAATATCGAGCATGATTGTGACGCTCTTATTCACGCATGGTATCCGGGTTCAGAGGGTGGCAAGGCTATTGCGGATATTATTTTTGGTAAAGTGTCGCCATCAGGAAAACTGCCTGTTACATTCTATAATAGCGCCGACAAGCTGCCTTGCTTTACTGATTATGCTATGTCTGATAGAACATATAGGTACACGGAGAGAGATAACATTCTTTATCCATTCGGCTATGGTCTTACTTATGGAGATGTTGTTGTTACATCGCTTAGTTATGACGATGGCAAAGTTAATGTAGAGGTAGAAAATAACGGTGCCGATACTTGTGATGTTATCGAACTTTACATTAAATCACATTGTGATAATGCTCCGGAAAGGCTTATCCTGAGCTGTGCGGCTTCAAGAGGATTTTTGTCAAAAAATAATGGTGAAAAGCTTGATGTTGAAATCGAAATACCACTGTAATTGTTAAATTAAGCTGTCAGCTTATATGATTTTCCAACAAATACTTGGCTGATTTTGTTTATCTTATTGTATGTTATAACAAAAACCATTTTTTGTTGAAATACAAAAAACGTATCGTTTAAAGTTGACTTTTTGAATAGAATGTGATAAAATTATTATTGTACGGTTTATTTTTTTGGGAAAATAACGAAAATATCAACAATAGGGTGAATAATACAAATGAAAAAAAAATTACACTATCAAGGATCTTCTGGTACTTCTTCTCGGAAAGGTTTGGTATATCGTTGCCGCTTCAATAGTGTGTGCGATACTGGCCCTTTTTCGTATCAAAATTTGTTATGAGTAAGCATTATCAGTCACACGTTTCAATGTATGTTAAAAGTGCTGATAATCAATCAATGGGTCAGGATAAGACTAATGTTGACTTACAGGACATTGATGCTTCAAAGTCATTGGTACAGACCTACATTGTTATACTTACTGATGACCCGGTAATGAACGAGGTAAGCGATAAACTTCTTGAGATGTATACTCCTGAACAGCTTGCTCCTTATTTTACTGTAACAAGCGGCAGGGTTTCAAATGACGACCTGAGAAATGCTTATAGCATGATCGCTGTAAATCAGACAGAGGTACTTCAGATAACTGCCACAACAACCAATGCAAAGCTTTCTTCTGACCTTTGTAACATCATGGCTGACGTCGCTCCAAGCTTTCTTATAAGAGTTATCGGTGCAGGCTCAGTTGAAAAGATAGGTGATGCTGAGGTTTACAATACACCTGTTTCTCCTAACACCACTAAAAATGTTGCCCTTGGCTTTGTTGGTGGCTTGATGGTGGCTGTTCTAGTGATACTTGTTATTGACTTCTTTGACAACACTGTAAAGAATTCTGATGAGCTTGGCGACATTTATCAGAAGCCTATCGTTGGTGAGATAATGAATATTGGCGGAAAGACTTCTAAAAAGGATGAAGGTTCTTCTGCTGACAGAAAAAAACAGCTTCTGTTCAATAATAAGGATATACCGTTTAATATTGTAGAGAACTACAAAACAATGCGTACAAACCTTATGTTTACACTTCTACAACACGAAATAAGATAGTTGTCGTTTCTAGCCCTAATCCAAGTGAGGGTAAGTCTGTAACAGTTGCAAACCTTGCAGCTTCAATGGCTGAAACAGAAAATAAGGTTCTTCTTATTGACGCTGATATGAGAAGACCTGTTCAGCACAGAAACTTCAAGTTAAAAAACAATGTTGGACTTTCAACAATACTGAGTGGTGAAAGCACATTTGATAAGTGTTTGCATGAAACCAAGAATGGCAAGTTTGCTGTTCTTACATCAGGCGTTTTGCCTCCAAACCCGTCAGAGCTTCTTGCTTCTGAGAAAATGCGTGAATTGCTTGAATATGTTCAGCATAAGTATGATTATGTTATTGTCGACGGAACCCCGCTGCTTCCTGTAACTGACGTAATGAGCCTTGCAGACGAGGTCGCAGGCGTTCTTCTTGTGGCAAGATATGGCAGAACTACATATCAGGAGATAGAGGAGTCTATGAAGAAGCTTGAGATAGGCGATTGCAATCTGCTTGGGTTCGTTCTTAATGATATTTCCGCAAAGAACGGTTCTCATTACGGATACAAGTATAGCTACAAGTATAAATATGACTACAGCTATAAATACGGTGGGAAGGATACTTCTGCCGAAAGTTAAATGACATGGAGATGTTAGATTGACTACCGATTATCACAGCCACATACTGCCGAATATTGATGACGGCTCTGACAGCATCAAAACATCACTTAAAATGATAAAAATGATGAAACAGCAGGGCATAGGTATAATTGTGGCAACACCGCATTTTTATATGCACAGGGAAGCTTCTTTAGACAGTTATCTTGTCAAACGGCAAAATGCTTATGAGAAGCTCATGGCATCTGACCCTGCCGTGAAGGATATACATATTGGTGCTGAGGTGGCTATAGAAAAAGGCATCAGCGTATTAGGAGAACTTGAAAAACTGTGTATCAGCGGAACAAGACTTATTCTTCTTGAACCACCATTCACTCAGTATAACAGTTGGATCGTCGAGGAGATAGACGAGATAGCAAATTCTCGAAGGCTTATTCCGATAATCGCCCATGTACATAGATATATGGGCGTTTATTCAAAGTCAGATCTGAAAAGTCTGATGTCTGTGGATGCAGTTTTTCAGATAAATGCAGAAGCTTTTGAGCATTTTTCCACTAGACGTTTTGTTAATAAGCTTATTTCAAGTGGCAGAGATTTTGTCTTTGGAAGCGATGCTCATAATCTTGATGATAGAAAACCTAATTTTGATCTTATAGCTAAAAGATCTGGAAGTGAAAATATAAGACGTTCTGATAAAGTACTCATGTCTGCTATGGCTGACGAAGAAAGAATGTTTGCTTTTTAAGTATAGAAAAAATATTGATGATATTATAAATAGCCTGCACTGTGCCATTGAGGGGTGGCCATGGTGTGATCTTATTCATTGCTTTAATTGAGCGGAGGTATGTTTTATTTATGGAGAAAACAAGTGAGAAAAACAAAAAAGATAAAACATTGGATGCTTATTGCATTCTTTCTGTGTTTCTATGATATTGTTGCCGTAAATCTATCCTACATTTTCGGACTTTTTCATGGAAAGCGTCAAAAAGTAT
>VOFI01000160.1_pt1 | contig 38001 bp, 40 predicted proteins | sample 5384131 | NCBI WGS metagenome assembly VOFI01 (sample SAMN12384728, study PRJNA508395) | human gut metagenome | isolation source: healthy gut H | host: Homo sapiens | reverse complement strand
CCCTCGACGAGCGTGCGCAAGGGCCGTCTTGACTGCTTCCCGAACTTCCCAATCCCACTCCCCGAAGGGTTTGAGCAGGCGTGCCATGTGGCACTTTTTATAGATGATTTTCATTGTTATGTTTTTTTGTAGGGCGGCTTTCGCCGCCCCTGATTTTTATAATTCGACAATCCTTTCCACTCTGCCGTACAAGTGGTATGGGGTATTCTTGTTACACACGCCACGACTCTGCACGACCTCCATGCGTTTTAGGGACACCTCTATCGTTTCGATACGTTTGCCGTCGATTGTAGCCGAGAGTATGAGCGAGTCGGCTTTCAGATAGTATTCGTTGGTAAACACGCAGTGGTGCATGGCCTCGCCCTCCTGCCGTATGGCTTCAACGCTGTCCAATACCTTGATGCGGATTTCCCCGTCGGAAAACTCCACTCCGAAAAACCGTCCTTTGGCTTTGACAAACGAGGCTTCCTGTTCCAACGCCTTGCGCCGTTCCTCCTGCCGCCGTTCCATTTGCATGTGCCGCCGTTTTTTAGCCATGTAGAGGTCATGCGCTGCGGGCAGGTCTGCGGGACACACGAAATGGGCGTTATGCAGGTCTTTCCCGAAAAATCGCAGCAGGTCGATGTAGTCGCACCATTCCGTCGGTTTCCCGATAGCGTACCCGTTACGGATGGCGATACGGATGGCCGGCCAATAGTCTGCGATATTGCGGGAGGAACGGGCGAAAAAATCGCACGAGTGCCGTTTGTCCCGCTTTAAGCAGCGTTTCGGCCTTTGTTCTCCGAGAGCAGCAGGTGGATAAGGTCGAAAGGGGTTACATCGGGGGAGTTGTTTGCCGTAACCGCTTCGGCGCAGTTCGGGGATAAGCCGTTGCCGGGGATAGATGCGTGTGGGCGTGATGTTGTATTTCCCGTCGTTCTCCGCCCGCAGTTCCAATGCGCTCGACCAACTCCACCCGTGAACGAAGAAGCCCATCGGGCGCAGCCGTGCGAAGGTTGCGGAGCGTCCGTCGGGGGCAATCCACCGCTGTACGGCTTCGATATGGGTGTAAACGGGCGTCTGTCCCACTTTCGCCCAACACTCGATATAGACGAAGCGCAGGACTTGAAAACCCTTGCAGCGGGTTACGATGCACAAATACTCGTAATCGTTGAACTTGCGGCGCAGGGGGGTTTCCACTTTCAGCGTGGTGTGGCAGTGCGGACACTCGCACCCCTAACAGATTGTCCGTGAGTTCTCCGTTTTCGCTCTGCCACGTGTGGCCGCACTCGGTGCAGGTGATAAGTCCTTTCGGCGTGCGGCGTCCGATATGCTCGATGCAGTTCTTGTACCCCCATTCGATTTGTGCGGGGGTGAGCGGCGGCAGGTGTTTGCTTGCCGCCACGACGTTCTGTTGGAATTTTGTTCTCGGTTTCATAACTAAAATAGACTGGGCATTAGTTTGTTATCTTCGATTTTCTTGGGTTTGGACTTGGCTTTCGCCAACTTAGCGTAGGCTTCGCTCTCGGCCTTCCGTATGGCGTTCCGCCGTGCCTCGGCTTTTTCCTCCTCGGTCAGTTCGACGGTGTGATTGACCACTACCTTGCAACTGACGGGTTTGCCGATGTCGATGTCCTCCTCGTCGCAGCCGTGCGTTGAAGCGTCCCCCGAGTGCGTGAAGGGCGTCCTTGACGGGCTTGGTGTCCCCGAATACGGCTATCGCCTTCTCGGAATAGTCCACGATGATAAACCCGCCTTGCACGCTCGTTTCAGTGCGTTCCGCCCGTTTTTCGTCTTTCGGCTCGGGCAGACATATATTCTCCTCGTTTCCTGCGATATATGCCAGCCTGTCGATGTACCCTTCACGGGTGTAGTGGGTCAGTTTGCAGACACTCCACCCGTATTTCGGACTTTTGCCGAGCGTGAAAACGGGATAGCGGTGTTCGTTCTTGGGGTCGTATTCGGAGAGGTGCGCCGTTTGCGGGAAATTGGGGTACGCACGCTTCGGGTGGTCAAACACTCGTAAGAGGGGTCAGTGTATTCCGTTTCGTTGAGTTCGGCGATGATTACGCCCTGCACCCCTTCGGGCATGATGCGGCGTAACCTCTGCGCCCCTATTTCCGCTATGCGGTCATGCTCGGCTTTCTCTTTGGCGGCGGCGATGGCTTGCGCCGTGGCTTGCTCTTCCGCCTGCCCCACGAGCAAAGCCACCTCGAAAGCGTCCATGAACTCGGGGTTCACGTCGTCGTAGTACCTGCCGATACCGAATGTTTGCGAGAGGGGTCGCAGAATGTCCGTTTGGCTGATTTCCTTTGTTTCGGTATCGACCATGTGGTACACGTAGCCACGGGCGGTGTGTTCCACCTTGTAAACGACGTAACGCTTTCTGCTCGCACCCGCACCGATACCGATGATAACCTGGTTTTCCTTGACTACCTGCACCCGTGTGTCCGTGGTAGTCGCTCCGAATAATGAAATGTACTTTGTCATACCTGTAATAATTTAGAAGATGTGAGTGAATAGGAAATAGAAAAAGCCGGTTAGAGCCACGAGAGAAACAAGGCAGGAGAAAATGCCCCGCAGGATGTCATAACAGAACGTGAAGCCCAAAACGACCCAAATAAAGTCGATACCCCACACGTGGAAGCCCAAAGCCACCGCCCCGACCTTTACCGCCAACCCGACCTTTGCCTTTATGCCAAGTGGAAGGTTGGAGGATTTCTGTTTCCATTTATTTTTCTCTTCGTTTCTCATAACCTTTGACTTTTTTTTTATGCCGTAGCGGAGCCGGTATGGATGGAATCTGTTTCGGTAGCATCAAAAGGTGTCGGGGATAGCTGCTGCAAGATTTTGTCGGAAAATACGCTCGCCCGCAGGGAAAGAGGAAGATTTTGCGGCAAACCGCCCCGCGGCCCGATCTTGCAGCAGCGTGAGCCCCGTAACTACCTTTGCTACTGACAACAGATTTCCATACCGCGCTCCGCGGCATGAAAAAAAAGAGAGGAAAAGGTTATGGGAGAGAAACGGGGAGAAAACGATATGCCGTGAACGCTCGCGAAAGTCGGTTCACGGCTCACCCTGCATGGAATGATAAATCGCCCGCGAACATTTCCTTTCACGGGCGATTGGCGTATCGGAGCGTGCCGATCCCGTATCGGCGGAGGATCGTTTCCGCCGGACGTGGCGCCACTCGCTGCCACTTTTAAGACGGATACGTCCATATACCACTGGCTGATAACAAGATACTGTTCATTTGTGTACTTTTGGGCATCCGGGAAACAAAAAATGAAACAGAACATGGAAATAATAAGTATGGACGTGAAGGCTTTCGACGCGCTGGCAGGGCACGTGGAAGCCATTGAAAGAAAAGCCGAGGCGTTATGCCGCAGGCAGGAGGACGTGAGTTTGAAAAAATGGCTGGACAACCAGGATGTCTGTGACGTGCTGGGGATATCGAAACGTACCCTGCAAACCTACCGGGAGAAAGGGTTGCTGCCTTTCAGCCGCATCCGTCACAAAATCTTCTACAAACCGGAAGATGTCGGGAAACTGCTGCAATCGTCGCACTATCCTAATACCGCCGCGTTATGAGCCATTATTTCATCGACAAGCACGATCCGCGTGTGGCGGATCTCTTCCGGCGTTTGGAAAAGGCCGGCAAGGCACTGGATAAACTGGAATCCTCCGGAGGCCGGACACTCAAGGGAGAGCGGTTCGTCACCGACGAGGAATTGTCCCGGCTGCTGAAAATCAGCAGGCGTACATTGCAGGAATACCGCACGGCGCGGATCATTCCCTATTATTTGATTCAGGGCAAGGTACTATACATGGAATCCGAGATACAGAAATTTCTGGAAGATTCCCGGAAGAAATGTATCGGGGGACAGGAATGGGTATAAAAGAAGAACGGCCAAAACGTTGGCCGTTCTTCTTTTTCAGTTCAATATCGTGTTCATGCCGGGGAGCTGCCAGACGACGGCGGTCGTCGTGGCCCTTCGGACAAGCCACCGTCGGAAGGCTTCGGCATTCCCGGATTTTAAGCGGAAAGCCAGCGCGGCGATCATTTCGAGCGAATACAGCTCGACAATACCGCCGTCACGGTTGCGCTCCCGGCGGTAAACCCTCTCCTCACGGAGTATGCCGCTTTTGAGTATGGAGCGGATGTTGCTCCCCACGGCAGGAACGAAGACTCCGAACAGGTCGGCAATCTGGTGGCGCGTGAGCCATACACGGTTCTCCGGCGTGTGGATTTCCACCCGCCCGTTTTCAATGCTGATAGGTTCTCTTGTCGTCATAGTCATACAAATTTATCAATTTTTGTTATACTGTTCAACCGTTTACCGTTATAATATCTGCCGTTTCCGGTTCGTCCTCCTCGTAGAGATTTATTTTCCGGCCTTTGGTCTGTTCTTTCAGCCGTTTCAGTCCTCGTCCACCTTGCGGTCGGTCACTTTGGCGTAAATCTGCGTGGTGGAAATGCTCTTGTGTCCCATCATGCGGCTGACAGTTTCGATAGGCACACCCAACGAGAGCGTGATATGTGTCCCGAAATTGTGCCTCGCCTTGTGAAAGGTCATGTCGAAGCCGTATGTCCGTCCCAGTTCTCTGGTGAGCTTGATGAGATACCCCCGGCAATAGAGGTTGAAAATCCTGTCGCTTTTACGCTCGTGGCGGTATTTCTCGATGATCTGCAACGGCACGTTCAGCAGGCGGATGGCCGAGGGCGTTTCGGTCTTCTGGCGCCGGATGTGTATCCAGTACGTTCCGTCGTCCGACTGCGTGATGTCTTTTTTTTCGGACAAGCGTTTCAGGTCGGCGTAGGACAACCCCGTGAAGGTAGCGAAGAGAAACCAGTCCCGCACCCGCTGGAGGTTGGGTTTATCGACGGGAGTTTCCATCAGCTTTTGAGAGGTCTTCGAGTTTCAAATGGCGGCTCTTGCGCCGGGGCAGTTCCGGGTGCAGCTTCCCGTAAGGGTCGCGCCGGAGTGTACCCTGACTGACAGCCCGCTTGGTCATTTTCTTCAACCGGTAAAGATGCTCGTGTACTGTCTTGGGTTTCATTTCACGATCTGTACGCAGGAATATTTCAAAATCATCGTAGAACTCCCGGTCAAGGCTCCGCAACGCTACATCCTCCTTTTCCTTCCTTTTTTTTTTTTCACGAAGGAGGCTAAAATATTATAGGAGTTCTCGTAACTTTCATAGGTTTCTTCCTTGCGATCCACGCCGACACGCTTGCGGAACTCCTCGTTATGCTCGCGGAACAAGGCAAGGAGGGTGAACGGTTTCTGCCCGATTCCTTCCACGGCGTTTTTGACCAGCTCGGCCGTCACGAAACCGAGGCTTTTACGAATATGACGGTAATGCCCGGTGATTTTTTCGGTCAGTTTCTCTATTGCCAGGTTTACCGTTCGGGCGTTCTCGCTTCGTCCGTTCGCCCTTTTGGTTTCCGGATTCCAAAGCGATGGATCGACAAACGCGTTGATATTGATCGGGGCCGACTTGGCATCGATGCTTACCTTGCATAACAATTTACATGTTCCGTCCTTGCGGACTTTCGTGCGGTTGATGTAGAACAGCAGGGAGAACGTGCTGCGACGTTTTATCTCTTTATTATTCGTTTCCATAATCGTTGTGAATTTGATTGTCAATGATAGATTAAATAGCTACGGAGAAGCGGCCGGCAATCTTTTCCTCTAAAGACCGGGTATCCATGTCGATCTTGTCATCGGTCACTTTGGCGTAAATCTGCGTCGTGGAAATGCGGCTATGCCCCAGCATTTTACTGACGGTTTCAAGCGGGACACCATGCGAAAGCGTGATCTCGGTGGCGTAGGTATGGCGTCCGCAGTGAAAGACGAGCTTCCGTTCAATTCCGCAAATGGCGGCAATACGTTTCAGTGTCCGGTTGAGTTCGTTGTTGCTGTACATCGGCAGCAGTTTCCCTTCCGGGGCCATATCCCGGTACTTGTCGAGGATGAGTAACGGTATGTCGAGCAACGGCACTTCATAGTCGATTTTCGTCTTCTTGCGGGCGGTCTTGATCCATACCTCACCGTCCTCGGCCACTTCCAGATCCTCCGTCGCCAGGCGGCACATGTCCCCGTAAGGGATACCCGTGTAGCAGGAGAAGAGGAACAGGTCGCGGATATGGTAGAGTTTCGGGTCGTGCAGGGGTGTGGTCATCAGCCGTTGTAACTCCGCGGCGGTAAGGTATTTCTGTTCCCGCTCGGGATGTTCGGCTTCATACCCCGCGAACGGGTCGGCAGTGATAATCCCTTCCGCGATGGCTTCCCCGACAATCGTGTTCAACCGTGTGACAAGCAACACGATAGTTCCCAGGGCAAAGCGGCGCTCCGTGCGTAGGTAGAGGTCATAGTTGTCGATGAATGAACGGTTCAGGGCCGTGAAAGGAACATGTATTTCTCCTGGATGAAAGCAGCCACACAGTTACAAGCATAGCGGTAAGATTGTGCTGTTCCCTTTTCCCGGTTCACGCCGACACGTTTCTCGAAATGTTCGATGAACGTCCGGAAATAACCCAACAGGGTTTCCTGCCCGAAAGCCGTCCCCAACAACAGATTCCTTATTTCTTCAGCCGTTACATTCTCACGGGTGGCTGACAGTTCGTCATAAATGGAAATGGCTGAAGCTCGCAAATCGTCCAGTTGCCGGTTGATTTCCCGTGCGGCGTTACTTTTACCCGTGGCACGTCCGGATGCCCACAGTGCAGCGGGTACGGACATTTTCGCACTAAAAGCCGCTTCTGAAAATTTGCCGACAGCAAGTTTCGCCATGACCGGGCAATGTCCCTCGTCATTCATTTCGCTCTTTTTGAGGTAGAACGTAACCGTTACATCCGTCTGTTTCATAACTCTATTTTTTTTTATGTTGCAAAATTACTTGATATAGAGTTATTTACAGTTATGAAAATTATAGCGGAACAAAGAATAAAACCCCGGATGCCGGTAACATAACCTGTATTTCCATGAAAAACGGAAAAAAACGGTTATCTTTACGGGCAAAATATAGGGTTCTTTGCATGGTGAACGGTAAAACCGCAGGTGGTTAAGCGTTATTTTGCCGGATTATCCGGGGCTAAAAAAGGCAACGGACAAGTAGCAAATCTTTCTCTTAACCTTTCATTATCCTGCATTTTAGCGATTTGGAAAGGTATAGAAGAATTTGGCTTAACTCTCCTCAATACCAAACACTTACTTTATTTATCCAAATTTTGCCGTTTTTTTGCGAGTTCTACTTATCTTTGTAGCTAGGAGATTTTAATTGCATTATTGAACTCTCACACATTGGATTGGGTGAATGCCTCAACGTTAGTTTGGCTATAAGGAGAAGAATATTGACGCAATTGAAGGACTTGAAGTTGATTGAAAGAATGGGAATTGATGAAAAACAGGACATTGTAAAGTAAGCAGTAAAGGTAAAAGTCTTAAAAACAGACTGAAATGATGAAACTAAAATTTAAATAAAATGCATAAGGTTTGGTTATATGCTCCGGGAGAGAATGCGTCTAAATGGGATGTGTGTCTATCTCAAAACATAATGTGTATTGGTTGGGATGAAATGGGCAATCTTTTGGAATATGCTTCAAAGAAAGAAATGGCAGCTAGGTTGCAGGAAATATATGATAAGCCGGAGGCCTCGTTTAAAAATGACAGCCTGGCATTATGGGAGTTCGCTCATGAGATGCAGGCCGGTGATATTGTTATAGTCAAGAAAGGGCAGAATCAAATAATAGGGCGTGGGATTGTGGAAGGTGATTATGCCTTTGATGAGTCTTTTTCTGATTTTAAGAATGTCCGTAAAATGCAATGGACGAATGCCGGAGAATGGGAGAATATAGGTAAGAATGTCCAAAAGACCTTGACCGATATAACCAAGTATCCGGATTATGTGGAATCTTTGGAGAAACTATTTGAGGATAAATCTCAAAAGCAATATTGGTGGCTTGTGGCTAGTCCTAAGATATGGAGCTTTTCGAAAGCTCCGGTTGGTAAAATACAAGACTATACTCTTTATAATGATAGTGGAAATCAGCGAAGGATATTTCAAAATTTTATTGATGCAAGAGAAGGCGATATTGTTATAGGCTATGAAGCTACTCCTGTGAAGCAGGTGGTAGCTATAGCGGAGATAGTCAAAGCTGCTGATGGACAAAAAATATATTTCAAGAAGACCGAAAGCTTGCTGAACCCGATTGATTATTCGGTTATAAAGGATATACCGGAATTGAGCGGTATGGAATTCCTGAAGAATAAGAATGGGTCGTTCTTCAAATTAACAAAAGATGAGTATAACGTATTGGCGGATTTGATCCGTGATGAAAACCCTATAACAGTCAACAAACGTAATCCTCCATATTCCGGGAATAATTTCCTGGATGATGTTTTTATAAAATCAGAGGAATATACCAAGTTGAGAAGTCTGTTGCTGGCAAAGAAAAATATCATATTACAGGGTGCTCCGGGTGTCGGTAAAACGTATTCGGCAAAACGCCTGGCTTATTCTATTATAGGAGAAGAAGATAGAACTAAAGTAGAGTTTATCCAGTTTCATCAGAATTATTCTTACGAAGATTTTGTGATGGGATATAAGCCGAAAGAAGATGGCGGTTTTGAATTAAGACGAGGTGTATTCTATAATTTCTGCCGGAAAGCCCAAAGTGATCCGGATAAGAAGTATTTCTTTATTATTGATGAAATTAATAGAGGAAATATGAGCAAGATTTTTGGCGAGTTGCTGATGCTCATCGAAAATGATTATCGGGGAGAAAAGCATAAAATCCGTCTTGCATATAACGATGAGTATTTTTCTGTCCCGGAGAATCTTTATATTATAGGTATGATGAACACTGCAGACAGAAGCCTGGCTATGATAGATTACGCTTTACGCCGTCGGTTCAGTTTCTTTGATATGACGCCGGGATTTGATTCGGTTGGTTTCAAAAAGTATCAGGAGGATCTTGATTGTGAAGTCTTTAATAAAGTGATTGATGCCGTCAAAGCCCTGAATATTGAGATTGCTAAGGATGATTCGCTCGGAAAAGGCTTTTGTATCGGTCATAGTTATTTCTGTAACCGGGAATCTATTGATAATATGTGGCTTGAGAATGTGATTGAATATGATATTGCCCCTATGTTACGAGAATATTGGTTTGACAATGATAAGAAATTCAAAGAAGAAACGGACAAGTTATTGAGCCTGATAAAATGACAATAGACAAAGGTATATTCATTCGCAATATCTACTATATGCTGACTTATGCTTTTCAGGAGCTTAAGCAGAACAACTATGAAGAAATAGCCGGTGAAGAATTTGAAGAGATTCATGATTTGTTTGCTGAAATTCTGCTTCGTGGCATTTCGTTTCAATTAAAACAGGGGTTGCATAAAGAATATATTTCCTGTCATGGTTCGTTGTCCACATTGAAAGGGAAGCTTGATATATGTGGTACGGTCAATAATCTAATGCGGAAACAACAGAAAATTGATTGTGAGTACGATGAATTATCGGAGAACAACAAGTTTAATCAGATATTAAAAACAACTGTTCAATTCTTGCTGAAACATCCGAAAGTCAAATCGGACAGGAAGGCTGCGTTGAAGCGCCTTATGCTCTTCTTTAGTGACGTGGAGGCCGTTGATATCCTGACGATAAACTGGACTACTATGCGCTTTGATAGAAATTGCAAGACTTACCGGATGCTTCTGTATGTTTGCTATTTTATTCTCGACGGGATGTTGATGACTACGGAAAGAGGTGCTTATAAAATGAAGGAATTTTCCGATGAACATATGTGCAGACTTTACGAGAAGTTTGTTCTGGAGTATTATCGGAAACATTATCCGGAATTAAAAGCAAAGGCAACTCAAATAGACTGGAATATTGACAAAGAACAGTCGACTTCCAGTATTCTTCCTATCATGCGGACGGATATTATGCTGACATTTAAAGAACGAACACTGATTATTGATACCAAGTATTATAGTAGGTCAATGCAGTCCCAATTTGACAAAAGGACTATCCATTCTAATAACCTATATCAGATTCATTCTTATGTAATGAATTACGATACTAATCATACGGGGAAGGTGGATGGGATGTTATTGTATGCCAAGACAGAAGAAGATATAACGCCTGATGGACAGACGACATTTAGGGACGGAAACGTCATATATTACAGGACACTTGACTTGAATCAGAATTTTGAGAATATCAAGAAACAGTTGGATGGATTTATAGGGCAAGGTTGAACAATAATAGACTTATGAGAATAGAGAATTTGGTTGTTAATTGTACTGCAAGATATCCTCGGACTTGTAGGAGAACACCTTTTGAAGTGGTAGTATACGAACTAAACTATTCTTCGGAAGACAAGGAACTTATGGATTTGCTTAGAACAAAGGCGGAAGAGCTTGCACGGCAAGTAAATCCTGGTGCTGCAAACAATTCTATGCATGAAATATCTCCTGAACGTATTTTGGCTGATTGTATAGCAGGAGTTGTATCGGAATATTTTTGGAAACTTTATTTGAATTCCGAAGAGAATGTCGTATCAGAAACCGAATTTGATGATGCGTCAAGGCAAATAGATCTTAAAGTAATATCTAACAATAAGAAAATAGAAGTAAGATCCTCATTTCCGAGAAATGGAATAGAATTTGCGATATGTCATCCGTCTTATGAATTCGATGTGATTGGTCCATATAGTAACAATTACAAACCTGGAGAAATACAGAAAGATTACTATGTTAGAACTTTGTTTCATTTGTATAATCCGACAGATATTATTTCTATGATAAGTGCAGATAGTTTCAAGGTTTATTTGACTGGTGGAGCAACATGGGATATGATGATTGATAATGATTATTCTAAAAATAAAACTCTTTTGCCTGACTTTGGTTTGGGGGTTATACAGAAAGCATCTTATAGAGTCGTACCTTTTAGTAAATCTAAAGATACACGAGAGATAAAGCGTGTTATAATAGAAGATCAACAAGTCAAAAACTAATGATAAGAAGAAGACTCTTTTATATGAAAGTTTTATGAGAGTGTCCGGATTGACTTTCATTTGATAAATATGGATCTGATGAAATCATTATCTTTGCACCGGAATGGGGCTGTTAATTAATGAAGAGGATATTATGCTTACATATACATATATTGAACACGGAAAATTTGAGTTACGGGAGAAGCCGGAACCGGAAATAGTAAATTCACGGGAGGCAATTGTACGGGTGACTCTTGGCAGTATCTGTACCAGTGACCTGCATATCAAACACGGTAGTGTGCCGCGTGCAGTACCCGGAATAACGGTCGGGCACGAGATGGTAGGTGTTGTGGAAAAGGTGGGGGCTGATGTCACCTCGGTCAAGCCGGGGGATAGAGTAACAGTGAATGTTGAAACATTTTGCGGAGAGTGTTTTTTCTGCAGACGGGGGTATGTTAACAACTGTACTGACCCGAACGGGGGATGGGCTTTAGGTTGCCGCATTGACGGCGGTCAGGCAGAATATGTCAGAGTTCCTTATGCTGACCAGGGGCTGAACCGTATTCCTGATACAGTCAGCGACGAACAGGCTTTGTTTGTCGGTGATGTGCTTGCGACAGGTTTTTGGGCAACTCGTATTTCAGAGATTTCCGAGGATGATACTGTGCTTATTATTGGCGCCGGTCCTACCGGAATCTGTACTTTGTTGTGTGTGATGTTGAAGAAACCGAGGCGTATCATTGTCTGCGAAAAGTCTCCTGAAAGAATCCGTTTTGTGCGTGAACATTATCCTGACGTGCTGGTGGTGGAACCTGAAAACTGCAAGGAATTTGTGATTCAAAACAGTGAACATGGTGGTGCTGACGTTGTTTTAGAAGTAGCCGGCAGTAAGGATACTTTTCGTCTGGCATGGGAATGTGCCCGTCCTAATGCTGTTGTCACCATAGTAGCTCTTTATGACGAGCCTCAAATTCTTCCTTTGCCTGATATGTATGGCAAGAATTTGATTTTTAAAACAGGTGGAGTGGACGGATGTGATTGTGCCGAGATTCTTAATCTGATTGAAGAAGGCAAAATAGATACTACTCCTCTTATTACACATAGATTTCCGTTGAACGAGATTGAGGAAGCTTATCGTATATTTGAAAATAAATTGGACGGAGTCATTAAGGTAGCCATTTATCAATGATCAGTTATGTGAAAGAAGCGATTGTATGTTTAATTGAAAGTTATAAGCAGTAGTATGCCTGTTATTGAAATATCATCTTTATCTCATCCCGGAGTTGAGGTGTTCAGTACTCTTACTGAAACTCAGTTACGTAACCGTACCGAACCCGGCAAAGGGATTTTTATAGTAGAAAGTCCGAAGGTTATCACGAGAGCTTTGGACTCCGGTTATGAACCTTTAGCTATTTTATGCGAGTACAAACATATTGTCGGTGATGCTGCTGAAATCATTGAACGTTGCGAAAATGTGCCTGTTTATACTGGCAGTAGAGAATTACTTGCTACGTTGACAGGTTATGTCCTGACACGTGGAGTTCTCTGCGCCATGCGTCGCCCCGAGCCGCGCAGCATGGAAGAAGTATGTCGGGAAGCCCGGCGCATTGTAGTCATTGACAGTGTGGTTGATGCAACTAATATTGGTGCTATTTTCCGTTCGGCCGCCGCTCTTGGAATTGATGCCGTATTACTGACTCGCAACTCTTGCGATCCGTTGAACCGCCGTGTGGTCAGGGTATCAATGGGAGCAGTTTTCTTTGTGCCATGGGCTTGGATGAACGGTTCCCTCAGTGACTTGGGTAAATTAGGCTTTCGTACGGCTGCTATGGCGCTCACAGATGATTCTATTCCTATTGATAATCCTGCCTTAGTGAATGAATCCAAATTGGCTATCGTCATGGGTAACGAAGGGGAGGGACTTTCACATGAAACGATCACTGAGGCTGATTACGTAGTCCGTATCCCTATGGTGCATGGTGTTGATTCGCTTAATGTAGCCGCTGCGGCGGCTGTTGCCTTCTGGCAACTTCGTGTTCCGCAATCCTGAGACTAGTATGCTACAATACTGTCTCCTAAGTATTTGCGGGTAACACAATTTGCCACTAATTACAATAGAATAGCAAGTTCATTTGCTATTCTCCACTAATGGTAGCCACCATTCGTCGATTACCACCATAATTCCGAAATTCACAGAGATAGATACGTTGCCAAGTTCAGAGGTTTAGCTTTCCATTTGTTATAGGTATTGTGACCGACGTTCCTATGATTGAGCTTTTTGCATGAGCCGGCATATCGTCATTTCCTTCTAAAGTGTGTTGATAGTACGGTTCACGTTCTTTCACTAAGTGGTTGAAAATGCTTTCCATATCCATACGAACATCAGGATCTGCATTTTCGTTAATACTTAGCCCGGCGGAAGTGTGTTTGATAAATAAATGCAGTAATCCAACTTCGGGTAATGGCGGCAGATTACGTAATATTTCTCCGGTTATAAGATGAAAGCCACGTCTGCGTGACTGTAAATCAAATTCTACTTGTTTCCACATATTAATTAATCAAAGTACAATTAGTGCTAAATATGATTCTATTTGCCTACACAGCATATTTACATCACTGATTATCAGTGACCATTCATTTTAATCGGTACAACCACAGTTTTGACAAATGCACAGAATGTAGGGACAAATGCAAACCGCTGTATTTCATAGCTTTGCATATACGTGTTGTACCGCCTCTTTTCAGCCTTTTTGTGGAATGTCCGCTATCAGATACAAGGTGTTGAGTGATAGGGCATTTCCGTAGGTGTGTTACAGAACGCTTGTTGAATACAAAGGTAGTGGTTTTCTTGGGATTTCTGTGGTTTGCGTGGACTTTTTCTTCCAAAGAGGTTGATTTACAGTAGAAAAACGGTTATAGAGCCAGAAAACTTTTGTAGATATACACTCGATTCGCTTGGAAAAGTGTAGAGAAATGGGTTATATTCGTTTGAAAAAGTGTAATGAAGTTGAATTATTCGCTTGAAAAAATGTAATTGCTTCCGTTTGCCCACAATGGAAAATGTTTGTATGTCCCAACAGAAACACTTATATGCTTGTAACAACTATTATATCCTATCGGGTATAATTCTGCTTATTGTATCAATATTATACCCGAAATGGTATAAATCAATAGATATGACTGAACTCCATAATGTCGAGCATTTAATATTGGATACATAGTTTGAACACCAACAGATTAAAGTCTCATGAATATCACCGGAAACAATTATTGTCTTAGTTTCGGGAAAAGATAGTGAGAATATGCCGTTATGGTTCATCTTATGTTCCTGTTAATAGTGTTTATAGATAGAATTAATCCTTACCAAACAATCCCTTCTCTTTCCACATCTTGATTTCTTTATCAAAATCAGAAAGATACTCTGTGTCTTGAATCAAGCGAAATTTATCATATTCAGCGTATGCCTTTTCTTTCGCTTGTTCGGCAGAAATGGTGCCAGCCTCATTGTATTTGTCATACTCATATAGAGTCAGGAAATCATCCAATTGCTTTTTCCAATCTGCCATCGTAGTAATAATCTGCCGTTCTGCACGAAGTTCTGCAAAATCAAGGAATGCAGTTGATAGACGATTTAAGGCTGAGACTTCCTTGTCGGACAAGTAATTCTGGGCGATAATTGTATCCGACTTTTGGACTCTGCCATCAGGTGCATTTTTCCAAGTGGTAAGTCCCATGTGGGGCATTTGGCATCTGCTCTTGAAAATACGATTTCGGTTGCCGTTTGATGGGAAGTAGCCCAATACATCATATCTTGCACCCTCTTGAAGAATTGTAGGGTGGTCTCAGCCTTAGGATCATAATCGGCACTACATTCGGCATATACATCAGTGATTTTCTGATAATATCGGCGTTCCGAAGTCCGTATTTCTCGGATGCGTTCTAATAAATCATCAAAATAATCTTTGCCAAAATGCTTGCCCTGTTTCAATCGTTCATCATCTAACACGAATCCTTTGACTATCATTTCTTTTAGAACCGATGTAGCCCACATCCGGAATTGGCCCGCTTGATAACTGCCCACACGAAACCCAACAGCAATAACCGCATCCAAATTGTAGAACAATGTATCATCGTTCTTGCCATCAAGTTCAGTTGTTCGAATTTTTCGAATAACTGAACTCTCCTCCAATTCTCCGCTTTTGAATATCTCTTTCAGATGGTTATTGATCGTATTCGTTTCAACACCAAACAAATCGGCCATTCGCTTTTGCGACATCCAAAATGTTTCATTATTGAAGATGACCTCTATACGGCTTTCTCCTTGTTTCGTCTTGTATAGCAATATGTTGGAAGATAGACTGTTGTCTATTAATTCAGGAGTTGATATTTCTTGTTTGAAATATTCTTTTGCTATCTGTACTTGTGGCTTCTTACTATCGGCATTTTCAGCAATCATCAAACAAGCGATTCGTGATAGATGTATATTCTCCACCTTACGAAAGGAGCCGGAATTTAGTTTGACCATCTCAAACGTAGCATTAAAATGCTCGGTAGTGTTACAACCTTTCTTATTGGCTATGGCGATAGCTTTGTTTAGAGTACGATTGAATTTTTTTGGTATGTGCCATAGCCTAATGCGGTGCACAACTCACGAGAAGTCCAATACTCCGAACCTTTATTATCTTGCTTTTTAATCTGTTCAAAGTCGGATTGAATAGGGGGTATATTATTCTCGTTCATCATTATTTCAGATTATTGGAGTTATACACCGCCAATCCTTTAATCGTCAACATATATTTCTGACGAGGATGACGGGGCTTGTCTGGGTAGAGCATAGAAACAAATCCCTCTTTCATGGCGGGATTCAGTGAATATTCCATAAAATTCTCACGGTTCTTTAAACCTACGGCTGCCATCATCTCTTTGACTGATAATCTATTGTTTGCAAGTACCTCTATTAAACGGTTGATATTCTCATTATCTATCTGTAATGGATTATCTAAGCTTGTCGGGGTACTTGTCGGGGTACTTGTCGGGGTGGAGATACCCATGTCTTCGGGGGCATTAACCACCATGAAACGATTCCTCAATTCATTGTTTTCTCCTATCAATAGATTTCGGAAGAATCGTTCTAAATACACAGGCTCTCTTTTGATGCCTTTTTGTATGTTTTGATAATTTGCCCTAACCAAAGCATTACGGAAATACCAAGAATGATTGGCAAAAAGGTCGTTCTCGACATTGAACCCATCGAACGTAAATACTGTATCGTAAACACAGCTGTTGTTCTTGTATTTCCTTCTCCAAACGGATGAATTTGCCACAAACCTGATACAAATTGGGTAATATGAGTGACAATTTGGTCTATATATAATCCTGTATAATCAAACGCCTTTTCTTGTTCAAGATCATACTCTATGGCTCTGCGAATGTCGGGAGCAGATACATAGAATACGGTGTCGCCACGAAGCACCCATTCTTTTTTGGTGATATTGTAATCTCTGATTTGTCCGGCAAACTTGAATACTCCATCAAATATACGCCGATGAATGGCGGTCAATCCGGCTACGGTAAAAGCAAATGAACGCTCATTCAATAGTTTGGTTATATTGGCAGAAACTTTATCCGCTTCTTCTGTTTCGTTATCCTTTTCAGTACGAATGTCTTTTGAATCGTAGTAACTCTTGATAAGTTGTTGTACTTCATCAATGGTTATGTCTCCCTCAATATGCTTGCGAGCAGTTTCAATAAGATAATCCGAGGGCTTCAAGCCATCTACCGCTTGAAGTCCTATTGCCGTTTGCCAAGCATAGCCTCTTTCACGCTTTTGCGGTTCGCCTTGCTGGATGTATTCATCGAAATTGACCATCGTAATATCATTTCGCATGTTTTCGTATAGCAGATACTATGCTTTCTGTATTCCAATGAACAATTTCGTCGGCTCTATCATTTACAATAGCAGAAATTCGCTCTTGTCCTCTTGGGATTACCCCAATAATTGGAACTCCTTTTTCTATAGCTTTGTCAAGCTCCCATTTCATCCAATCACTATATGAAGCATAGATTCCAGCGATACCTAAAACAATATCCGAAGCCGCTATTCTTTCTGAGATTCGCTGTCTTATGTAATATGTATTCATTGAATTTATAGAATCTGTTGGTGGAAATTCTGTAAATTCAACATTAAAGTACCCTCTTGATTCGAGAAGGTTTCTTAACGATTTTAAGTCATTTACATGTGACCAAGAATGACTAATGAAAATTTTATATGTTTTAGCCATGTTTTTATTTCTTTAAAATTGATTTTGTTTTCTCGAAACTATCTATTTGCCATTGTAAGGGTTGCTGGTCGTGAAATAGTCTCTCATACTTTTCAGCTTCAGCATGGTTGCCTAATGCAAGATAGGCATTAGATAAAGAAGCATATTTCCAAAGCAACTCTTCGGCTTCTGGGTCTTCAAGAGATTTCAGAATTATATCAATAATCTCAGCATATGTGAGTTTGGCTTCAACTATAGAATGTGTCTTTAGTTCTTCTGATATCTCATGCAATGATTTTATATACATACAAGTTGCATAGTTTTCACCTGTATAATAATCTTTATATTGATTCCATCCTTTTTTATATGAATCTATGGCTGAGTTAAGATAACTTTTATCGGATGTTATTTCCCATAATCTTTTATTTATTGCTCCTAAAATTCCAAGAGTTTCTGTATCTGTTTGGTTTCCTATTTTCGCCATTATTAGCATAGCATCGGTCAACGCTCTTTGTGTAGATGGTACTTCACTTTTGTAACGGCACAACGCTCGTTGTTGAATATAGTATTTTTCATTTTCTGTTTTAGAACACAATTTCTCCCACAATTGTTCTGCTTTAACAAAATCACCTTTTGCCATATTATCTTTCGCCATCTCAGTCAAAGCATAAATAGAATCTTCATTATTTTTCAATTCTCCAATGATACTGGAGATTTCTTCTTCTGAAATTTCCGGTTTTTTTATTTGATGAATGTAAGAATAAAGTGGGCTATCCGTTTTAGGCTCATTGATGACACTTTGAATTAAAGTTCGAAGCTGCGGAATACATTTCTTTGCTTCTGCTTCTGAAATTTCATTTCCTAAATGTTTGTAACTTATTATTCTATCGTGTCCAATATCAAACGGTATTTTCCCTTCATCTTCTTTAATGATTATTGTAGAATATGGACGTAATGCATGACGTACTCCTAATTCGTATATTGCATTAGGGTTAAAAGTTGATATGTCTGCAATAACAATGTCAGCGTAATATAAGAGTGCATACATACTTCTATCAATTATTCCAGATTCTACAATCTCGTCAGCGCGTATGCATTTGCATCCAGCGGATTCTACGGCAGGACGGATTATTTTTTTATACGTAGCATCTAAATCAATAGTACGGTTAGTATCTGGATCCTTTTTCTTGCCGAATCCCATTACTATAAAACATAAATTCCTTTCCATTATTTATAAATTCATTTAGGTCTAACAATTACTTCACTTGCTATAGGATGATTACGCTTATTGAATGCTTGTTCAATATAAGCGTTAGGATTACATTTGAAGTCATCCCATTTAACTAAGATGCAAAATCGATCATCTTCATCATATGCACATTTTCCGTGATTATTTAAGTAATAATTTTTACTAAATTCTTTAATAGTAGTCGCATCGTTAATAGCTACAGTATTATGACTTTTACCACAGATAGAGCATATATGTTGTCCTTTGTATATTGAATCATACATTGAAGGTAATACAACTCCTAAAATTCCGTTTCGAGTATTACCTTCGCTATTATACAATGACGCTTGTAGCTCTCTCTTTATAAATTTCTGTTCTTTCCACCCCAAAGTCTCTGCACTCTGTGCCCCAATCAAGAAGATTGTAACCGTTGAATCAGACAAATAATCTTCTCTGATTTTTCGCATAATATAGTCTTCGTCTTCAGAATTAATAGGGGTATTTAGCGACTTGTCTATCATGTCAACTTTTTCATTGGCACTCCATTTTTGTATTTCTCGTTTATACCAACTATCTTCTGTTTTAAAAGAAATATAACATTTATGTCCCATATGCTTATGTTTTTGCGTACAAAAATACAAAAAAGACCCGAATTATCGAATATAATTCACTACATTTGCACTATAAAATCATATTAAAGAATGAAACTGAATAGAATAAAGACTGTTTTATCCGAAAAAGGTATTTCTCAAACGTGGTTAGCTAAACAGCTCAACAAGAGTTTTAGTATGGTCAATGCCTATGCCTGTAATAGGATTCAGCCTAATTTGGAAACCTTGCAACAGATTGCGGAGATATTACAAGTTGATTTGAAAGATTTGATAACCGATAAAAAGGAAAGGTTACAATAGTATTTAATTAGGTTGGGAGGATCGGAGACCTTTTGCAGTTTATTGCAGATGTATCTATGAACTTCCGATAATATACAATATTAAGAACATGACTCCTGAAGAAAAAGCAAGAATAAAGATAGACCAGTGGTTTACTGATGCAGGTTGGGAAGTTGTCAATAGGGATGCTTATGAACCTACTTGTACGGCTGTAGCTATAAGAGAAGGTTTATTGAAAGGAAATCTTGAAGCAGATTATTTCCTTTTTATTAATGGGAAAGCAGTGGGCGTGCTTGAGGCTAAACGTGAAGAAACGGATGCTTTTGCTTCAAAAGTATGCGACCAAGCAACTTTATATGCAAGAAGTGTTCCGAATATCTATCAGACATACCAAAAGCCATTGCCTTTTATCTTTACCTCGAATGGCAAGGAACTATATTTCTGCGATTTTCGTGAACCGGATTCTTATTTCAAGCCGATAATGGCTATCCCTACGCCACATGAATTGGTTAAGAAACTGGGGATTGAGGATACATTTGCCGGACTTCCTACATTGAAAAAGAAAGGGCTTCGTGATTGTCAATATGAAGCGGTAACAGAACTTGAAAAGAGTTTCCGTGCTGGGCAAAATCGAGCGTTGATGGTTCTTGCCACCGGTGCGGGTAAAACATATACGGCTTGTCTTGCTGCCTACCGAATGCTTTCTTATACACCCATGCGTAGAGTGTTGTTTCTTGTTGACCGAAATAATCTTGGAAAACAAGCCGAGGGAGAATTCGGAACTTTCCGTCTGACAGAGAACGGGGATGCTTTCAATACTATCTTTACGGTCAATCGTCTTCGCTCGTCTTCTATCCCTTCTGATAGCAATGTCGTTATTTCTACAATACAACGTCTATTCTCATTCTTGAAAGGAGAAACTATTGAGGATAACGATAACGATGATGAGAACGAACCAGCAGAGGAGGTAACCTTGCCTCCTAATCCCAACTTACCGCACGATTACTTTGATATGATTATCATAGACGAGTGCCATCGCTCCATTTATGGGAACTGGCGCAAGGTGTTGGAGTATTTCGATACGGCTCGACTTGTCGGTTTGACAGCAACCCCGATTGAAGAGACTGAGAAATTCTTTAACTATAATATCATTGTCAATTATACCTTAGAAAAGAGTATCGTTGATGGTGTGAATGTGGATTGTAGGGTGTATCGAATAAAAACGCAAGTTACGGAAACTGGGGGAGCTATATTAGAGGGTGAGAGAGTAAAGGAAGAAACGAGATATACGGGTGAGGTTAAGACTGTGAGAAACAAGGAAACCAAAACCTACACCAATAAAGAGCTTAATCGAAGTATCATCAACCCGGCACAGATAAAGTTAATCCTTTCGACCTATCGGGATGTGGTTTATACCGAATTGTTCAACGATCCACAGCGAGAGCCGAATATGGACTATTTACCCAAAACCTTGATATTTGCTCTCAATGAAGCTCACGCCACCAATATCGTACAGATAGCCAAAGAGGTATTCGGACGGACTGACGACCGCTTTGTTCAGAAAATCACTTATTCAGCAGGCGACAGTAACGAACTGATACGGCAATTCCGAAATGACAAGGATTTCCGTATTGCTGTCACCTGTACGTTGGTTGCCACCGGAACAGATGTAAAGCCACTGGAAGTGGTAATGTTCATGCGTGATGTGGAGTCATTGCCTTTGTATATTCAGATGAAAGGGCGTGGAGTGCGTACTATTGGTGATGAGCAACTTCGCAATGTTACCCCGAACGCATTCAGCAAGGATTGTTTTTATTTGGTTGATGCGGTAGGCGTGACAGAACATGCGCAAACAGTGGCACCTATAGACGACGGTCCTACAACAAAGACAATTACGTTGAAGGAGCTGTTAGAACGTATTAGTCATGGCTATATTCCTGATGAATACCTTAAACGGCTTGCGGCAACGCTTGCACGAATATACAATAAAGCGGATGATTCGCAACGGAAAGAGTTTGTCCGTCTGTCTCATGATGACATGAAGGAGCTTTCTGCCAGAATATACGATGCACTGGAGAAAGGCATTCTTCCACAGTTTGTAAGCACTGATGAGCCTAACAATGAACGTAAGGGGCTAGTCGCTCCGCTTGCCAATCATGCGGATGCCCGGAAATACCTTCTGATACTTGCAGCCGGATTCGTCAATACATTGATGCCGGGTGAAGATACGCTTATCTCCAAAGGGTTTTCCATTGAGGAAGCAAAAAATACGACAGAGGCTTTTGAAGATTTTTGTAAAAAATACTATGACGAAATAGAGGCACTGCGCATCATTTACAACAATGAGGGAGAGCCTATAACCTATTCGATGCTAAAGGATTTGGAGAACAGACTCAAAATGGCAAACAATCATTTTACATCCAAACAACTCTGGAACTCTTATGCCATAGTTAATCCTAAAGTAGTAAGGCGTTCCACTACCAAAGAAGAAAGCGATGCATTGACCAATATCATACAACTTGTACGCTTTGCTTTCCACCAAATCGAACGGTTGGATAGTGTAGTTACTACCTCTAAACAGTTTTTCAATCTTTGGTTAGGACAAAACCAGCGTGAAATAACAGACAAACAGCGAGAGGTTATCAGTTGTATTGTGGATTATATTGCTTCTAATGGAGCTTGTACGGTCAGGGATATTCGTGAAGATGATGCTACCCATGCAGCCCAAATGATTAGAGCGTTTGGTAATATGCAGAAGGCAGACGAGGCACTTCATTCACTTTACACATTTGTAGTTTTAAGAAAAGCAGCATAAAGAAATGGCAACAAATAATACAACAGAGCAATCGCTCACCAAAAAAGTATGGAATCTGGCAACCACTCTTGCCGGACAAGGCATTGGATTCACTGATTATATTACCCAACTGACCTATCTTTTATTCTTGAAGATGGATGTCGAAAATGTAGAAATGTTTGGAGAAGAGTCGGCTATTCCAACTGGTTATCAGTGGGCAGATTTGATAGCACTTGATGGTCTGGATTTGGTAAAACAATATGAAGAGACCCTTAAATTGCTTAGCGAGCAGGATAATCTGATAGGTACAATTTATACGAAGGCACAAAACAAGATAGACAAACCAGTTTATCTAAAAAAAGTTATCACCATGATTGATGAGGAGCAATGGCTCATTATGGACGGTGATGTGAAAGGTGCTATCTACGAAAGTATTCTTGAAAAGAATGGGCAAGACAAGAAAAGCGGTGCAGGACAGTATTTTACTCCTCGTCCACTTATTCAGGCAATGGTAGATTGTATCAATCCGCAAATGGGTGAAACCGTTTGTGACCCGGCTTGTGGTACAGGTGGATTCTTGCTTACAGCTTACGATTATATGAAAGGGCAGTCAGCAAGTAAAGAAAAACGTGATTTTTTGCGTGACAAAGCTTTGCATGGTGTGGATAATACGCCTTTAGTGGTGACGCTCGCTTCCATGAATCTTTATTTGCATGGTATCGGTACAGACCGTAGTCCGATTGTTTGTGAGGATTCTTTGGAAAAAGAACCGTCAACTCTTGTTGATGTAATACTTGCCAATCCTCCTTTCGGTACTCGCCCGGCTGGTTCTGTGGACATCAACCGCCCGGATTTCTATGTCGAGACCAAGAATAACCAGTTGAACTTCCTCCAGCACATGATGCTTATGCTCAAAACCGGAGGACGTGCTGCTGTGGTACTTCCTGACAATGTCCTTTTTGAAGCCGGAGCTGGTGAGACTATCCGCAAACGCCTGTTGCAAGATTTCAATCTGCATACTATCTTGCGCTTGCCTACAGGTATTTTCTATGCGCAAGGCGTAAAAGCCAACGTGTTGTTTTTCAGCAAAGGACACCCAACCAAAGAAATATGGTTTTACGATTACCGTACAGACATAAAGCATACGCTTGCCACCAATAAACTGGAACGGCATCATTTGGATGATTTTGTTTCTTGCTACAATAATCGAGTAGAGACCTACGATGCCGAGAATAATCCGCAAGGTCGTTGGCGTAAATACCCTGTAGATGAAATTATTGCCAGAGACAAAACAAGTCTTGACATTACTTGGATAAAACAAGGTGGTGAGGTGGACGACCGTTCATTGGCAGAACTGATGGCAGACATCAAGGATAAGAGCCAGACCATCAGTAGAGCGGTGACTGAACTTGAAAAACTGCTTGCAAATATTGAAGAAAATTGAGCTATGCGAAAGATATTATCACAAATGATAAAGATATAAACGATCTGTTCTTAAAGGTTGTTGACCTTGTCACGCAGGCAAGGGAACGTGTGGCAACAGCCGTCAATATTGCTGAGGTCTATACTAAGTTCCATATTGGACAATATATAGTAGAATATGAGCAAAAGGGAGAGACAAGAGCCGAATACGGAAAGGCTGTACTGAAAGAACTCTCTAAACGTCTGACTGATAGGCTGGGAGATGGATGGTCGTATTCAACGCTTAAGAATATACGGCAGTTTTATATTGTCTTTTCTAAAGGGCTAACCAGTGGTTGTCCAAAGTCGAGCCAAAAGGCTAACCAGTGGTTAGCCGATTATCCGAAGGCAGAGGAACATCTTTCTGAAACGACATTCGCTCTCTCATGGTCTCATTATCTTATACTGATGAGGGTGGAAAATCCGGATGCCCGCAGCTTCTATGAAATAGAATGTACCCAACAACAATGGTCTAAAAGGCAACTCAGCCGTCAAGTAGGAAGCTGTCTTTATGAGAGATTGGCTTTGAGTCGTAACAAAGATGAAGTAATGCGGTTGGCGAAAGAAGGACAAACTATTGGGAAACCATCGGACATCATCAAGAATCCCATCACATTAGAGTTTCTTGGTCTAAAGCCCGATGCAGTTTACTCAGAGTCTAAATTGGAGAATGCCATTATCAACAAGATGCAGCAATTCCTATTAGAACTTGGCAAAGGGTTCCTCTTTGAAGCAAGGCAGAAAAGGTTCACATTTGATGAGCAACATTTCTTTGTTGACTTGGTGTTTTACAATCGTTTGTTACAATGCTATGTGCTTATAGATTTGAAAATAGACAAACTTACTCACCAAGACCTTGGACAGATGCAGATGTATGTCAACTATTACGACCGCTATGTCAAACAAGACTTTGAAAAGCCGACAATTGGCATTCTGTTGTGCCGGGAGAAGAACGATGCACTTGTGGAACTCACCTTGCCTAAAGATACTAACATCTATGCTTCTGCTTATCAACTCTATCTCCCCAACAAGGCTTTATTGCAAGCCAAGGTGAAGGAATGGATTGAAGAGTTTGAAGAAAATGAGGAATTAAAGAAACTGGAAGAAAATGAATAGTAATTGTGCAGTTTTTGGCTGCACAATTACAAACAGATATACAACAATGGATACAAAAGCGTTACGTCAAAAGATACTCGACCTTGCGATACATGGAAAACTTGTACCGCAAGACCCTAACGATGAACCTGCATCAGTTCTGCTCGAACGAATCAAGGCTGAAAAAGAACGACTGATAAAAGAAGGAAAAATCAAGCGGAGCAAGAAGTCTGCAAAGACTTCTGATACGCCCCATTATGAGAACGTGCCGTTTGAAGTGCCGGAGGGATGGATGTGGACAACTTTGGGAGTTATCGGTACTTGGCAATCAGGCGGAACACCTAGCCGTTCAAATAAATCATATTATGGTGGGAATATACCTTGGCTTAAAACTGGAGACTTAAACGATGGATATATTACTCATATTCCTGAATTTATTACAGAAGAAGCAGTCGTGAATTCTTCTGCAAAATTAAATCCTGTAGGAAGTGTTTTAATTGCAATGTATGGAGCGACGATTGGCAAACTGGGTATTCTTACATTCCCGGCAACAACAAACCAAGCATGTTGTGCTTGTATTGAATACGATGCTATCGACCCAATGTTTTTGTTTTATTTCCTTTTGTCTCAAAGAACAGCATTCATCGCAAAAGGTGGTGGCGGAGCCCAACCGAACATTTCAAAAGAAATAATAGTAAAGACCTATATCCCTTTACCTCCATTTCTAGAGCAACAGCGTATTGTAGCTGAAATAGAAAGATGGTTCTCGTTAATTGATATTATCGAGAATGGGAAAAATGATTTGCAAAACATTATCAAGCAAACCAAAAACAAAATTCTTGACCTTGCCATTCATGGAAAACTCGTATCGCAAGATCCGAATGATGAACCAGCCATTGAACTCTTGAAACGTATAAATCCCGGCTTTACACCTTGTGATAACGGGCATTATACGCAGTTGCCCGAAGGATGGACTGTTGCACCGATGCAAGTACTATGCTCTTTGGTTGATGGTGATAAGCAAAATGGCATAGAACGAACAAATCTTGATGTCAAATATTTGCGAGGTGAGCGTGATGCCAAGACTTTGACTTCAGGCAAATATGTGGCAGCAAATTCTCTTTTGATTTTAGTAGATGGCGAGAACTCTGGTGAGGTTTTTAGGACTCCGATTGACGGCTATCAAGGTAGTACTTTCAAACAGTTGCTTATCAACGAAAATATGAACGAAGAATATGTACTACAAGTTATCAACTTGCATAGGAAAGTCTTGAGAGAAAGTAAGGTTGGTTCTGCCATTCCTCACTTGAATAAAAAGCTATTCAAAGCAATAGAAGTTCCTATTCCACCTTACAATGAACAACAAAGGATTGTAATGGCAATAAATATTGCGTTTAAACAACTGGATTTGATCACGGAGAGTTTATAGGCTCTCCGTGATAGTATCTAATTGGTCAAAAATTCTTTGAACAGTCTCTACAATTCGTATCTGTTCTTTATATGGTGGTAAGGGAAAATCAAAATTACCAATAACAGAAGCACTGATATTAGGCTGTGCTCCTCCATATGCAATTTTTAGTATTTCATCAACTTTCGATTGCATATAAATATTTCGATAATCGGGAAACAATGAGGACTTGTTTAAGATTTTGATATTTCCTACACGTTGATTTAGGTATGCTATTTCATCAAACAAATATACTCCCATTTTTCCTGTTGTTGCTCCAGACATGGCAATCAGCAAATCTCCTTTCGAAATCTTAAATTTATTGTCCGTAATGCCCTCAACATAAACACAGTCAGTTATATCTATAGTATTATGAGTGATATTCGATATACGAACTAATGGTATTCCTTGTGACTTATAATCATTGCTGCTGAAAGCAAAGCCATTCTCAATTCTACACAAATCAGATAACTTGCATATAGCCCATCCTTTCGGTAAGTTCGTATAATGCCCGTTATCACAAGGTGTAAAATTGGGATTTATACGCTTCAAAAGTTCGCTTGCCGGTTCATCATTCGGATCTTGCGGTACGAGTTTGCCGTGAATGGCAAGGTCAAGAATTTTGCTTTTTGTTTGCTTGATAGTGCTTTGCAAATCTGATTTACCTTGTTCTATTTGGTCAATTAAAGCAAACCATTTCTCTATTTCTACTACAATACGATGTTGTTCTGTAAGGGGAGGTATGGCAATATTCAAATTCAAGGTACTTTCTGAACCAATGTTACCTTGACTAACATTTCCTGTTTCTGTGGAAAATATCGCATCTAACACATATTCTCCTTTCAATACAAGACATAAGAAATCTATATTGATTTCTGAAGAAAAACATCTAAGACAACCAACACGTTGATTCAGAAGTAAATTCTTTTTAATTGATGGGACTTTTGCCGTGTAGAAGTAATCTCGTTTCCCTTTTGTCCCTGTCATCGTGAATAGAATATCGTCCTTTTTCAACAAGTATTTTTCTGTTGTCTTACCGATTACATCTTCAACAAACACGGGCTGTATATCAAGTATCAGATTGTCATTCTTGACATTCCCAATTCTTATAACTTGCCAATCAGATTGATTAACATATGTATTACTTTTATAGGCATAACCACCTTGAAAACTAACAATATCATCTAACCTGCACCACACCCATGAACTCGGCACTTCAAACGGCACGTTCTCATAATGGGGCGTATCGGAAAGAGAAAAGGAGAGGAAAAATCCCCTCCTTAACTTAAAGACCATGTATCAGATATTTAAATCTTTCAGTGCTAGTGCATAATTGGGACAAAAACCGTCCATTATACACTTTAAACCAAGTGTCTGATAGTACTTGTGGTCATCATCTTCGGTACATAGGTATTTGTAACCATAGCGTGGCATGTACTCCTTGAAGAACCGAGCCAAGTCTTTCAGGCTTTCTTCTTGGTTCTTTTTGAAATTACTGCGCACAATGATGATAGACCAGTCGGGAAAGTTGCCTCTTCCACAGCTATACTCCCAGAAGCGGATATAGCAGTCTAAATCACGTTCACGAATGTCCACACAAAAGCCGTTGGCATGGGACATCACGCTACAGCTTTCTCTGTAGCCAAATTTCTCACACAAGTAGAGATTGAAATCAAGAATTAAATCTTTTTGTACCATAAATAATTGGGTTTTAAAAATTAATAAATAGAGAATTATAAATGAAAGCCTCGCTTACGCTTAGCCTTTTTCTTTTTCATTAGGCGATTGAACTCTGCTTCTTCTGCGGCAGTGGCATCGTAGGATGAGCTACCGTTTAGCAAACCGAGACTGATGCCAAAGCTATCATCGGAATGGGAAACGCTTTGCTGTACCTCTTCTTTTTGTTGTTTGGATTCCTGTTTGGCAGACTCCAACAAAGATGCACAAGCATTCTCTTCCAGTCGGTTGTCGATATTCAAGTAGCTGAACTCTCGACCTACTTTTGAGCCGGAGAAAGAAAAGCCGTTATGTTCAAACTTGACACCTTGTATTTCCCGTGTAGTCCGGCTGACTTTGAATTTCATATCAATCTCCCGGTCGGCAAGCGCATCTTTCAAATTATCCCAACTATGAGCTGTGGGCAGTTCTTCTTTCAATGCCTTGTATATCTCGTGCTTTGCCTTATCGTAGGGGCGCAAGCGTTCCTCTTTGATATGGTCTTTACCATTGGCAAAGTGCAAGCAATATTTGGCGGTCAGCATTTTGCAGACTTTTTCATTCCTGCGGAAGTCATTCTTGTCGCTAATCGTCTTACCGTCATTGTCCACTCGGTTGAAAACGATATGGCAATGCGGATGCTCACGGTCGATATGCCGAGCAATGATGTATTGCGTATTCTCGATACCCATCAGTTTCATATAGTCGTGGGCGATTTGCAACATCAACGCATCATCAGACTTCAAGCATTCGCCATCTTCAGGAGAGAAGTTGAGCGAAGTGTGTCCGACAATATTCTTTACCTTGTCGTTGAGTAACGCCTGTAACTCAAATTGCTCTGCCATCTGTTCGGGTGTACCTTCTACTCCGACCGCTTCCAATAGCTTGGATTTTTCTTCTTTGAGGACATAGCGGACACATCCATCGAATGATGTTCCTTTAGTCTGTTTTCCTATCATCTTTCAGTTGTTTTATAAGTTGATTAATGTACTGAGCCATTTCCTCGCATCTGTCTGCAACGGCAAAGAAACCATAGGTGTTTGCCTGTTTTGCCAACTGGTTAAGATTGGTACTTTCGCCAATCAGTTGCCGAATGATGTAGATATGTTCTTGCGTGATTCGTTCACGTACCGAACCGTTCTCGATGAGTGAACGGATGACTTCACTTTGGGTCTGCTTGCTCCGTCTGCAAAGCGCACCAAGCCATGCGTGTTGCTGATATGACAGGCGGAGTGTTATTGTATATTTCTTTTCCATTTGGAGTTGTTTTAGTGAATAATTTGTGACCATCGGGAGCTGCCTCCTCAGACTTTTTGAGGAGCAAGTGGTCGGGAAATGTAATACACCGACATTAACTTGCTACAGTAAAAAAGTCTCGATTTCTCTCCCTAAGTTCAAAGTCTGAATCCTCGTTTCTTAGGTGGTGAAACCTTCGGTAGTGGAGTGCCTTTTTGTATGCTGACGAGCTTCAAACCGAATGTCTCTATCAGTGTTTTTAAGACAGGATTTCTCTTAATCATCTGCTGCAGGATGGCTTCGTCGGGCTTCACTTTGAGCAGATAATCGGCTATATCGTATCCCTCTATCCGCTCGTTTTCGGTGGCATTGGTTCCAGATAATCGAACATTCGCACCTCAATACCGCAGCTTTTCATCAGACCGATTTTGCTCTGCCAATAGTCGGTCGCTCCCAAGTCAGGGAATAACACAACGCTTCTTCCTGCCAGAACGGATAGGCTGTTGGCATTGAAGCAACCGTTCTTTCCACCTGATGCTATCCATAGAAACTGCGGCAGATAGTAGGAAGCAACGAGTGCCGTTTTCTCGCTTTCGACCAGTGCGACAGGACGGCTTTTGTCTTCAGGAAGCAGATGCTCTCCGAAGAAGCATTGCTTCAGATTGTAATCACCTTTGTGTAATACGGAGTGCACCCACGTAACATGATTGTATGGCTCTTTTATCCGCTTGCCAGTTTCGGAATTGTAAAGCATTATCTTACCCGTGCGGACTTTATTCTGATTGTCCGTCTGCCAGAATACGGTTGCACCGTCCCAATATTTGGATGTACCAACCTTGTATTTCTTCATGAGTATTAATGTCTCTGTTTCTCCGAACTGAGCCGATAGAAATTGAAACAACTTGTTCGCCGGATAGCCACGTAATGATTGGTTGACTATATCCAAATCAATGTGGGATGTGGCTATAGGTTGCATTTCCTTAATAGGTGCATAGCTTCTGAAACTATTCTCCGCAAATTTTTCTTTTTCTGACGGATTCTGCTCAAAGTAATCACGAGGCGTGAAGTGATAACCGCATTTCTGCTCATGGTCACAACGTCCCACGTACTCAGGGAACTGGATTTGCTTCTCCGTATCAATGTACTTGGAAAAGCATCTTGGGCGGTGGCAGTTCGGGCAAGTGTGTCGAGTGCTGACACCTTTGTAGGGTTCTAATATAAATCTATGTGTACTCATTGTATGTTTCTTTTGGGTGTGTCACTTTTGTCGTTATTGTCGTTTTCGCTAGGAAAAGTGTCAAAACCGACAAAAATGTCACGGGTTAATCTTTGAATATTCTCCATGCTTCTCTTTGCGGAACAATGTCCCGATGTTGTCATTGAGAAAGCGTTGAAATGTGCGCTCCTTCATTCCATTCTGCTCGGCTATCTGTATAGCTTGGGCAGTTGTAAAGGCTGGAGGAAGTAGATTGACTATCGCCTGTTGTTGGCTGTTGAGCGCATTCTCATTGAGTATATTTTGAACGCTCAATGCGGATTCCTTGAAATACTCCGTCAGTTTGATGGCTCGTTCTACAGTCAACAGGTCGATATATGTTTTATCACACTCTCCACAGGTCCATCGGGCTAATTGGATAATCAGGCAGAAACGGATGATGTATATCTCCAGCTTGCAATAGATACTCACAATGGTGTCATTTGTCTCTTGGTCGCACAATTCTGAGAAGTGGTGCTGCCATTCGTAAAGCCGTCTCTTGGCATCCTCCGTGAAAAGAAGAATCTGCGGTTCTATCTCTCCAAACTCATTGAGTGCATACTCCTGTTGTATCAGCTTATCAATAATGGCATTCCACTCTTGTTCTATGTTCTCCGGCAATTCCTTGTCATTCCAACGAGCCTTCTGTTGCAGATTGGGCATCACAAACAGAATGCGGTCGATGAATCCGTTACTGGAACGTTCACCTTTAGCCAACTCACTGAGAATCTTCTTTTGGATAGTACCAATAACTGAGATATACGGTCGCTTGATGAAGATGGAACTCTTGGCATTTTTGCGGTCAGATATAGTGGTCTTGGCACTGAACACTGACAGCCAGAACTGTTCTTCCGAACCGTTGTTATAACGGTTGAAGTTCTTGAACCAAGCGGATAACTCGTCAGCCCACAAGCATAAACCACGTTTGTTCTGTGCATGGATAAGGCTCAAGCCTTCAGGCGTTACATCCGAAATTAAGAAGCGTTTACGAACTGGCTCCTGTGGAAATTGCTCTTCACCGCTTTCCGCTCGTTCTTTACGACTCATACTCATCAGTTCATCGTACTTGCAAGTGCCTTTTTCAAAGACTTGATTCTGCTGATAGTCGTAATCAAGAAACGGTTTCATTGCAAAGCTCAGCGGATGGCTTTTGTTCGCTCCCGGTCTTCCTATCAATGCCATATACAGGATAGGGCTTTCTATCCAGCCTTGCTTGATTTGGGCAAGATGCGTGTTACCGATGCCAACCGCTATCGCCGTAAGGATAGCTGCGGCAATGTAGTCAGTCGGGTAGTTATGGCATTCGTGAACCTCACTGATGATGCGTTGGATTTTTGTCGGAAATACGCTAACTGGAAAATCAGTGCCCGTCAGTCGCATACTTAAATCAACCGCTTCATCAATGATGGATGCCGGATTAATAGAATATGTATCCATAGCCACAACCATTAAAGTTTCACGGATGATTTGGGCTTATGACGGACACCGCCTTGCATATTTGCCAGCATATGCTCGTAAGTCTGTTCTGCACTCTTTCTACGCCCGTTCTCAATCCAAGAAAGAAGTTCGTTCTCGTAGAAATAGAGTTTCTTCCCTTTCTTATAGGCAGGAAGCAGCCCTTTGCGTACCAATGTATAAATGGTAGGCTTGGCTTTTCTGATGATACGGCAAGCATCCTCTAATTTCAACCAACACGTGTTTGTCTGATAGCTGGCGGTTGAAGTTCCGACACCATTCTTTTCAACTCGATGACCTGTTCGGTCAGATAACCTACCGCTTCGGGCAGCTTATCAAATGTTACTGTTTCTTTTTACGTCGCATTTTTACGCCGGCAATCGGTTTTAATTGTTCGATTCGGCAAAGGAAACAGGTGTTTTCAATGGTGGAATCATTCACCAAAATTTGATAACTGATGAATAATTCTGTATCTCCGTGCTTTTAATTCCTCCAACGGTGATTATTATTAGGAGTAAAACAGATATCAAAAGAAAAATGATAAGATTTGACAAGAGTCCCATTTATTATTCGTATTTTTACGTAAATCTTGCCTATTTGTGGTAAGACTTGTAAAGAATAATAGACCAAGTATGATTATTTATTTGCCCTTTGGAATGTCGACCAGAAGATTCAAGAACTCAATGAGATGAAACGGAGCATTGGCGACAAGTTCGATAGCATTGAGGCTAAGAACCGTGAGGTGATGCTGGAGGCAGATAAAGCCCAGAGAGATATTGTAAAGCAAGCAGAGGAACAGATTAAGCGGATTTTGGATAAGAGGATTTCTACGATACTCTTACAAGAATAGCCAATAATCCCGATTTTGGTAGGCAGGTTCAAGAATACACATTTCCTAAGAACAAGCGGAGATATTGAAGGTATTAATTATGCTTATGTGTATATCTGTAGAGGAAATGATCTTATGTTGTCAAGAATGAATTATCAGACTTCGAAAAAACTAGACACCAAGACAGTTGCCCCTTTCTTTGCATTAGGACAGTCACGAAGAAGGATTCTCAAAAGCATTGAAATATATAAAAAAGGATTGAAAATTGACCCGCAAGACGATAGTTTACTGATGAATATAGCCAATTCATTTCTAAAATATACAAAGGCTGATGTCTAATGATAGGGCATTAACATTCAATCCCATTTAGGAATGGCATGATGAACAAAGCAAAACTTACCAAGAGAAGAATTAAGAATTATGATAAGATAAAAGTATGGCATATCTCAATCACTGTATCAAGATATGCCCTATTTTTATGATTCCAATATCAACAAAGAACGGTTGTTGCGAAACAATAAAAATGCAGAGGCAGGGAATGTTGACAAATGTCAAAACCAACCTTCCGTTCAGAATTTATAATGGCAATCCTTCAACGTGGAATAGCATATAGGCTCATTAAAGAAAATATTTTAAGCATTTAATCATATATCCATACAGGCAAAGCGATATGCTTTAGATAATAATGTTCAAAAATCGTTCAAAGGTTCAGTTGTTCAGCTTTGCAATGGAACACCATCCATGAAGCCTTGTATTTTGCATCATACCTCTGATTATACTAAAGGTGCATGGAGTATTGTGGAAAGCCTTAACGGTTCAATGAACTTATTATCGCATTGATAAATGGTCAACAATTAACAGAATATATTTATGACTATGGCTTGGGATTGCAAACAGAGAAAGTCCTTAAAGTCATGAAAATGGATATGGACTACTGGGATGCAATGGATAATGCCTAATAGTATTGCAGCTATGCAATTTTTCTATCCAGTTTAATCTTGCACTCTGATTCTGTGTGCGACATTTTGCGTTCAATAGTAGATATTTCCGAATCACGGAGGGTGTGGGCAAATACCCTCTTTTATGAATGTAGCGGTCTGTAAGCGTGGCTTGCCAAATGCTTTACCGATATTCCATCCAAAGTGCATGATGTCAATGGTCTTTAACTGAGAATCAACCTTTATAGGTTCGACTTTAGGCAGAGAATCTAACAAAAGTATTCTGCCACATATCCACACAAGCGATTAAGTGCCGTTTCATCAAGATAGAAACCAAAGTTTGTTTTTGTGTATGCGATAACCTTATTGAGTTTTTCTTTCGAGGCTCGTTCTTTTTCAGCCATAGCGTTGGCACGAAGTATCTCGTATTCTGATGGCTGGTCGGATTCTTCGATAGATGTGATTGTTGGTAGAAGGCGTGGTTTCCTCCTTTGGAAGTTCTGCCACATCTTCGTTGGGTTCGTAATATGATAGAGTAGAAAACTTCTTCTGTTATGTCAGATGTAGTTTCGATTTCAATTTCGGGTTCAGGCTCAGAAATGATAGGTTCTGAATTTATAGAACTTCCGGCAAGTTCCGAGTTTACTGTTGGAACTTCTACGACTACAGCCTTATTGCGGTAGCACTCAAATCTCATAAAGCATCTTTCTATTGTTGGGGAAAGGAGTTGTCTGAATGCCATTTGCAGATTGAGATAGATTGCACCAATGACAATAGAGCATACTACAAGAATAAGGTAGCTGCTGAACTCGTCCCAACCATAGTGTAGTACGGTCTGGCGTGCTAAAACACCAATGATTGCGATTGTACCAAAAACAATCAGATGTAATGTAATATGTTCTATCTTTTTCTGCTCCATAGTGAGATGTATTAATCGTTTGTGTGCAAATATATAGGATTAATTTTTGAGAAAATCCATAGTTTTGCCTGTTAATGGGCTTTTGACGATATATTTCATCACTTTTCACCACGTTACACTCCTAATAATAAGCGTATTGCAAATTTCTTGTTTTTGAATGAAAATAGTTGGGTAAATAGACTTGTGTATCTTAAAAACAGAAATTATCTGCATCATTTGGGGTGAAACAATGCAGATAATCAATAGGGTATAGAGATATAGCTTATTAGCAATACAATGTATGGTTTGTACCCTTGTTGAGATATAAAAGAGGTTGCAATCTTGTTTACGAGCGACTTTGTTTATTAGCCATTCTCTGAATACTATGGAATGCCCGGTGTCTATCTGATAAGATAGGGCTACAACCATATCGAGATTATGCACATCGGTATTGTGCCCATTCTCCAATTTGATGTACTTACAAACTTCGTGGCTCTTCAAAATATTGGCTTTTCAAGATTCTCTTGATTGCTGCATGGATAGCTCCAGCCGTTGTATAAAACAAGTCTGCAAGTTCCCAAGCGGTCATCCATACTTCTCCATCAGAAATATGGATGCTTTGCCCTTTGTTGGTTATGATTCCTCGTTTCATAGTTACAATTTACTTGAGTGATATTTTATTGGCTGTTTCTCGCTTCTTGGAATTGACCAAATCGGCATATATCTGAGTTGTGGACACGTTCTTATGCGTTAGCATCTTTGATACTGTGTAAATATCTGTACCTAAGGATATTTGTATGACGGCATACGAGTGACGAAATCCGTGGAAGGTTATCGGTTTCGTTATTCCTGCCTTTTTGAGCCAGCTTTTCAGTGGGTAATTAATCATACTTCGCTTCAAATCCTTGAAAACCTTGCCTGTTCCGGGTGTGCCGCATAGTTCGTAGGCTTCGTAACTGATGGGGAGTGTCGCTTCCGTCTGGGTTTTCTGTGTTCTGATACGTAAACAATAGCCTTGGTCGGGGGCGATAGTGAAGTCTTCCCATTGCAGGTTTAGAATATCACTGATGCGTAAGCCTGTCAGACAAGCAAACAAAGAGGCAGCTTTCAATACGGGGATGTCGCAAGGAGTGGCGGCAAGTTGCTTCACTTCGTTCAGAGTCAGATACTCTTTCTTCACATCTTGTGGCTCAATCTTATCAAGATAGTCATTGATGTTCTCACGAAACCATTTGTCTCGATAGGCAATCTTTAACAATCCTCTGAATGTAGAGTAGTAGCCGGATGCCGAATTGAGGGAAATGTGTCGGTTGCTGTGTTTGAGTTGCTTGGCGTTCAGCAAGTACTCACGGAACTTCTTGCATAAATCTACATTCACATCGCCAAAGGTACATTGTCCCTTGACGAAGTTGTAGAAATGCTGATAGACGAACTGCCATTTCTGGTCTTTATTCCGACACATCTTCTTGAAGTAGGCGAGGAAGTCGGCTTTCTGCTTGGTCTTATCCAAGAAGCCAAACTCTTCATTGATGAGTGATTGTACCCGGATGCAGCGGATAGCCTCTGCCTTGTTCAACATATCGTTGTTGAACTCCCGTTCCATTTCGTTCTTCGGATGGGCATAGATGTAAATACCGAGATATTCCCTGCGGCTCATCTGCATCGTTTCGGGGTTACGAACTGCCGGATAATAATCCAGATACAAGGAGATGCGATTATTCCGAATCGCTCTTTGACGAACTGTTACTTTTGTACATGTGTGTGTCATACTGTTTAATATTTAGAGTTTTACATTTGTTTGGTGCAAAGGAATATGGTGATTCGATAGTGGGTACATTCACCAAGAAATAACTTATTCAATCTTTGGTGCTGCAAGCAACTTATCTAATTCGGGCTTGGAGATAAGCGTGTATTTGCCTTTCTTGACCTTGGGGATATTATGATATTTTGCGTAATGATAGAGTTGGTCACGGGTTAGGTTGAACTTCTCCATCGCTTCGGCTACCGTATAATATTGCGGTTCTTCGGGTGCAGCTATACCTTTTGCTATATCCACATGTTTCTTGGAATAGTACACCATGATTCCCTCTTTCTTCTTGGGGATGGCATTCTTGGAAACGAAACAATAGATGGCAGATAGGGTCATGCCGAACTTCTCCTGCATTTCTTGGGAGCTGTACCATTCAATAATGTCAGGGTTCGGGGCTTTCTTGGCAAAATAAGTGTCTATATGTTTCTTGCTCCAGTAAGTTTTGCCACGATTGAAAGTGCGGGGGATGTTGTTCTTCTTGGCTACCGCAAATATCCATGACTCGTTTACATGGTATTTCTCTTTGACTTCTGCAGTGGTGTAGAAGTCGGTGATAGGGGCTTTCTCAATGGGTTGACTCTCTTTTTGTATTCCGCTGCATTTTCAAACAGAAGTCTCTATATCTTTTCTTCTGACTAATGTCTTTCCTTTGAATTGAACTACTTTTATGATGTTATCTGCCATATAGCGATAAATACTGGCTCGACTAATCCTTAAGAGTTTTGCTGCTTCAGGTGGGGTATAGAATTCCTTGTCCTCAATAGATGGTTTTTTCCGTCTTTATTGAGAACTCTTTTTGATAAGTCGCTATACGCTCTTGCCTAATCCGTTCTTTATAGGCTGCATTGTTGCACCTATGAGAACAATAGTTCGTAGTCGTTTTGCGAGCTATGAAAATTTGCCCACACCATTTGCATTTCTTCTTGATTTCGATGTTGCTGCTCATTCTTTTCTCCGTTTATTTCTCCAATTTTGTTTCAGTGCGTCTCACCACGTCTCACTGTGTCTCAAATCTCTACTACCTTGCTGGTGAGAAAATCAAGGCTTTAACAAGCGAGCAACAAATGCGGTACAAAAATGAGCTGAATAAGCCCTATAAACGATAACTATCGCTTATAAGGCTAAAAAGAAAGGCGCTCAAAATGAACGCCTTGATAATCGTTGATGATATATGCTAACCGTTGGTAATCACAAAAATGCTGAAAGATATTTTGAAGTACCATGTCATTTGTGACCTCACCGACGATGTCTGAAATGAAGAAAATGCACTCCCGTATATCTTGGGAAAGGAAATCTCCGGAAATTTGAGAATCAAGTCCGTCTTGTACTCTATGGATTGCTTCAAGGGCTTTGGTTAATGCCTCATAATGTCTTACGTTTGTGACGATAATGTCGTTTTGCGTTACTGTGGGGTAAGTGAGCTGCATTAATGAGCATTTTTTGAAGTTCTTCCGTGTTCCCCCGTTGTTTGGCTGATATGAAAATGGACTCTGTATATTCTTTTTGAGGAGTCTTTTAGGTTAGTAAATCCTCCTTTTGCTTTTCTTCAATCAAATCAGCTTTGTTGAATACTGCAATCAGATGTTTTCCTTCGCAACGAGGAATAATTTTTTCAGATAATTGTTCTATTTGAGAAGCAGCATTCACAGAATCTATCATCCAAAGGACAATGTCTGCCTGATCCAACTTCTGAAAAGTACGT
>VOFI01000125.1_pt1 | contig 38001 bp, 32 predicted proteins | sample 5384131 | NCBI WGS metagenome assembly VOFI01 (sample SAMN12384728, study PRJNA508395) | human gut metagenome | isolation source: healthy gut H | host: Homo sapiens | reverse complement strand
CATACCACCACCGATTCCGAGGTCATCGCCTACATCATTGTGCAGGAGCGGCTGAAGCACAGCTCCATCGAGGAGGCGGTTTCCGCCGCCATGGACCGTCTGGTGGGGGCGTATTCTCTGGTCATTTCATCCCCCAGCAAGCTGATCGCCGTCCGGGACCCTCACGGCTTCCGTCCCCTGTGCATGGGGAGGCTGAAGGACGGCAGCGTGGTGTTTGCCTCTGAAAGCTGCGGACTGGACGCCGTGGGCGCCAGCTTTGAGCGGGATATTCTGCCCGGAGAGATCGTGGTGGCGGACAAAAACGGCGTCAAGTCCGACAGATCCCACTGCGGCATCGCGCCCCGGAGACTGTGCGTTTTTGAGTTCATCTACTTTGCCCGCCCTGACTCCGTGATCGACGGCAGCAGCGTTCATGTGGCCCGTCAGCGGGCCGGTGCGTTCCTCGCGCTGGAGCATCCCGTACAGGCGGACATCGTCATCGGCGTGCCGGACTCCGGCCTGGACGCCGCCATGGGCTACGCCCGGCAGTCCGGAATCCCCTACGGCATGGGCTTTATCAAAAACAAATACATCGGCCGCACCTTCATTTCTCCCACGCAGGATATGCGGGAAAATGAGGTCAACATCAAGCTGAACCCCATCCGCTCCGTGGTGGAGGGCAAGCGCGTGGTGCTGATCGATGACTCCATCGTCCGGGGCACCACCTGCCGCCGTACCATCGACCTGCTGCGCAAGGCCGGCGCGAAGGAGATCCACATGCGGGTCAGCGCACCGCCCTTTGTGTCCGAATGTTACTACGGTACGGATATTGACGACAAAAACAAGCTCATCGCCAACCACCACACGGTTGAGGAGATCGCTGAAATCATCGGCGTGGACTCTCTCGGCTATCTCAGCCTCAGCGACGTGGTGAAGCTGGCCGACCACACGGAGAGCGGCTTTTGCACCGCCTGCTTCGGCGGCGGCTATCCCACCCCCATCCCGCAGGATTCCAACAAGGACCGCTTTGAATGTAAAATCAGCGAGCGGGAGAAGCAGGAATCTGTGTGATTGCGCCGGACAGGGCTTTTTCTTGTGGCGGGCAGGGGGGATCTCCCATGCCGCTTCCCTCAGTCTGCTGTTTCTCTCCCCAAATGAAAGGATGACCCCCGGAGCAGCGGTCGATCAAGACCGCTTGCTCCGGGGGTTTTTCTGACTTTTTCTGGCGGAAACGGTCCGCCTTGCCGGATCAGCCGACCTGCTCCAGCTCCATCACCGCGTCGATCAGCATTTGCTGGGCGACGGGGTAGGGCCAGACCCGGACGTCGATGCCCGCCAGCGCCTTTTCCGTAACGGCGGGCAGGTCCTCCGGCTTGGCGTGAATGTCCGCCAGATGGGTGGGCAGGCCGATGGAGCGGTTGAAGGCCAGCAGCCGGTCCCGCTCCGCGTACTGCTTGTCGGCGGTGAGCATGACCAGGATACCGTAGGAGACTACCTCGCCGTGGAGATGGTGGTATTCCTCTGTGGAGGGCAGGATCGTGAAGCCGTTGTACATGGCGTGGGCCATGCCGGTGGTGTAGTCCACCTGAACGAAATTGGAGACATAGCCGGTGGAGATGATGATGGCCTCGATGATCTCCGTTAGCTCCGGGGTGACCTTGTGGGCCTCGCAGTCCGCCATGGCCTGCTTGCCCCAGCGGAGGATGGGGGCGGCGCACATGGAGCTGAGGGCGATGCCCATAGCGTCGGAGTGGGCGGGGACGTCGTTGCGGGAGGAGATGGTGCATTCATAGTGCTTGGCCATGGTATCCCCCATGCCGGCCCACAGGTAGCGGGCCGGGGCGTTGGCGATGATCTCCGTGTTGATGAAAATGTGGTTGGGCGGGATCTTGGAGAAGGAGTATTCCCGCAGGCTGCCGTCAGGATGGTACAAAATGCCCAGGCTGGTACAGCTGGCGCAAGTGGAAGCGATGGTGGGAAAGGTGAAGAAGGGCCGGTGGGTCATGTGGGCCAGCACCTTCACCGTGTCGATGGCCTTGCCGCCGCCCACCGCGAAGATCATGTCGGCGTCTGCCACCTGAGGCCGGAGCATATCCATGTTTTCGCGGGAGGCCTCGCCGCCGTACCAGAAGGTGCCGGTGATCTCAATGCCGGAGCCTTCCACCGCCTTGCGGATCTGAGGCTCCGCGGTGGCCAGCGCCTTCCTGCCGCCGATGATGGCGGCCTTTTTGCCATAGGCAGAGCAGATATTGACAATATCGTCATAGGCGTCAGGGCCTACGGTATATCCCGGAAAAAGAGCTTTTTGCATAATAAACACCTCTTAAAAAACGCTTGGTTGATGGGACGGGCTCAGTCGGCGGTCACCGGATTGGCACGGACGCTGCTGCGAACGGCGGGAGCGGCTTCCTCTACGGCGTTGGCATTGGCGAAGGCGTGCTCCTTGCAGTATTTGCGGTTTTTGTATACGCCCACGGTCAGGAAGGGGACCACCACAACGGCGATGCCCAGATAGCCGCAGTAGCCGTAGCCGTACTTGATGATGTTGGTGAGGCCGGCCATGGAGATGGTCATGGAGAGGACGATGATGAACGCGGAAACGATGGCGCTGCGGACGGGGGCGGACGGGATGCCGCTGAACACGGGGAGCTTTTCAAACCGGGCCACAAATCCGAAGATGGTGGTCACGCCGGTGGAGATCAGGCAGAGGAGCAGGCAGGTGCCGTAAACGGCCACCATAGCGGGGATGCCGATGATCCTGCAGACGGTGAGGGTGGGGATGGTGGAGCCGCCCTCCACGGCAGTGTAAACGCTCTGCCAGCTCATGAGCATGAACACGGAGAGGACCAGAGCGACGGCGTTCATCACGAAGGAGATCCACATGGCCTTGGCGCAGCCAGCCTTGTTCTTCATGGTGGTGCCGCAGGCGATCATGGTGGGGAGGGTCACGCACTGGAAACCGGCGTAGGTAAAGGCGTTGAGGATGGCCTTGGGCATATTCATGAAGCCGGTGGTCTCAAAGTCGGCGGCGAGGACGGAGAAGATGCTGCTGTCGCTCTTGAAGATGCCGATGACATAGATGCTGATGGCGGTGACCAGAATGGCCATGCCCATGTAGGTGGAGGCGGCCCGGACGATGCCTGCGCCGAAGATGGTGAGCATCAGGACGATGACGCCGACAATGGCGACGCCAATGTAGTAGTTGACGGTGAAGTAGTTATTCAGGGCGGAGGCTGCGCCGGAGATGGCGGCGGCGACGGCCATCAGCACCATGATGTAGAAGAATACCTCGAAGGCCCATTCGATCTTGTCAAAGGGATGATACAGCGTTTCAAAAAGCTGCTTGTAGCTCGTCAGGCCACGGGAGTTGTACATGATCATGGCCTCCCGCATGGTAAGGGTCAAAAGCAGCATGGCCGCGATGGCGGAGATGATGCCGGTCCAGCCCAGACCTACGTAATAGGTGTTGGCCTGGTTGCCGGTGGCGAAGCCGCCGCCTGCGTGAGCAGAGAACAGGACCGCGCCCACGGAAAAGGCGGCAAAGAAGGGCGTCTTGGGGACTTTGGTGTTGGTTTTCATGATTTCTTCCTCCTGCAAATGTTGTCCGATGGTTGGCAGGAAAAACAAAAAACCTTTCGTCGCTCCTGCCGGTTGGCAGAAGAGACGAAAGGTAGAAAACCCTCCGCGGTACCACTCTTCTTTGTTTCCTGTATTGGAAACACACTCAACGGGATACCATCATATCCCTGCTACTGTAACGGGAGCTCCCGTCTGCATCTACTTTCAATTCGACGCAGCCGCTGTACAGCCAGTTCGGCAGCTTGATCGCGCTGTGCCTCGCACCAACCGGCACTTCTCTGAGAGGATCGCCCTGCTTACTACTCTGTGTCATCGCGTTTTTGTTGGTTGAATCATAGCAAGGTGAACGCCAAATGTCAACAGCTTTTTTGCCCGCATTTCATCTTTTGTAAAAGTTGCAGCAGAAAAAAGAAGGGGAGGTTTTCCAATTTCGTGCAAAATAAATACGCGGAAAATGCTCCGCCCTGCCCCAGCCGGATCGGACGTTCGGATATGCAAAAAATCGAGATCTCGGACGGCGGGATCCGCACTTTTTTGCGCAGATCCGATACAAGGGCCGGCGGTTCTGAACCGCCGGCCCTTGCGGAAGCCTGATTTTACGGTGCCCGCCGGAGACAACTCTGGCAGGTATGGAGATAGGCGCTGTGCGAAATACCATTACACGATTGGCAGGATGACCTGAGTGATGAACTTTGCGGGGTCCTTATGCTGGGGCGGCCCCTCCAGATAGGTATGGCGCAGGATGCCCTGCGGCGTCAGGCCGTGCTCCTTGGCGTAGTCCAGAAGCTGGCGGCCCACGGCGGGGAGCTCCTCATACGCACCGTGGTGATAGATGCAGATGGCCTGCATAGGCGCTGTGGTCTCCACATATTCTCCCTCACTGCCCGGGGGAACGGCCACGCAGCAGGACACCTCGGCCGGGCGGTCGATAGGGAATTGGATGAAGTACATCCGCCGGGTGATATCCGTACCGTGGGCCCGCATGGCCTCCAGAGCTGTGTTGCGGAGCAGAACGGTCTTGTCCGCCACGTTATTGCTGCGGTAGGTGCGGCGGTATATGAGCTGTTGCGGCAGCTCCAGCTCCTTGACCTGAGCGGAGGATACCTTGGCCCGCTCGTACAGTTTTTCGATATTGAGATTCAGCTGGTCCCGCATTTCCTCCATCCGGCGAATGAGCGGCATCAGATCCGTGGAATCGTTGTAGTAGTCCCGGATCTCATCCAGCGTCAGTCCCAGATTCTGCAGACTGCGGATGCTCCGCAGCTTGGTAAAGGTATCGATGGTGTAGTAGCGGTTGTTGGTGGCGTCATCCCGCTTATCCGGCTCGATCAGCCCCCGTTCCTCATAGTGAAGGATGATGCGGCGGGTCACGCCCAATGCCTTGGCGATCTCGCCAATGGAAAACAGCTTGTCATCGCGTTTCATAAAAAGCCTCGGAGTCAAAAAGAGTCCTCCTGCTGTATATCGGTGTATGGTGTACGGTTTTATGATACAAAAAATGAGGAAAAATGCAAGGAAAAAGTTTGGCTGCGGGGGAAGCTGCCGCGATTTTCTCCGCTCGCACCGGAGGCGGCAGTACGCGAAAAGGCGAGATCAAAACCTCTTAAATATAGCCTCTTCGTTCCAACAAAAACTATGCGCAGGGCGGCTGCCCTGCACATAGTCTGCAATTGCGTGTCCAGAAGCCCCTCACAGCGCTTCAAAATGATACCGTGGCTTGCCAAGGCTCTTTTTGCCGTACTCGATGGCCTCTGCGGGACAGTAGCAGATGCAGGCCATGCAGTGGGTGCAGTTCTGCCCCCAGACGGGCTTCCCGGTTTGCAGGGTGATGTTGTTGGTGGGGCAGCGCCGGACGCACTGGCCGCAGCCGGTGCAGGCATTTCCGACAGTGAAGGCATTTGCCTTTACAAAGCAGGAATAGAAGATGGGATTCACCGGCCCGCTCATAAAGCGGTCATAGAGCCTGCGGCGGGACGGGGGAAAGGCCCGGTTTTCCCGGACGGCGGCGATCGCGCCGTCTATGTCCGGCTCCGCTCTGGCCACGATCTGCCGGGCCTCCTCCGCCTGAGGGGCGTTGAACATGGCAATGTAGTTCTCCGGCATGACGATCTGTGCCGTGCCCATAAAGGCAAGGCTTTTTGCCTGACAGAGGCGGCGGTTGTAACGGTCGGCATCGCCGATCTCGCTGCCGCAGGTCATGACGAACCACGCCCGCTTCGCCCCGGTCAGTTCCGTGTGCAGCAGCCAGTCCTCCACGATGCGGGGGATCCGCCAGGCGTAGGTGGGCGTGACGATCACCAGCCGCTCCCCAGTCTCCACCGGGGCGGTGTCCCCGGCCTTGATGCGGTCGTTCAGGCACAGCAGCGGCTCGCCCAGCCCATCGGCAATGCGCCGGGCCGCGTAGCCGCTGTTCCCGGTGCCGGAAAAGTAAAGAATCATATCAAAATCCCCTCGCAGTGGTCGATCTCGTGCTGGATGATCTCCGCCGTCCAGCCGGTGAAGGTTTTCAGCCGGGTCTGGAATTTTTCATTCTGCCACTGGACCTTGATGGTCTGGAACCGCTTCGTTTTCCGGACGCCGGCGAGGGAGAGGCAGCCCTCCTCGGCCTCATACGGCCCGGACTGCCGGACGATGACGGGATTGAACATCACCATGTACGTTCCCTCGTTGTCAAACGCGATGATGCGCTTATTCACGCCGATCATGTTCGCCGCCATGCCCACGCAGCCGTCCTTGTGGGCGGTCAGGGTGTCCAGCAGGTCCTGGGCTGTGGCCAGATCATCCGCCGTGGCGGGGGCGGCCTTCTGGGAGAGAAACGTCTCATCCCTGCAGATCTCACGAATCATACTGTGTTCCTCCCGGAAGCTTTTTTCTGTATTGTATCAGCCAAAGGAAAAACGCGCAAGTGCGTTCACTTGCGCGTTTTTTGCGTGGGAATCAGTCACACATGCCGTTGTGGATCACCTTGCCGATGTTCCACAGGTAGGCAGCCTGACGGGCGGCCTCCAGCCGCTCCTCCGGCGTCTTGTAGCTGACGTGGGCGGTCTCCGTGCCGCAGTTCAGGCAGCACGCATACATGCACCAGCCCTGCTCGTCCTCAATATAACCGGCGCCGCGGCATACGGGGCAGTCCTCCAGTTCGATCTCGTTGATGGGATCCATGGTCATCTCTCCTTCGTTTTGTTTTTTCAACGGGAATAGTATACCACGGTTCCATCGGTATGGCAATGAAAATCGACGGGACTTTGCCGCGGGTACACTGCTGCTCCGAGGAGGGCCTCCGGTATTCAGGTGTAAAGAGCACAGAAGCCGGGAGGACCGACGGCGGATTCCCGCACCATGCGGGGAGCGCAAGCGTGGTTTCTGAGCGGAAAAAGGCTCGAAAAACACAAAGAAAACGGTTAATTTTATAAAAAACGCCTATTGACTGGAAAAGAGCAATCTGCTGCTTTCTTTATGTAAAATTTATGGGCAAACCCGGCGTAAGCCGGCGACGCAAAGCTACGGGGCCCTCCGGGCCAGCCAGCTGTCAACGGCGGACAGCCGCCATTCCCCCTGGTTCCATAGCTCCGCGCTGACCCTTCCAAAGGTTCTGATGCGCATGATGCTCCGGCAAGCTCCGAAAAACAGAATAGGCCAGGACAGAGCAAGCGGCGTTCGCTGCTTTACGCTGTCCGCAGAATATAAAGCAAAGGCGCTTTCAGGCATGGGTAGAACCATGTCTTGAATGTGTCTGTTTTTTGTTTAAACCTGCGGAAGCGGATCAAATAGAAGGAAATATAGGAGGTAAAAGTGATGAAACAGCGAATTTTTGCAATATTGTTGTCACTGACGATGATGTTCACGCTGGTTCCGACAGCATGGGCGGAAAACAATGGGATTACAACAGAAGCGGAATTACGGACGGCGATCGAGAATGCTACCGGTGAAAAGGATACCATTACCTTGGCAGAAGATATTGGACTTGTTTCTACATTGGAAATTCCAGCAGATAAGCATATCGAAATTCAAGGAGATGGACATTCCATTTAGGCTCCGGATTTGACTCGCTGATCAGCGGGCTTTTCGGCAGTTGTCGGGATCATCCAAGAACGTCTCTGCTTTACTGCTCCGGGAATCTTTCCGCGACTGCAAAGCCCGCTAACCTGTCGTTCACTAATATTCCAAAGCGCAGCCGCATCTTTTACAAACATAAAGTCAGCCATTTGCTTGCCTCCTTGAAATGATCTGTTGATTCTATTATGTCCAACATTCGGAAGAATGTTAACACGTTTCGGAAATATATCAAATTATAAATGGCAAATTTCCGAAAAGGGGCGGAATTTCCTTTTTGCCTGTGACTACTGTGCCGCAACACAGCGGAACGTTTCGTTACGCTACGCGTCGGCAAAGAATGAACCTACTGTCAAGAGATGGTAGGCAAAAGACGTTCAATGCGGAAATGAAGAAAGCGGAATTGGCCTTCAAGCGTTTTATCCGCTTTTTGCTGGCACGGGCGGCGATGACCTGGGGCGTGGAACTGATGGCAGGAGCCTTTCGAGTATATCAATTCTATCGACAAGGGCGCATGGGGCGTGTTATAATCATGAAAAAAGCGGCGAAGGGAGGCGGCGGAGGGATGACAGACGAAGCATTATACCGCCGCTACCTCAACGGCGACGAGGACGCTCTGGGCGCGCTTATGGAGCGTTACGGCACCAAGCTGACCCTCTATCTGGACGGCTACCTCTGCGACCTTCACGAGGCGGAGGATCTGATGATCGAGGCCTTTGCCTATCTCATCGCCAAAAGGCCGGCCATCCGGGACGGCGGCTTTCGCACCTACCTCTACCAGTCAGCGCGGCACATGGCCCTGCGGCTGCTGCACAAAAAGAGAGCGAGAAACTGCTTTTCGCTGGATGCGCTGACGGAGGAACCGGAGGCCCGGGAGCTGGTGGAGGAAGCTGTGCAATCGGCGGAGCGGGCGCGGCTCCTGCGGACCTGCATGGCAGAGCTGCACGAGGACTACCGGGAGGCGCTGTTCCTTGTCTATTTCGAGGGACTGAGCCACGCGGAGACCGCCGCCGTCATGGGTAAGCGGGAAAAGCAGGTGGCGGACCTCATTTACCGTGGAAAAATCGCGCTGCGAAAGCGGCTGGAACAGGAGGGAATCACGGATGCGTACAACGGCTGAACGGCTGGCCGAGGCCAAGCGGCGGGCGAGGGAACTGGAGCGGGAGCGGCAGCGCCGCCGGGCCCGTGGGATCTTTTGCGCCGGTACAGCGGCCTGTTTCGTCATGATCGTCTCCCTCGCGCTGGTCATGCCCGGCATCACGGAGGGATTTTCCGACACGGCGCTGGGCGTCGGCATGGCCGCCAGCGTTTTCAGCGGCCGGAGCCTTGGCTATCTCGTGGTGGGCCTGCTGGCCTTCGCGTTAGGCGTGTGCGTGACGGTGCTGTGCGTCCGCCTGCGGGGGCATGAGGGGGACTCGGCGGACGAGGAGCGGTACGATGATTGAGTTTTGGGACTATCTCTTGCAGTTTCTCGCCGTGACGGCGGGCTTTTGCGCCGCTTTGCGGGCGTATCTCAAAAGCCGCGGACAGCCGTGGTTTCTGCTGACCTGCTTTTACGGCACCTTCGCCTTGGGCACCCTCTACTGGACACTGCATCTGCTGCTGCGGCAGGAGACCCCGCAGATCTTCTACGTCTCCGACCTTGCGTGGCTGGCCAGCTATGTCTTTTTGCTTGCCCTGACGCTGACACTGGCGGACCCGGAGGAGCGGCAGTCCCGGACGGGACTGTGCTGGCTGGCACCGGTGTTCTGCCTGCCGCAGTTCGTGCTGTACGTCACCTACGGCGATCTGCTTCTCAACGTCCTCATGTGCGGCTTGACGATGATGCTGGCGTGGTGCGCGATGCGGGGCCTCGTCTGGGCGAAAAAGACGGAAAACGGGCGGCTGCGCCGGTTTCACGGAACGGTACTGGCCTTCACAACGCTGGAGTACGCCCTGTGGACGGCCTCCTGCTTCTGGGTGAGCGACACCCTGACGAATCCCTACTTCTGGTTCGATTTCCTGCTGACCCTCGTTCTGCTCCTGTTTCTGCCTGCGGTGCGAAAGGCGGTGGAGGCATGACCTATATCGAAAATGTATTCGTCTGCATGGCGGCCCCGCTGGTGGTGGCGCTGCTGTCCCTCAAGCGGGGGCAGCGCGCCGCGCTGGTGTTCTGCCTTGCGGGGATGGGGGCCTGTCTGCTCTCCGCCTATCTCAACACCTTCTTCGCCCGGCTGTATCAGGCGGACGCCGTCAATGCCGCCACCCAGATCGCGCCGGTGGTGGAGGAGATCATGAAGCTGCTGCCGCTGCTGTTCTTTCTGGCAGTGTTTGAGCCGACCTTCGCCCGCTTCCGGCTGGCCGCCGTCATCGTGGCCGCCAGCTTTGCCACCTTTGAAAACATCTGTTTCCTCACGCAAAACGGCGCGGACCAGATCCTCTTTCTGCTGATCCGGGGCTTTGGCACCGGTGCGATGCATGTGGTCTGCGGGAATGTGTACGGCGGCGTCCTGCGCCCCGTGTGGGACAGCCGCCCCCTGCGGGCGGCCTGCCTGTTCGCACTTTTGTGTGTTGCCATCATCTACCACGCCATCTACAATCTTCTGGTCAGCGCCGGGGGGATGCCCCAACTCATCGCCTACTTTGTCCCGCTGCCCACGGCGCTGTGCTTCCGGCTGCTGGCGCGGAAAGCCGAGGCGTAAATACAGTCTCATCGGACCGTCCTGTTGGACGGTCTGATTCAGCGTGTCAAAAAAGTCTTTTCGCCCCGCTGAGCAAGTTTTCAGAACTTTTATAAAGTTCTGAAAACTTAGGATTTCAATGGCGCAGGACACCCTTCTTGGGTTTCCCGCGCACACCCTTCCTTTCCGTTGCGGAAAATCTCCCGCTTTATCGACAGCCTCCATCAGATCGTCCGACAGGACGGTCTGATCTTTTTTGAAATTTTTTCAATTTTTGGTGCATAGTTTTCTCCATTTTTGTCCCTATCAGAGTGTAAGGACTTTTTCGGGGAAGGAGGAAGGGGCATGTATGACACCACGGAGCGCGTCCGGCGTGTGAAGCAGACGGCCCTGCGGCTGATCCAAAAGCGGGAGCGGACGGCGCTGCGGCGGCTGGGAACGCTGTGTACCGCGCTGGCTCTGGGTCTGACCGGCGCGCTGGCTCATTTCATCGGCGGGGCACCCGGCGCCGCCGTCCAGGGGGCCTACGGCGCGACGCTGCTGGCGGACAGCGCAGGCGGCTATGTGCTGGTGGGTGTGGCGTCCTTTACGGCCGCCGCTGTCCTGACGGTGGTCTGTATGCGCCTGCATGAGCGAGAGAAACGAGAAAAGAACAACAAGACAGACAAGGAGGGAAACGCATCATGAAAAAAACGATCACCCTGTTATTGACGCTGGGCCTGCTGCTGGGTCTGCTGCCCGTGGAGGCCGCGGCCTTTGCGGGGGACATTTACCGGGCGGGCGATGTAAAGCAGGTCAAGATGGCGGACGGCTCCCTGTCCCTGCAAAACGGGTACGTCCATGTGACGCTGCATAAACTGCTTGAGACCTATTCCTATCTTACGGTGGTTCCCGCCGCGAAGCCTGACGAGGATTTTTTGTGGAACAGCCAGACGCCGCGCTGCAATTACACTACCTATAATCAAGGCGTACCGACCACCGAGGGCGTGGTGACGGAACTGAAAAGCATGACCTTTGTTTCAGAAACGCCAAATGGAAAAACGAACGCTATCAAGGCGGAGTATGACCTGCTGTCGTCCCACAGTCATGTCGCCGCACAGGTGACAGTCTACTACGAGATCGTGCAGCTCAAGGAGATCGGGCCTACGGCGAAGGACGACACTTGGGGCGTGCTGACGACCGTCGGCAGCATCCGCGTCGAAGAAAATGATCAAGTTGCTATGGGTGATCCAAGGTTTACGTGGGGCTATAACCTCAATGCCTTTACCTCCATGGGGCATCGGGCCATGCTGGAGGCTTCGGGCGGCCCCGCCATCAAAATCAGCCGCACCACGGTGCCGTATGTGTCAGATGGAACGACTCCCACGATCACCACGGAAAGTTCCACCATCACCGCGCCCGTGGAGAATCTGGATACAAAGACTGTTCCCAAGGGTTATTCCTGGTCGGGCGATAAGGACGGCGTTTACATCACCGAGGTCTATACGGACGGCTACAACTGGGCCAATCCCTTTGTGGGACTGTCGCAATACTATAAAAACGGCACCATCAAGGCCTATCTGCCGAAATGGGTCAGCGTAACGCCGGCCAGCCGCCCCGGCGACACCCGGGTGGAGTGCGGGAATGATGTCGGTTTTTATTTCGATAATGAAAATGGCAACGCAAATTCCCTGCGTTTCCTTTGGGGCTTCCGCAGCCTGACGAAGCTGACGCAGCCCATCCCCAGTGAACCGGACAAGGTCGATCCCGCCATCTACGCCAAGCGGCTGGCCGTTTTCCCCAACGGCGGCGTGACGGTGGAGCATGTGGCGGACGATGCGGCGCTCTCGGCGCTGAAGCGGCAGTACAAGAAGGACCCCGTCGCCCTCATCAACGGCGATTACAAGAGTACAGACGGCACCTCCTTTGAGTTCACCGGCGGGGCGGCGCTGCTCTCGCCCTCCGTCACGGCGACGTGGGGCAGCGGCGGCAGGCTCGTCATCCACAAGAACGGAACCGTGGAGCAAAACGGCGTGAGCCTGAGCGCGCCGACCTTCAAATTCTACCAGCCCAAAACCGGCGCGGAAAATGACCTGAAAATCTCCCTCACAAAGGATGGCTTTACGTTTGAAATCAAGCCCGAGAAGAACGACGCCATCGTCTATGTGGACATCCCCTACGCCACGGTGAAGCTGAGGAACGCCGCCGCCGACGCGGCGGGAAACCTTGTGTTCAGCGGCGAGATCGGCTTTCAGACCATCTTCGACGGCGCGGAATTTTCACTGGAAAAGCTGGGTTACGGCTTGAAGGGGAATGAATTCAAGGTCAACGGCGTCCACGCGAAAGGCAGCTTTGACACCGAAAAAATGCTGTCGCTGGAGCTTGCCAAGGTCAAGGGCGAGGTCAATACCTTCAATGGCAACAAGCGTTACGCCTTTGAACTGGAGCTGAACGTCTTTGACCTCTTTGAGACCAAGGCGGAGCTGGAGCTGACGCGCAGCAAAAAGGACGGCAGCCTGCTGCCCAACACGCTGTATTTCTATGTCAAGGCAAGCCCCGGCATCCCCTTATTCCGCCCATTCCCGTTGGTCAGCTCAACGGCGGCGGCGCGGGCTTCATGGATCTGGCAAAAACGGTGAACGGCGACTACTTCGCCATTCCGCCCATCAAGCTGCGCGGCACGCTGACGGGCACCTATCTCCACCTCATCGAGGGCACGGGGGATGTGGTGATCGGCCCGAGTGAGATCTCCCTCACGGCAAGTGACGTGGGCATTGTAGGCGCGAAGTTATCCATCATCGATAGCTTTGGCTACGCCCTCAAGCTCAACGGGCAGGAGCGGAAATATGGAAATGAAACCTACACGGGCATCTACTTTGCCGGCTCGGAGGCGCTTGAGCTCAATCTGCCGAGTACAAAGCTTGATGTGATCGTTCTGAAATCCTCCATCGAGCTGGGGGCCTTCGGCGGCGTGAATGAGGACCAGAACAGATTGTATCTCGGCATCGGCGCCAACGGCAAGGTGCAGGGCATCTTGCAGATCCCCAGTAATTTCTTTATCCCCTGCCTCAGAGGGGCAAAGCTGTCGCAAACGGATATTCAGCTGATCATCGGCGGACAGACCACGGCTCGCATTAGCGGCGTCAGCGTCAGCGAGGGCATGAAGGATGCGTTTAATAACATCAATGTCTACCTCGGCGCGATGGCACAGACGACGAACTGGCTCTATGATGTGCGCGCGTGGGTCATTCTTCCGAATATCATCAAAACCGACTTCGAAAAGGGTAAGGGATGGGATCTTGAGGGCAAGCTGATCAAAAAGCTGCCCGAGTGGAAATGGGAGGACCACGGCGTGACGCCGGTGGTGCAGGCGGTGTCGCTTGAGGACGGCGAGGAGGCTCTGATGCTGACGGCTCTGGAGCCCGTTGTGCTCACGAACGGCAGCAGTGAAAACTCTAAGGTGATTGAGGTAAAAGTCACCGATCCGGCGGAAACGCCGTATATCCTGCTGGCGTTTGACGAGAGCGTGAGCGAGGAGGATATCAAACAAGCTCTGATTGTTACGAAAAAAGATGAGACCAACCGCATCGACATCAACTGGGTGGGTGAGGACGGTCAAATCAATTCCACCGCAGAGATCAACGCAGGCACCGACCTTATCACGAACAATGAGGACGGGAAGGAATACCGCGTAGCACTCCTGCGGCTGAAGAGTGGCGGGACTTATGAGGTCAATACAGACTCCCTTACGCTTGTAAGGGAGAAATCTAAGGGAGTTACCGTTACACCGTTTGAAAAGCTGGATTTGAGCTTGCATAGCGGTGAGGTAACCGGCCAGGTCGAATACGCCGAAATGAACACAGAGTATACCCTGCGCACCTATCTTGCCGAGAAAGAGGGCGGCGCGGACTACCTGATCGACGAGCAAATTGTGACAGATTCCAACTTCATTTCCGTCACTGTTTCCCCCAGCGGCACACGCGCGCCCACGGGCGAGTACTATGTGACCTCCTTCCTAATGACGGAAAAGAGCGTTGAGGTCACCGAGAACGGAGCGAGCAAAACTGTGAACGCCCTTGCCGCCATCGACAGCTGGCAGTTTGACACCACGGTGGACTACACGAACAGCAATCAGCCTGCTGCTCCGGCAAACGTTACGCTGACCTTTGTCGGCAACGAGGTGATGAAGGCTGCATGGGATAAGGTGGACGACGCCGACGGCTACCGCATGACGGTCTATCAGAAAGACGGCAACGAGTGGAAGGACACCGGCTTTGGCTATGACCTCAAAAAATCCAAAGATGGGCAGTTGGATAACTCCATCAACATGGCGCTGACCGTGGGCGGAAACGCCGTTAAGGCCAGCGGAGAGAACTCTGCTGTGTCCGTTCCCGCCGAAAATCTCGAGGCGGACAAGGACTACAGAATCGGCGTGAGCGCCTATAGAGAGGTGCCGTACTTCACGGAGAGTACAGGGGCGGGCTCTACAGAGAGCACGGAGACCGGCTCCATGGAAGGCGAGGAGACAAGCGCCGCGGAGGGTACAGAGGGCAGTACTGCGGGGAGCGGGGGAACCAGCGCCCCAAAGGCGCTTACCGCGAAGTATTACAGCAAAGAAACGCAGTCTGCCGACGATGGAGTGTTCCTGCCAGAGTACAAGGAATTGAAGATCTCTCTTAAAGTGGGCGACAAGGAGTGCGACAAAGATAACGGTGTCTTCCACGCCTATGTGGGTGAAAATCCCGGCACGCTCACCGTGATCTGCGATGATCCGGACGCCGATTTTACTGTCACGCGGATGGACGATACAGACTACCCCGTCCAACTGGGAATTAACAGAGAATGGGGAATTCCCACTTTTGAAGGCAGTCTGATGCTCAAGATCGACGGCACGAAGGGGCAGGACGTAACCAGCGTGTTCCTGCTGGTGAGCCGCGACGAGACGCCTCCCATGCTGACCCTCGCCGATCCGGTGTTCTTCGCTGACCGGGACACCGGCGAGTACGCCGTCACCGGCACGGCGGACGCCGGCAGCGAGATCATTTATGGAAAAACCAGTCAGTCTGCCACCCAGTCTGTCACCGCCGGCAGCGACGGCCGCTTTACCGTTTCCGGTGTGCTGCGTGGAGCGGATAATACCGGCGTCCTTTTCCTCAGCGCGAGGGACAGCGCGGGCAACGAATCCGCGCAGCAGCTGGCGCTGATCACCCGGCAGACCCGGTACGCCGTCACTGTGAACGGCAGCTATGCGGATGTCTCTGGCGCGGGCAGCTATGCGGCAGGCAGCGTTGTCACCGTCCGCGCAGGCAGCCGCAGCGGTTACACCTTCAATGGCTGGACCTCCGGCAGCAATGTTGTCTTTGATGATCCAAGCGCCGCTGAAACGGCCTTCACCATGCCGGAGGGCAGCGTGACCGTCACGGCAAACTGGTCGAGGGACGGCGGATCGTCCTCGTCCGGCCGGGATGACTCCGATCCCCGCTATGCCGTCGGAATTCCGGATAAGACGGAAAACGGCAGCGTGAGCGTCAGCCCGAAGAACGCCAGTCAGGGCGACCGTGTGACCGTCACGGTGAAGCCGGACGCGGGCTACGAGCTGGACAGCCTCAAGGTGCTTGACAAAAACGGCAAGGAGCTTGAACTGACCGACAAGGGCGATGGCAGATTTACCTTTATCATGCCCGCCGGGAAGGTGGAGGTCAAGGCTGCATTCACGGAGGAAGTGAAGATCAGCCCCTTCCGGGATGTTCCCACCGATGCGTATTACTACGAAGCCGTGAAATGGGCGCAGAAGAAGGGCATCACCGGCGGCATCGGCGACGGCCTGTTTGGCCCTAATCAGCCCTGCACCCGTGCCCAGATCGTCACCTTCCTGTGGCGGGCGGCGGGGTCTCCTGTGGTGAATTACGCCATGGATCTGACGGACGTTCCCGGTGACGCTTACTATGCGGAGGCCGTCCGCTGGGCGCTGAGTCAGGGCATCACCACCGGCACGGCTGACGGCAGATTCAGCCCCAATGCTCCCTGCACCCGTGCACAGGCAGTGACCTTCCTGTTCCGGGCGTCCAAGGCGTCCGCCGACGGTGCGCCTGCCTTCAGCGATGTGGCCGCCGATGCCTACTACGCCGAAGCGGTGAAGTGGGCCACGGACAACGGCATCACCAACGGCACAACGAGCTCCACCTTCAGCCCCGGCAGCGGCTGCACGAGAGCGCAGATCGTGACATTCCTGTGGCGGCTGTACGCGGAGAAGTAATCGCAATATATGTAAAGTGGACTCCCTTGACTGCAAAAGCGGTCAGGGGAGTCCCTTTCAACCTATAAAACGGATTCTCTGATGTGGGTTTGCGGCTTCGGCACCTGCTGTGTATGCCGCGGGTAAGCGGTTGATGTTTTAAAAATCGACTTGCCTAATACACGATCCGAAAGTAATCCAAATATGCTTTACTGGAGTGCTTTGTGCGTCAGTCCTCCAACTCCGACTCATGCTTGAGGATCGCGCCGGTGGCGGCGTTGATCTCGTAGTCATATTCCATATTGCCGGATTTGAACTCGACCTCATAGACGAGTATTCCATCTTCATTGTCCAGTTCGATATCCATGTCATACGCTTCATTTTCACTCACACCTGCGTGATTCAGGGCAATAGATTTTGCCTTGGCGTAGCCAATGTTCTGCGCTGTTCCGGACGGATCGGGCTTCTGATCAGAGGGCTTCGTTGTCTCATTTGGCGTGGAAGCAGTGGTCAGCAAGTCCTTCTGTCCGCTGAGCACTTTCCCCGTGTAAGCGTCCACCAGATACTCGAACTCGCCCCATGCCGTGTGCAGCTCCACCTCGTAGTGGGCGAGAGATTCGTCCAGTTCGGAATCGACCTCCGCTGTGACGGAGTCCAGCGCCGTTGTTCCGGCATACTCCTCCGCAGCGGTACGGGCTGCATCCATACCGATCGGCATGGCGGGCGCGCCCGCCTCGGCGAGGTCCTTGAGCTCTTCGACCGAGAGCTTTGCCAGTTCGTCAAACTTGAGTGCGGAGTTGAGTGCGAGCACGTGGTTCACCAGCGCCGCTTTTCCGGTGGAAATGTTGTTTTCCCGGGCCTGCTGTTCCCGCCCTGCGTCCTGCGTGAGCGTCTGCGTCAGGACGGCGGCCTTTGCTGCGCTTGTCTGCAACACGCCGTCCACGGTGCTGGTCAGCTCGCGCTGGAGCTTTTCCGCACGGGCGGTATCCTTGTCCTCCACCGAGATCATGATGGCGGAGGAAATGCTGTCGAGATAACCGTTGCGCACGAGGCTTCCCACGATGGCATTTACCGCCACATCGAGCTTCGCGCCCTTGAGGTCAGCCCCATTGCTCATATCCGCAAGGATGGCTTTTGCATCCTCGTTGAGCGGCGTACAGACGAGAACCTTTTCGCTCCGGTTCACCTTCAGCTCAATGCTGGGGTTCACATCCAGCGACACCACGGACGCCACCGCGTTCGCTCGCTGGTAGAACACGCCTCCGCCGCCAAGCAGCATTACAGCAAGGCAGGCGGCAATGAGCGATGTCCATTTTCTCTTTATCGTTTTCTTTGTCGTCATGGGAATGACCGTTCCTTTCCGCTCTTCACAGCGGGAGAGAACGCCGTCCACGTCGTTCGGCGCGGTCTTTTCGATTGCCGCGGCCAGACGCTGCTCCATTTTTTCATTGGTCATTTGGCGTCGTCTCCTTCCAGAAAGCTGCGCATCTTTTTCAATGCTCTGTGATATTTCGACAGGACGGTGGGAAGCGGCAGCTCAAGAAGCGCCGCGATCTCCCGGTGCTTCAGGCCCGTAACGGCGTGGAGCAGCACGATGCGCCGCTCCTCGTCAGTGAGGCTTGCCAACGCGCCTTGCAGCAGTGCGCGCTCGTCGGCGTCCAGTCCGCACTCCCGCGCGGGAATGGCGTCCCATTCCTCCTTACTGAGGGCGGCATGGCGTTCCTCCCGCCGCAGGCGCATCAGGCACAGGTTTCGGCACACGGCCAGCAGCCAGCCCATAGGCGATCCGGTGAGTCGGTACTGCTCCGCGCGGTCCCACACCTGCACATAGACGTCCTGTGTGAGATCCTGTGCGTCGTGCGCGTTTTTGAGGTAGGACAGCGCTAAGCCGTACACCGCCGATCTCGTGCGCTGATACAGCTCCGCCAGCGCTTCACGCTCACCGCCGGCAATGTGAATCAGCAACTGCTGCAGCTCGTGCCGATCCTCTGCCGGAGCATATTCGGTTGTCATCAGCATACTGAGCATAGGCTTCCATCTCCTGTCATCCGTGTAATGCCCGGAAAGGACGATTTATTGCATGAGATTTTTATTTTTTATGATTCTTCAAGTTCAAATTGCCAGTTCTTTTCTGCTGACATAGCTGCACCTCGCTTCTTGCTTAATATGCAATTCTAAAATAATCCAAATACGCTTTATACTTATCCTGTGCGGTCAGGCAGGTATCTGTCAGATAGCCCTTTTCATTGCCCCATTCCTTTAGTCCACGGTAATAGAACATCTTCAGATCGTCCTCAATGATGAACGGAACGATATTGTATTTCAGACACTCCTTAAACATAATCAATCTGCCCACACGACCGTTGCCGTCCTGGAACGGATGAATCCGCTCAAACTTCACATGGAAGTCCAGAATATCCTCAAAGGTCTTTTTTTCCTTGGCGTTGTATTCCGTCAGCAAGGCCTTCATTTTATCGGCAACTTCCTCCGGAAGGGCTGTATCTCTGCCGCCGACTTCATTCGGGAGTTTCTTATACTCGCCAACAGCAAACCAATCTTTTCTGGAATCGCTGGTGCCGTTTTTCAAAACCAAGTGAAGTTCTTTGATGAACTTCTCCGTCAGAGCTGCTTTTGCATGATCAATAATCATGTCAATGCAGCGGAAGTGATTTGCTGTTTCGATCACGTCATCCACATTCAGCACTTCTTTTTCTACGCCGATGGTGTTGGTTTCAAAGATATATCGGGTTTGATCGCGTGTCAGGCGGCTTCCTTCCATATGGTTGGAATTGTATGTCAATTCGATCTGTGTTTTATGGTAGATCCCACCGGAACATTTACTTGCCTTCTGTTCTTTCAGAATATCCAACAGAGTAGTCGGTTTATCTTTTCTTTTGTTGGTACGCTCCGGCTTTTCTGCGTTTTCCGGAATGTTCCATGCCTTGCCGGTAAGAAACGCACCGTTCACACGCCCCTGGGCGCAGTAATTTCTAACACTGCGCTCGGACACATCCCATTTTTTCGCTATTTCAGCAACTGAAAGATATCGCATCCATGATCCTCCACCATAAAATCCATCAAAAAACCACGTTAATCTATTACATAGTATACCATGCCATCGGCAAAAATATCAATAGCATTCAAAACGAAATTGTTGCACTTTTTGCCGACACAGGAAATGCTGCTTCTGGATATAGAAATCCGGACTCCATCGAAAATGAAGTCCGGTAAGATATTATCTATAAACTTGACCTCGATCTCAAAATTTTTGTCACATCGAGACTCACTGGTGTAGTAGTGGTGTAGTAGCACTACCTTCAAGCCTGAATATAAAAATCCGGAATGGGAGCCGCTGCTTATCGGGCGGCCGTGTTCTCCACCATCAGCCTGCGGCGGTCACGCTCCAGATAGATCAAATGGATCAGGAAAGTCAGGAGCCAGCTGACCGGATAGGACCAGTACATGCTCTCCACGGTGCCCACCGCTTCAAACACGGTGTACCGCCAGACCACCCGCAGCAGACACGCGCCGATGAGGGTGGTGACGGTGGGATTCATGGAGTGACCAAGTCCCCGGAGGGTGCCGCAGGCCGTTTCCATCAAGCCGCCGACCCACTGGAACCGGCTGAGGGCCAGCACCCGGACCACACCGGCGGCGATGACCGCGTCGTAGGCCGGATCGGTGGACTGGACGTACAGTCCCAGCAGGGGCGCCTGAAAGATCTGGGCCAGTGTGCACAGCACAATGCCCAGCCCTGTTGTCAGGGCCAGATTGATCCGAAAGACCCGCACGGCCCGGCGGGGATCGGAGGCCCCGATACTCTGGCCGGTGAAGGTGATGGCGGACTGATAGAAGGTGTTCAGCGCGGTGTGGATGAAGTTCTCAATGCCGGAGGCGGCGGAGCTGCCTGCCATGACCACGGAGCCGAAGGAGTTGATGGCGGACTGGATCATCACGTTTGAGGCGGAGAAGAGAACGCCCTGCAGCCCGGCAGAGAAGCCCAGCCGCAGCATTTGGCCCGTCCGGTCCGGATACAGCCGGATCTTCCGCAGATCCAGACGGCACGGCCCCCGGAAGGTACACAGGCGGACCGTCACCAGCACCGCGGAGAGGAGCTGAGAGACGGAGGTGGCAATGGCCACGCCGGCCACGTCCAGAGGGATGACCACCACTAACAGCAGATTCAGCGCGACGTTCAGCGCGCCGGAGACGATCATGAACAGCAGGGGATAAAAGGTGTCGCCCACCGCCCGCAGCAGGGCACTGCCGAAGTTGTAGACCACCAGAGCAGGGACGCCTAAGAAGTAGATTCGCAGATACAGCACCGACAAAGGCAGAACGTCCTCCGGGGCGTCCGCCCAGCGCAGCAGGGGGGTGGAGAGCAGAAGCCCGCACACGCAGGCCAGCAGTCCGAGAATAACGCTCAGCAAGGCGGCACAGTGTACCGTCCGGAACAGACCCCTGTCATCCTGGGCGCCAAAGTCCCGGGCGGCCATGTAGTTCGCGCCGATGGAGACGCCGTTGAACAGCGTGATGATGAGGAAAATAATAGAGGTGGTGGAACCGACGGCCGCCAGAGAAGCGTGGCCCGCATAGCGGCCCACGATGATGGAATCCGCCGTGTTGTACGCCAGTTGCAAGATCCCCGTCAGCATCAGCGGAATGGAAAAGCGAAGAATAGCGGGAAGCAAAGGCGCTTCCCGGGAATACCCAGTTTGTTTCAACATGTTTCCTCCCATTCGATCCGGCGGATGCCGAAGCTCCGCCAGCTAAAGATGAGTATTGCAGAAAGGGCGGAGCTTGTCAATAGCCGGGGAAAGAGGGGGAAGCGCCGCAGAAATGGCCGTATCGGCAGATGAACGCCGTATTGACAGGAACGGGCGCGGCCCCTATAATTGTCCGTGAGAGAAATACAACCGGAAAATCGGAAGTTTGTGAAGGAGGTCCTATGAGACAACCCCAAGAGCGTGCTGGGCTTAGCAACAGGCTCCACCCCCATCGGCACCTACCGCCATTTGGTTGAGTGGTATCAGAAGGGCGAGCTGGATTTCGGGAAGGCGGTTTCCATCAATCTGGATGAATACTGCGGCCTGTCCGGGGACCATCCCCAGAGCTACCGCCGCTTCATGCGGGAGAATCTGTTTGACCATATCAATATCCCGGCGGACAGAAGCTTCCTGCCGGACGGCACCCAGACCGACAGCGCTTTGGAGTGCGCCCAGTATGACCGGATCATCGAGGAGCATAACGGCATCGACTTGCAGCTGCTGGGCATCGGCCGCAACGCTCACATTGGCTTCAACGAGCCGGACAGCTGCTTTGCCTGCGGCACCCATCAGGTGACCCTGACGGAGAGCACCATCGCCGCCAACACCCATTTCTTTGAAAACGAGGCGCAGGTGCCCCGGCAGGCGTACTCCATGGGTATGCAGGCCATTATGCAGGCCAAGCGGGTCCTGCTGATCGCCAGCGGCGCGGACAAGGCGGAGGCCATCCGGAACAGCTTCTTCGGCCCCGTGACGCCTCAGGTCCCGGCGTCGATCCTGCAGTTCCACCGGGATGTCATCGTCATCGCCGACGAGGCGGCTCTGGCAGACTGCCCGGCAGAGGCGTAAGTGAACCGCTGCCCGTTAAGAGGGCGGTAAACATATAGAGCTTCCCGGCCGGCAGTCAAACTGTCGGCCGTTTTTTCGTGCAGACGCTGTTACGCACAGGCGTGAGCCGTGGGAAACACCGTGTCACCGGCGGCGGTGGATACTTTGGGCGCCGCTGCTTGCACCTGCGGATAGATTACCATATTCTAGATGCAAAACGGTGAACTGACCGTTGAATTTTTCTTTGTTTTCCCTATATGAGTATGGTAAAATACAAGGGAAACAGAACGCACGAGTGGACCCTTTCTCTAAAAGGAGCGAATGATGGCAGGACTGACCAATATTAAAAATCAAGCGCTGACGGAGCGCATTGAGGACCATCTTTTCCAGTATATTCTGGATGAACGTCTGGCGGTGGGCGCAAAGCTGCCCAATGAATATGAGCTGGCGGACCGGTTCGGCGTCAGCCGGGGAACGATCCGGGAAGCGGTGAAGCTGCTGGTATCCCGTGGAGTTTTGCGGGTCAAGCACGGCTCCGGTACCTATGTGGCATCGCTGATGCCGCTGAAAGCCGATCCGCTGGGCTTGGACGCCATTGAGGACCGGATCCAGCTGGCGCTGGACCTGACGGACGTGCGGCTGATGCTGGAACCGGCGATCGCGGAGCTGGCCGCCCGGAACCGCACAGAGGAGGAGGCCCAACGGCTGACGGAGTACTGCGACGCTGTGCGGAGAAGGATTCAGGCGGGAGAGGATTACCTGATCGAGGATATGCGGTTTCACTGGTATCTTGCGAAATGCTCCCACAACATGGTGGTGGAGCCGCTGATGCCCATTATTGACGCGGCGGTGGTCTCCATCGCCAATATCACTCGCAAGGAACTGCTGACCGCGACAGTCGATACTCATCAGGAGATCCTCAACGGCGTTCTGGATCAGGACCCCCCCAGGCCCGGGGGCGGCCGTGGCCCTGCATTTGGAGATGAACCGGATCGTGATCAAGCACGCGCAGAAGCGGTCTAAGGAAACAAAATAATATCTATGGAAGCTGCTTTAGGATGTATGGTTCCAAGGCAGCTTCCTTTTTCGGTTGAAGTCATCGGATGACTTTTCCTTGACCTTTTACAGAAAAACCAAACTTTTTAACAGAAACGCCCCATATCTTTACGGTCTTTCACCGGATTGTGCAAATTTTTGAAAAATTTCTACAAAAAAGTAGAAAGCGTTTTTGATGACTTGTAATACCTCTTTCGAGATTTTATAATGCAGGCAGATAGCAAAAAAGGGAGCTGCCGGCGCTCCCGCATTGCGCAACTACAAAATTCTGATATACGGAATACAGGAGGAACTGCCTTATGTACCGCAGTGAACATATTTTGAAGGGCCTGAGCAACCAGTACTACCGCGCCACCTACAAGTCCATGGGCTTTACCACCGAGGACCTGAAGCGCCCCATCATCGGCATCGCCAACGCGTGGAGCGAATGCGTTCCCGGTCACTATAACCTGCGTCAGGTCGCCCAGCGGGTGAAGGACGGCATCTACCGGGCTGGCGGCACTCCCATCGAGTTCGGCGTGATCGGCGGCTGCGACGGTATGGGCCAGGGACATGACGGCATGCACTTCATTATGCCCTCCCGTGAGCTGATCGCCAACTCCATCGAATCCATGGCCCAGATCAACCTGTTTGACGGTCTGGTGCTGCTGGGAAGCTGCGACAAGATTGTTCCCGGTATGCTGATGGCTGCCGCCCGTCTGGACATTCCCTGCATCTTCCTGCCCGGCGGCCCCATGGAGGGCGGCGTGGAGTTCGATGGCCGTCAGGCCGACCAGACCTCCAGCACCGAGGCTTACGGTATGCTCTCCGCCGGTAAGATCACCGAGGAGGAGTATGTCTCTCTGGAGAACACCGCCTGTCCCGGCTGCGGCTCCTGTTCCTTCCTGGGCACCGCCAACACCATGTGCTGCGTGTCCGAGGCACTGGGCATGACCCTGCCGGACGGCGGCACCGCCCCCGCCACCTCTGCTGTCCGTATGATGAAGGCGGAGGAGACCGGTGTGAAGATCATGGAACTGGTGGAGAAGAACATCACCGCCCGTCAGATCATTACCGACGGTGCTGTCCGCAACGCCATCAAGGCCTGCCTCGCCATGAGCGGCTCCACCAACGCTGTCATGCACCTCACCGCCATCGCCTATGAGGCGGAGCTGGGCATCAAGGTGCTGAACGAGTTTGACACCCTCTCCGACACCACGCCCCAGCTTGCCAAGATGAACCCCGCCTGCAAGTACAGCATCGTGGATTTCTATAAGGACGGCGGCGTGCCCCGCCTGATGGAAAACCTCCAGTCCATGCTGGAGACGGACGTTATGACCGTCACCGCCCACACGCTGGCAGAGAATATCCGTGACCACAAGTACCTCTATCCCGCTACGGGCCTTGTCAACCACACGCTGGACGATCCCTTCGGCTACACCGGCGGCGTGGCAGTGCTGCGGGGCAATCTGGCTCCCGACACCGGTATCACCAAGCCCGGCGCATTCGACAAGAGCCTGCATCATTTCAAGGGCGAGGCCATCTGCTTCGACTCTGAGGAGGCCGCCGAGGAGGCCATTCTGGCCGGTAAGGTCCATGACGGTCATGTGGTGGTCATCCGCTACGAGGGCCCCAAGGGCGGCCCCGGTATGCGCGAGATGTACAAGGCCATGAAGTACCTCTATGGCCGCGGCCTGTCCAAGACCACCGCACTGATCACCGACGGCCGGTTCTCCGGCACCAACAACGGCTGCTTTGTGGGCCATATTTCTCCCGAAGCCGCTGAGGGCGGCCCCATCGCCATCGTCCATGACGGCGATCTGGTGGAGATCGACGTGGACAGCAAGAAGCTGGAGCTGCTGGTGCCTCAGGAGGAGATCGAGGCCCGTCTGAAGCAGTGGAAGCGTCCCGAGCCCAAATTCAAGAAGGGCTGGCTGGGCCTGTACTGCAAGCTGGCTGCCTCCGGTTCCGAGGGCGGCGTCATGAAGTTTGACCATCTGTAATTTGAATTAGGAGGAGAAACCGACTATGGATGGAGTTACCGTTTCCGTTCTGGGCGCATTGGTGGCCCTTGCCGTTGCCATTGTGCTGATCCTGAAAAAAGTACAGCCTACCTATGCCATGATTTTCGGCGCCGTAATCGGCGGTCTGGTAGGCGGCGCCGGGCTCACCGGCACAGTTAGCTTTATCATCTCCGGCACGCAGGGCATCGTCTCCGCGATCATCCGTATCGTTACGGCCGGTATTCTGGCCGGCGCGCTCATTGAGAGCGGTGCGGCTGAACGCATTGCCGAGTCCATCATCAATAAGATGGGTGCCAAGCGGAGCCTGATCGCCATCACGCTGGCCACATGGCTGCTGACTACCGTGGGCGTGTTCGGCGACGTGGCCTGCATCACCGTGGCTCCTATTGCTCTGCAAATGGCTCGCCGGGCGGGTTATCACAAGATGGGCGTGCTGATGGCGCAGCTGGGCGCCGTCCGCGCGGGCAACGTCATGAGCCCCAACCCCAACGCTATCGCGGCCGCCGAGGCCTTTAATCTGCCCCTGACCTCCATCATCGCCGTGGGCGTCATCCCCGCCGTCACCGCGCTGATCGTGACCTCTCTGCTGGCAAAGCGCCTGTCTATGCGGGGCACGGAGATCACCGAGGCTGACATCGGCGGCGAAGCCGCGCAGCATAAGGATTTGCCTCCCCTGTGGGCGGCACTCAGCGGTCCCGTTGTCACCATCGCCATCTTGCTGCTGCGTCCCATTGCCGGGATCACCATCGATCCCCTGATCGCCCTGCCGGTAGGCGGCATCGTGGGCGCTATCGCCATGGGCAAGGCCCGGGACATGGGCCACTACTTCAATGCCGGCCTCGCCAAGATGAGCGGCGTTGCCATGCTGCTGGTTGGCACCGGCGCTCTGTCCGGCATCATCTCCAATTCCGGATTGAAGGACGTGATCATTTCCTTCATTGAGACTCTGGGCCTGCCCGGCTTCATGCTGGCCCCCATCTCCGGTATGCTGATGGGCGCGGCTACCGCCTCCGCCACAGCCGGTACGACCCTTGCCAGCCAGATCTTTGGGCCTACCGTGGTGGCCAGCGGCGTAACACCTCTGGCAGCTGCCGCCATGACCCACGCGAGCTGCTTCGTCTTTGACGGTCTGCCCCACGGCTCCTTCTTCCATGTCAGCGCCGGCGGCGTCAACATGGAGATCAGCGAGCGGCTGAAGCTGCTGGGCTACGAGGCCATCAACGGCCTTGCCATGATGGCCGTCAGCACACTGGTGTTCGGCGTGCTGAAGCTGGCCGGCTGACCGGGAGGATTTCTATGGCAAAGATCATCGCGCCTGTTGTCACGATCTTCAACGAAGAGGAAAAGCCCGACTACGCAGGCAACAAAAAAGTCATTGATTTTCTGATCGAGGGCGGGCTGGACGGCATTCTTGTGCTGGGCTCCGCCGGAGAGTTCCCGGATCTGAACGAGCAGGAGCGTCTGGACTTCTTCCGCTTCTATGCGGAGTATGTCAACGGACGGGTGGAGCTGCTGGCCGGCACCGGCTGCATCCGCTACGCCGATACGCTGGCCCTGTCCAACGCGGTGTATGAGCTGGGCTACACGCCCATGGTCATCAGCCCCTACTATTTTGAGATGGATCAGGAAAAGCTGTTCGTCTACTATGACCGTCTGGCCAAGGACGTGAAGGGGGACCTGTATCTTTACAACTTCCCGCCCCGCACCGGACATTCCATCGCTCCGGAGACGATCCGCCGCCTGATCGACGTGAACCCCAACATCATCGGGCTGAAGGATTCCGTGTCCACCCCCGGCCACACCAATATGGTGTGCCGGGCGGTAGAGGGGAAGCCCTTCACCGTCTACTCCGGCTTTGACGACCAGTTCCTCAGCAACATCGCCAACAACGGGGGCGGCGGGTGCATCGGTGCGCTGTCTATCATCGTGCCGGAGATCTGGAGCAGTTTGGTGAAGGCTGCCAACGAAAGGGACTTTGATCGCACCTTCGCCCTGTACCACCTGATCCAGAAGTTGATGCCCATTTACGATATGGACACAAACTGCTCCCTGATCCTCAAAAAGCTGCTGGTGCACCGGGGACTGGAGATCAGCGACCGGGCCGTTTGCCCCTTCAACCAGATGAACACCGCCATTTATCAGAGCGCCGCGAACCTGCTGGACAGCGTGTTGGCTGAATACCGGTCCATGCGCTGACGGGGAAACCGATTTGAGGCTGGTCCCTCAGCCGACAAATACAATAACAGTAAAAGGGCAGGGCCGGACAGAAATCTTTCTGTCCGGCCCTGCTTGCTGCGTTCTTCCTTGCATCGTTTCCGGCAAATTCACAATACGGTCATTGCACCGCAAGGCGGGGCGTTGTCCAACTCGGGCATTGTGAAACACCGCGGTTTGTGGTAAATTAAGTCCATAAAACAACGGAAAGAGGAATACACATGAAGGATTTCCGGCAGGAATTATATGAAAACGGCTACTTCCGGCAGGAGGAGCTGTGCTTTGCCGACTGCGACCGGTATCAGCGGGCAAGGGTCTCCGGCCTTTTGAACAAGGCGGCGGCCTACGCGGGGTATGACTACAATGCCCGGGGCCTGACCCATGATATGCTGTTTGAAATGGGGGAGGTGTTCCTGCTCTCGCGGCTGGCCATGCGTATCCACCGGATCCCCATGGCGGGGGATGTGCTGGACATCGCCACCTATGAAAACGGGGTCAAGGGCGCGCATATGCAGCGGGTCTACGAGATGAAGGATCAGACCGGTGAGGTGCGGGTGTCGGTGAAAAGCGACTGGATCCTGGTGAACCCCGCCACCCGGAAGATCATGCGGCCCTCCGCCTTTACCGCCAAGCCCATACAGACCTGCGGCCGGGTCATCGACTGCCCGGACCCGAAAAAGCTCCTGCTGCCCCACGAGGGGGTGGAGGAGCTGGGGACCCGGCAGGTGGTCTGGTCCGATCTGGACGGCAACGGCCACCTTTACAGCGCCAATTACGGCGACATTATCTGGGACTACCTGCCCCGTGACTTACAGGAGCGGACGCCCCGGGAATTCTACATCAATTACAACCACGAGGCCACCCTTGGCGAAACGCTGCGTCTGGTGGGCTTCCGGAACGGGGACGGCAGCTATCTCATGGAGGCCCTCGGCCCGGATGCTGCCTGCTTCACCGCCCTGTGCGTGTTTTAATTTGAAATCTTTGACACAAGGACAAATGTTTTTGATAGAAACGCAAAATGTTCTTGCATTTTGCGGCGATACCCGATATCATGTTATTATAATAAGTAATACCATTGGGGTGTTTGCACCGCGAAGGTGATGTCAAGCGGAGTTGCCGTCCATCTCTCACAAGTGAATAGGCGCTGGGGGTGCGGTAAGAAAACCGGCGCACCCCCTGTTCAAACTGCGGTCAGCCCCCTGAGGGCTGTGTCGGAATCGGGAGGAACGAACGAGCGGAGAAGTGATCGGCTGCGGAAGAAAGGAGAGGCGCATGAAGAATCTGAAAAAGCTGACGATCCTGCACTCGAACGATATGCATGGCGATTTTCTGGCCGAACAGATCGACGAACGGCTGGTGGGCGGCGTGTCGCTGTTGTCGGGCTATGTCAATAAAGTGCGGCGGGAGTAAAAGAACGTGATCTACGCCGTGGCGGGCGATATGTTCCGCGGCAGCGTCATTGATTCGGAGTACAAGGGCACCTCCACCATCGGCATCATGAATCTGGTGGGGCCGGACGTGGCCACCATCGGCAACCACGAGATCGGCTACGGCCTCGCTCATCTGCTGTTTCTGGAAAAGTGCGCGGATTTCCCTATCATCAACGCCAATCTGCACATCAAATCCAACGGACGGCGGATGTTCCGGCCCTTCTGGATCGCCCATATCGACGATATGAAGATCCTGTTCATCGGCATCATCACGGAGGAGGTGCTGGCCGCCACCAAGACGGACGAGCTGATCGGGTCCTTTGTGGACATCGGGGAGGCGGCCCGGGAGGTGGGCAACATCTGCAACGCCTACAACGCCATCGACATTGATTTCACCGTGCTGCTGACCCACATCGGCTTTGAGGAGGACAAGAAGCTGGCGGCGATGCTGGACCCGGACTGGGGCGTGGACGTCATCATCGGCGGCCACAGCCACACGAAGCTGGAGGAGCCCTTCAAGGTCAACGATATTTATATCGTACAGGCGGGCACCGGCACCGACGAGATCGGCCGGTTCGACATCATGGTGGACACCGACCTCAACGCCATCGACACCTTTACCTGGCAGATGGTCCCCATCGACGACGCTCACTGTCCCCGGGACGAGGAGGTGGAGAACTTCATTCAGCGCTACAGGAGCGCCACCTCTCAGAAGTATGACCGCATCATCACCCGTCTTTCCTGTGAGCTGACCCATCCCAAGCGCAATCAGGAAACGTCGCTGGGGGACCTCATCGCCGACATTCTGCGGGACAGCTTCGGCATCGACCTGATGCTCATGGGCTCCGGGGCCATCCGCAGCTACGCCCTCGGCCCGGTGGTCCACTACGCAGACCTTGTGGAGTGCCTGCCCTATGACGACGCGGTGTACATGCTCAAGGTCACCGGCACCCAGCTGGAACGGATGATCCGTCATATCCTGCGGGACGAGGCATTCCAGGGGGAGCACACGGAGTTCTACCAGTTTTCCCACGGGACGCACATCGTCTGGTCCCGGAGCGAGCAGACCTTCCGTACCCTGACGCTGGACAGCGAGGCCCTGTACGCCGAGCGGCTCTACACCGTGGCGGTGCAGAAGTACCACTACAACAACCTCAAGCCGTTTTTGGACATCACGCTGGAAGAAGTGGAGAAGAATGGCAAGATCCGGGTGCTGTCCACCTCTGCCCGGGATGTGGTGGAGGAATACCTGACGGTGAACCAGCACCTCAGCCGGGAGGTGGAGGGCCGCCTGGTGGTGGAGGACTGAGGGCTGCTCCCGGAACAGCAGCCGGGTCTCCTGAACGGATCTCTGGTACAGAAAAGCGGAAGCGCAAGGTGGCTTTTTCTGATGTGCCGCGTCAATAATCCCCACCAAATCTAACAATTTGGAGGGAGCTTGCGAGAAAACGTAAGCCCAGATTGACTACCCTAAGTGCTTCGAGCACTACGTTACTCGAGAATATATTTATAGGCACCGGCGGACGTGCTATCCGAATCCGCCGCTCTGCGGCCTGTGATTAAACAGTTCTGAGGGAAAGGAGCAGTGTCACATGGCTTAAACCTCGGGATAACATTGGGGACGGATACCTGACGGCCGAAAGGCCGCGTGGCTTTTTCGTTAGCCACAATCAAAGAAGAAGGAGGAAGGCATCATGCCAAACAAAGTGTATGTCATCAACAAGCACGGGCGTCCGCTGATGCCCTGCTCCCCGGCAAAAGCCCGTCATCTGCTGGATGCCGGGAAAGCCAAAGTGAAGAAGAGGACGCCCTTTACCATCCAGCTGGTCTACGGAAGCAGCGGCTACACCCAAGAAGTCATTCTGGGCGTAGACGCTGGAAGTAAGACCATCGGGATGTCAGCATCCACTACAAAAGAGGAGCTGCTTTCCGCAGAAGTAAAACCTCGAAATGACGTGGTGGATTTACTATCCACCCGTCGAGAGTTCCGCAGAGTCCGGAGAAACCGCAAGACCCGGTATCGCAAGCCGCGCTTCGATAACCGAGTCCGTAGCAAGCACAAGGAATGGTTGGCGCCTTCTGTGGAGGTCAAAATCCAAGAGCACATCACCTCAATCAAGAGGGTTTGCCGCATCCTGCCCGTGAGCAAAGTGGTCATAGAGACCGCCGAGTTCGACCTGCAGCTGCTGAAAGCCATTGCGGATGGAAAGTCCGTTCCGCAAGGTGAGGATTACCAGAAGGGCGAGATGTATGGTCACTACAATGTGCGTCAATACATGCTTTGGAGAGACAACTACACTTGCCAGTGTTGTGGAGCACACGCAACCAAGAAAAAAGAGGTCCGGCTTCACGTCCACCATCTGGAGAGCAGGAAGGTAGGCGGCGACGCTCCTAGCAATCTCATCACCCTTTGTGATAGCTGTCATGAGAAATTCCACAAAGGCATTATCACAGCGGCGAACCTCAAGAAACGCAAGCGTCGTTCCATGCGAGATGCCACATTCATGGGCATCATGCGGAAGACTCTGATTCAAAGGCTCCGTGCTGAACTGACGATTCCTGTTGCTGAGACCAGAGGCTACATCACTAAGACAACCCGAGAGAAGCTGTTGGTGCTTCCAAAGAGCCACACCAATGACGCTCTGGCTATCGCACTGGGGAAGCATGGCTTCAATGTGGGCTACCTTCCGGAAATCGCACAAATCGATAAGATTTACACGATTCGCCCCGTGAGACATCACAACCGCCAGCTGCACAAGGTGACTATCCTCAAGGGAGGCATCCGTAAGTCCAATCAAGCAGAAAAGTACGTTTTTGGATACCGTCTTTTTGACAAAGTCCAATTTAACGGACAGGACTGCTTCATTTGGGGAAGAAGAACTACCGGAATCTTTACCATTAAAACGATAAACGGGAAAATGATAAAGGACGGTATCTCTTTCAAGAAATTAAAACTCGTAGAAAAATCCACGAGTTATTTAATTGCTTAATTTTAATACACGAAAGGAGGGAACGGCAATTCCTCACCGCCCAATGCTTCACATTGGACGGGGTATCCATGCCGAAATAATGAAAATACCCGCCGCAGTGAAAAACTGCGGCGGGTACTGATATCAGTTCCATTCCTCAGCCAAGAGGAAGTCGCGGATATTCCGGTGTTTGATCCCGTTTCGGCTCATATCGAACTCATCGAGAGAAACAACGTACTTCGGGAAGTTGTCGCGGATAGAGTCATACGCACCAAACTCACGGTTGACGGTTTCTTCCGATGCCAGCAGGTAAGTGACCTGAACATACAGCTTTTCTCCGCGCTTGTCGCATACAAAATCAATTTCCTTATCGCCCGTTCTGCCAACGGTCACTTCATAGCCCCGGCGCAGTAGCTCCAGATACACGATATTTTCCAAAATGAGATTGATGTCCCGCATATTGCCGCCGAAGACCGCCTCGCGGATGCCATGATCGGCAATATAATACTTCTCATTGGAGGCAAGGATCTGTTTGCCCTGCAAATCCTCCCGCTTCACCTGATAGAACAGGTACGCCTCACAGCAGTATCTGATGTAATTCAGGATCGTTTCCGGGGCAACGGTGCGCTGCTCGTTTTTCAGGAACTTCGCAAGCGAGGTCGCAGAGAAGGTCGTTCCCACATTGGCGATCACATAGGCAATGATCCGCTCCAGCAGGTCAACATCCCGGATTTTATTCCGCTTCACGATGTCCTTGAGCTGGACAGAGTTGAACAGATCGTGAAGATATTGCTTGGATGGCGCATCCGCATATCGGAGATTTGCGAGATAGGGCATCCCTCCGGCGAGCAGGTACTTTTGGAAACACTGCTGGATGGACGCATCGGGGGCAATCGAACGGTACAGCTCCATGAACTCCCCGAAGGAGAACGGATAGATCACAAACTCCACATACCGACCGCCCAAATAGGTCGCAAGCTCACCGGACAGCAGCTTTGCATTCGAGCCGGTGATGTAGATATCACAGTCAAGTGAAACGCGGAGAGAATTGATGCACTTCTCCCAGTCCTTGACCTCCTGTATTTCATCAAAGAATAAATAGACCTTGCCCTCTATTTCTGCGGCTCTTGCGGTGATCTCATCATGCAGCGCCTGTGCGGTTTGCAGGTGGGAATAGCTCATATCTTCAAAATTGATGGAGACAAACTGCGTCGGGCTGACACCGGACTCCGTGAGTTCCTGCTTGATCAGCTCCAACATGACCGACTTCCCGCAGCGGCGAATACCGGTCATGACTTTAATCAGCTCTGTTCCGATAAAAGGACGGATACGGCTCATATACAGTTCGCGTTTGATCATAAGTCTTAGCCTCCTTTCCGTGGCTGACTATAGTATAGCACACTTACGGTTGAAATTCAATGGAGAAATTGCGAGTCTATAAGCTATAACTTATGAAATATAAAGTTTGACACAAAGCGACAGCTACGAACAGAAAATGTGCGGCCGATCATCAAAAGGTTCCAATGTGCTTGCGGAGGTGGAGGACTGAGGGCCGCTCCCGGAACAGCAGCCGGGTCTCCTGAACGGATCTCCGGAGCAGAAAAGCGGAAACGAGACGGCGCTCCCTGTCGGAGAAGGATCTCCGGCAGAGGGCGCCGTTTTGGGTGCTGTATAAGTCTGCGGCCCTTCCGCAGAACTGATCCGGGATTGGCTTTTTATGACAAAATTTACAATTCCAATTTGCCGGGATTCCGCAAATTTTTGGAAATGCTACGAAAGATAGGTCGATCTATCAAAACCGGATTGACAAAGCGCTTCGCGAGTGGTACTGTAACCACATCTTACGAGAGGGGTGTGGACAGGATGAGGAAGTTGTTCGATCATACTGTCGCAGCGGCTGCCAAGGCAGACGCCGTATCCTCTTGCGCCGCAAGCTCTCGCTCTATGATCGCCATTATTATGGACGCCATTATGGCGTCCATTTTTGTTGCCATTATTTCCATTATTGGCACAATTCCATATGGCTGGCGTGGGGTACAGAACGGTTGAGCTTGTAAGAAAAACGAGCCAAAAGCGGTCCCGCTGGTCAGCGGGGCCGCTTTTTTTGCTACTTGTACGGGGAGGTAATCGACATGAAACTCACAGGCGCGCGGATCTTGATGGAATGTCTGCGGGAACAGAAGGTGGATACCATTTTCGGGTATCCCGGCGGCACGATTTTGAACGTGTATGACGCTTTATATGACTGCAAGGAGATCACCCATATTCTGACTTCCCATGAGCAGGGGGCCGCCCACGCGGCGGACGGCTACGCCCGCAGCACCGGCAAGGTGGGCGTGTGCTTCGCCACCTCCGGTCCCGGCGCCACGAACCTGACAACCGGCATCGCCACCGCGTACATGGATTCCTCCTCGGTGGTCTTTATCTCCTGCAACGTGCCCCAGAACCTCATCGGCCGGGATGCGTTTCAGGAGGTGGACATTACCGGCATTACGATGCCTATTACGAAATCCACCTATCTGGTGCGGGATGTGACAAAGCTGGCGGACACAGTGCGGGAGGCCTTCGCGCTGGCCCGCAGCGGCCGCCCCGGTCCGGTGGTCATCGACATCACCCGGGACGTGACCAGCGCCGAGTGCGACTACGAGCCGCTGCCTCTGGAGCAGCACGCCGCCTCCGGGCATCTGGCGTCTCTGATCCGCCGGGCCTACACCAGCAGCCTGAAAATGCCGGAGGCGGATCTGGATGACGTGGAAAAGCTGGTGGAGATGATCGCGGAATCCGAAAAGCCCATGCTGATCTGCGGCGGCGGCGTGGTCCGCAGCCGGGCCCACGAGGAATTCCGGCAGTTTGTCCGCCGGATCGACGCGCCGGTGGCCATCACCGTGATGGGTGGCGGCGGCGTTTCCGGCCGGGACGTGATGACTACCGGCATGATCGGGATGCACGGCTCCGTGGCCTCCAACATGGCCTGCGACAACTGCGACCTGCTGATCGCCGTGGGCTGCCGGTTCTCCGACCGGGTGGCACTGAAGCCGGAGACCTTCGCGCATCAGGCCAAGATCGTCCATATCGACATCGACCGGGCGGAGATCAACAAGAACGTGCAGACGGACCACCACATCATTGGCGACGCCAAGCAGGTCCTGAATCTGCTGCTGGAGCGCCTGCCCCAGTACGAGCATAAGGAGTGGAAGGACTTCGTGCTCTCCTTCCCGCGGGAAACGGAGTACGGCGAAAGCGAGAGCGTCCTGACGCCGAAGCAGGTGCTCTCCGCCATCGCCCGGAAATGCCCTCAGGACTCCATCGTGGCCACGGATGTGGGCCAGCACCAGATGTGGGCCATCCAGCACCTGCATTTCGACTATCCCGGCCAGCTCCTGACCTCCGGCGGCTTCGGCACCATGGGCTTCGGTCTGGGGGCCGCCATCGGCGCCAAGCAGGGGAACCCGGACAAAACGGTGATCCACATCACCGGCGACGGCTGCTTCCGCATGAACGGCAATGAGCTGGCAACCGAGGCCTATTACGGGCTGCCGGTCATCACCGTGATCTTCAACAACCGGAATCTGGGCATGGTCCGGCAGTGGCAGAGCCTGATCTACGACCACCGGTATTCCCAGACGTCTCTGGAAAACCGCAGCCCGGACTTCGTGAAGTTCGCGGACGCCTTCGGTCTGAAGGGCCGCCGGGTCACCCAGCCCAGCGAGCTGGAGGAGGCCATCACGGAGGCGCTGGCGGAAAGCGCTCAGGGCCGGGGCTACGTCATCGACTGCGCCATCAACGCCGACGAGATGGTGCACCCCATGGTCAACGGTGGCCATCACATCACGGAATTCCTGCTGAGCTGAGGAGAGGAGGACAACATCATGGAAACGACATTACGCACCTTTTCCGTCCTGGTGGATGACGAACCCGGCGTGCTCTCCCAGATCTCCCGGCTGTTTTCCCGCAAGGGGTTCAACATCGAATCTCTGGCCGTCGGCCCCACGGAGGAACGCGGCCTGTCCCGCCTGACGCTGGAGGTCCTGACGGACGACCAGCAGACGGAGCTTTTGTGCAACCAGCTGTCCAAAATGGTGCCGGTACATTCCGTCCGGCTGCTGGCGGAGGAACACTCCATCCGCCGGGAGATGGTGCTCTGCAAGGTCCGGGCGGAGGAGCGGAGCGTCCGCAGCGAGCTGATTCAGCTGGCCAACGTGTTCCGGGCCTCTATTCTGGACGTTTCCTCCACCTCCATGACTTTGGCGGTCATCGGGGAGGAATCCAAAAACGAGGCGCTGACGGACCTGCTCCGGGAGTTCGGGATTTTGGAAATGGTCCGCACCGGCATGGTGGCGCTGGAGCGGGGCCGGTATACCATTCAGGACGAGCGGAAGGAAACGCTGGAATTCAATCTTGGAAAAATGCTGTAAATCGGGCATTTATCATTCATTTCAACACAAAACCATTATAAAAAGGAGAAATCTACCATGGCTAAGATGTATTATGAAAAGGATTGCGACCTGAACTATCTCAACGGCAAGAAGATCGCCGTGATCGGCTACGGCTCTCAGGGCCATGCCCATGCCCTGAACCTGAAAGACTCCGGCTGCGAGGTCTGCGTGGGCCTGCGGGAAGGCTCCAAGAACTGGGCCCAGGCGGAGGCCGCGGGGCTTACCGTCAAGACCGTTGCCGAGGCCGCCAAGTGGGGCGACATCGTGATGATGCTCATCAACGACGAGGTCCAGGCCGACGTTTACAAAAAGGATATCGCCCCCTATCTGGAGGAGGGCAACGCCCTGGCCTTTGCCCACGGCTTCAACATCCGCTACAAGCAGATCGTGCCGCCCGCCGGTGTGGATGTGTTCATGGCGGCGCCCAAGGGCCCCGGCCACACCGTCCGCTCCACCTATGTTTCCGGCAAGGGCGTGCCCTGTCTGGTGGCCGTGGAGCAGAACGCCACCGGCCGGGCCTACGAGATCGCGCTGGCCTACATCGCCGGCATCGGCGGCGCCCGGGCGGGCATCATGGAGACCACCTTCCACGATGAGACCGAGACCGACCTCTTTGGCGAGCAGACCGTTCTGTGCGGCGGCGTGGTGGATCTGATGCAGTGCGGCTTCGAGGTGCTGGTGGAAGCCGGCTATGAGCCGGAGAACGCCTACTTCGAGTGCATCCACGAGATGAAGCTGATCATCGACCTCATCAACAAGGGCGGCGTGGCGGCCATGAACTACTCCATCTCCGACACCGCTGAGTTCGGCGAGTACGTCTCCGGCCCCCGTGGTCATCCCCCACGAGGAGACCAAGGCCCGCATGCGCGCCGTGCTCTCCGACATTCAGGACGGCACCTTCGCCGGCCGGTGGATCGCCGAGAACAAGAACGGCCGCACCTTCTTCTCCTGGGTGGAGGTGTTGTCCGTGATGGCGTAGCGGTTCAGCATCCGAAGGGAGGCGGGGTCCCCGCCCCGGATCTGGTTGGGGCCGAAGACGGAGGTGACGGTCACTTTGATCCCTCCTCCCCGAAGATCCGGTCCGCCTCCTGGGCTGACCAGTCCGAAGGGGTAGGCCAGGGCGGTGACCTGCTGGCCCAGCTCCTGGGCGAAGAGCTGCCGGCCTGACGGCAGTCGCCGGCGAGGACCTGGCGGTAGGCATCCTCCGGCTCGCCCGCCAGGGGCAGCACCCCCTCGCGGCCGCTGTACCCGTAGTCGGCCCGCTGATGCAGGTCAAAGGTGTGGCTCTCCACCTCCAGCACACCGGACTCCAGATAGGGGCCGGACGTCCTTCAGGGCGAAGCGGGGCGGGTCCAGGGGCTGGCCCGAGTGGGCATAGACGCTCTGCCCGGCGTTGATCCCGATGACAAAGATGACGGCGTTCAGGCCATGGCGCTCCAGGATGGGGGCGGCCAGCTCCAGATTGCTGGTATAGCCGTCGTCAAAGGTGATGAGCACCGGGTGGTCCGGGAGCGGGGTCCCCTGCTCCCCAAATTCAATGAGCTGCCGGATGGTAACGCTGTTCCAGCCGTGCTCCTTCAGGGCGGCCATATGGGCCTCGAACCGGGCGGGAGAGATCACCATATCGGTGGCCACGTCCTCCGAGATGTGGTGGTACATGAGCACCGGGAGCTGGGACACGTTCCGGGTGCTGGTCCAGACCGCCGCCGCCGCGTACAGCAGGAGCGGGATCAGGACCGGGAGCGGCAGCCATCTTTTTTTCCAAAAGCGTTTCATCTTCTACTTCCTTTCTGATATCTGCCGGACCTGCGCGG
>VOFI01000019.1_pt1 | contig 38001 bp, 38 predicted proteins | sample 5384131 | NCBI WGS metagenome assembly VOFI01 (sample SAMN12384728, study PRJNA508395) | human gut metagenome | isolation source: healthy gut H | host: Homo sapiens | reverse complement strand
GTGGTGCTGGCGGATGAGCCCACCGGCAATCTCGACAGCAAGAACAGCCAGGAGATCGTGGAGCTGCTGAAGATGTCCAACAAGAAGTACGGCCAGACGCTGGTCATGCGGGTGTCGCCGGTGGAGGCCATCCGCCAGACCAAGGACGTGAAGCTCCGGGGCCGGGAGGTCAGGACATCCCGCCTGACGGAAAAACTCTTCGGTTTCTCCGGGATGTTGGCCGCCAAGAACTTCAAGCGCAACCGCAAGCGCTATCGCTCCACGGTGGTGGGCCTGTTCCTCAGCGTGACACTGTTCATCTCCGCCTCCTCCTTCTGCGCCTATCTGACGGATGCCGTAGACCAACTGGGGGGCGACAGCACACTGGGCGTGCAGCTGTATTACAGCGAGGCCCTGCCGGAGGGCGTGACGCCGGAGCAGCGGCTGGGACAGCTGGCCGCCGCCGACGGCGTGGAATCGGGCTTCTACACCGCCGACAGTACAGCGTGGCCATCGCCGTGGGCAGCGTGTTCGTGGTGGTGTTCGCCACCATGCTCTACGCCACCCGGAAGATCCGCAGCGAAAACCCCATCGAGGCGCTGAAGCAGGAGAACCTGTAAGCCCCGTCTCGCAAGCCGAAGAAACAGCAGCCCCGGCAGAACTGCCGGGGCTGCTGTGCTTCTGACACTCGTGATCGCCGCCTGCGCCCTGCGGCGAAGATGGGGATTGACAGGCGGCGGCCGGGAGGCTATCATGAGGACAGAAAGAAAAAGGAGGGCCGCCATGTCACAGGTCACCAAGCGGGCGCTGGAGGCGTCGCTGAAGCATCTGCTGCTGCAAAAGCCGCTGAACAAGATCACCATCAATGATATTGCGGAGGACTGCGGCATCAACCGCATGACCTTTTACTACCATTTCAAGGATATCTACGATCTGGTGGAGTGGAGCTGTCAGGAGGATGCCAGCCGGGCGCTGGCGGGGAAAAAGACCTACGAGACGTGGCAGCAGGGGCTTTTGCAGATCTTTCAGGCGGTGCTGGACAACAAGCCCTTCATCCTGAACGTCTATCGCTCCGTCAGCCGGGAGCAGGTGGAGAACTACCTCTACCGGATCACCTACGACTTGCTGGAGGGCGTGGTGGAGGAGAAAGCTCAGGGGATGTCCGTGCGGCAGGAGGACAAGGAGCTCATCGCCACCCTCTATAAGTACCTGTTCGTGGGACTGATGCTGGACTGGATCAAGGGGGACATGAAGGGCGACCCCCAGGTCATGGTGCAGAAGCTGGAGCTGGTGATCCACGGCAGCGTGGCAGCGGCCTTGGATCGGATGCGGACGGACAAGCCTGCATCAAACGGGGCGGAATGATAAAAAACTGAACATCTCCCATCCCGGTGATAAAAAACTTATCACCGGGATTTTTCTGTTTATTGAACAAATTGCGCCCAAGGTGTATGTTTTCATCATCAGAGGAAAACATACCAGCGAGACGCCGCCGACCTCCCGTGTGCGTGCTGAGAAGGGGACGGGGCGGCGCAGCGGTCAACAGAAAGGAGCGCATTTTTATGTATTATTCCAGTGGTAACTATGAGGCCTTTGCCCGTCCCAAAAAGCCGGAGGGCGTGGACAATAAATCCGCCTACATCGTGGGCAGCGGTCTGGCGGCGCTGACTGCCGCCTGCTATCTGGTGCGTGACGGCCAGATGAAGGGCGAGCGGGTCCACATTCTGGAGAAGGGTCCCACTGCCGGCGGCGCCTGCGACGGCTGGAGGTTCGAGAACATCGGCTACGTCATGCGGGGCGGCCGTGAGATGGACAACCACTTCGAGGTTATGTGGGATCTGTTCCACTCCATCCCCTCTATCGAGACGGAGGGCGTCAGTGTGTTGGACGAGTACTACTGGCTCAACAAGGCCGACCCCAATTACTCCCTGTGCCGGGCCACGGTGAACCGTGGCGAGGACGCCCATACCGACGGTAAGTTCGACATCTCCGACAAGGGCGCCATGGAGATCATGAAGCTGTTCTTCACCCCCAACGAGGAGCTGCAGGACAAGCGCATCAGCGACTTCTTCGACGATGAGGTGTTCGGCAGCAACTTCTGGCTGTACTGGCGCACCATGTTCGCCTTCGAGAACTGGCACAGCGCTCTGGAGATGAAGCTGTATATCCAGCGCTATATCCACCACATCGGCGGCCTGCCCGACTTCACCGCCCTGCGCTTTACCAAGTACAACCAGTATGAGTCCATGATCCTGCCCATGGTGAAGTATCTGGAGGGCTTCGGCGTCCAGTTCCACTTCGGCGTGCAGGTGACCAACGTGGAGTTTGACTGCACCGCCGATCGGAAGGTGGCCAAGCGCATCGATGTCCTCCGGGACGGCAAAAGCGAGACCATCGACCTGACGGAGAACGATCTGGTGTTCATCACCAACGGCGGCTGCGTAGAGAACTCCTCCATGGGCAGCCAGAACACACCCGCCCCCTACAACACCGAGATCAAGGAGGGCGGCGGCTGGGATATGTGGCGCAAGATCGCCGCTCAGGACCCCTCCTTCGGCCATCGACCTTCTGAAAACAGAAAAAGGAGTGGCCATGTCACAGCCCTATAAGGCGGTAATTTCAAAATACGGAAAGTGACATTCGCAACGGCAAGCAATAAGACTCTGGCTCACAAGGTCGGAGCCTTATTGTTTTCTACCTGTCATATATCGCATCTTTGTGCCTCGGCAGCTTTCTGCGTATCATGAAAGCGTCAGGAGGTGTCGGACAATGAGAAAACAGAAATATCACATTCCATGAACGTACCTTCCTTCCTGTGACTTGGCAGTTAGGGAAATTTGACCATCGGGTAAAATGCTTGGTTAGAATGGGCGAACCGATATCCCTTGGAAAAGCCACATCGCTGCAGCCTTCACCTTTTAAAACAGCTTCCGGCAGGCCCCGTGGACCAGCAGGGAGAGGACTTGCGGATACAGCTGCCCCATCTGACTCTGGTGGGAGACCGTCAGGATCAGGCCCCGGACGGCGGCGGCCAGAGCGGTGCCGCCACGGGGACACAGGCCGCTCTCCTCCGGCAGCGCCCGGATGTGTCCCTCATTGTCATGGTAGTGGGTGGAGAGGATGTCCTGCGGCAGACGGCGCAGCAGGGACTCGGCGGCGTTTCCCTGTAAGGAGTGCTGAGCCACGGCGAAGCCCTCGGTGTGGATATCCTCCAGCACTACGAAAAAGAGAAGCTCCTTGGAGTCAAAGAATTTGTAGGCGGTAAAAATAACGGATTCCCATTTTGTTTTCGGCATAGAACGGCCCTCCTGCGTTCATTGGGGCTGCTCTCAGATCCCGGAGCGCAAAAAAGAAATGCCCCTTCGCCGTCCGACATGGGCAGAGTGACATTTATGATCTCACATTCTCTATGGGATACCCGGTCAGATCCGCCGGATACATTTTTACTATAACCGAAGTATGATCCATCTGGCAAGCATTTTCCCCAAAGAACTTTTTTTCGGCCAAGAGAAGGAATACTTCGACTTGACGCAGGGCGACTTTTGTATTATGGTAGGCTTACCATTGCTGTCAGGCGTGGTTGCCCCTATCCATTGGCGATATCGATGGAGGTACCAAAAATGGACGTTTACAGGACAGAGTTCGTGTCAGCGATGGGTGAGAAAAGTGTCCGGTTCGTGTCAGAAATCGGCCAGATCGGGGGAGACTTTGTTGTGACCGTTTCACCGCACCTGCTGCCAAGAGCATTTCGGCAGCAGAGAACACTTTAACAGTGAAGGATATTTTTAGTAAGGAGGATTTTCCATGCCTACCATCAAAACCGGCATCCGCTTCTCCAAAAAGCAGCCGCTGAGCGAGCAGGAGCTGCGGCAGCTTCACGCCTACTGGCGGGCTGCCAACTACCTGACGGCCTGCCAGCTGTATCTGATGGATAACCCCCTCTTGGAGCGCCCGCTGGTCAAAAGTGACCTCAAGCAGACCATCGTGGGACACTGGGGGACCTGCCCCGGCCAGAACTTCATCTATACCCATCTGAATCGGGTCATCAAGCGCAACGATCTGGATATGATCTATCTCTCCGGCCCCGGCCACGGCGGCAACGCCATGGTGGCGCAGGATTGGCTGGACGGCAGCTACACCGAGGTCTATCCCAACATTACCAGAGACAAGGAGGGGATGCAGAAGCTCTTCAAGCGTTTCTCCTTCCCCGGCGGCATCCCCAGCCATGTGGCGCCGGAGACCCCCGGCTCCATCCATGAGGGCGGCGAGCTGGGCTACTCGTTGGCCCACGCCTTTGGCGCCGTGGCGGATAACCCCGATCTGATCGCCGCCTGTGTGGTGGGCGACGGCGAGGCGGAGACCGGCCCGCTGGCCACCTCGTGGCACGGCAACAAATTCGTCAACCCCATCACCGACGGCGCTGTGCTGCCCATTCTGCACCTCAACGTGCTGCCCATTCTGCACCTCAACGGCTTCAAGATCGCCAACCCCACCATCTTCTCCCGCATGAGTCACGAGGAGGTGGAGTGCTTCTTCCGTGGCTGCGGCTGGGAGCCGTACTTTGTGGAGGGCGACGACCCCATGGTCATGCACCAGCAGATGGCGGCGGTGCTGGACCGGGCCATCCGGGAGATCAAGCGCATCCAGCGGGAGGCCCGCAAGACCGGCGAGGCCAAGCGGCCCCGCTGGCCCATGATCGTGCTGCGCACCCCCAAGGGCTGGACCGGCCCCAAGGAGGTGGACGGGCTGCCGGTGGAGAACTGCTGGCGAGCCCATCAGGTGCCTATCTCCATGGGGACAGACACCGACCGGCACCTCGCCCAGCTGGAGGCGTGGCTGCGCTCTTATAAGCCGGAGGAGCTCTTTAACCCCGACGGTACGCCGGTGGAGCTCATCGCCTCCTTCCCGCCCACGGGCCGCCGCCGCATGGGCGCTAACCCTCATGCCAACGGCGGACTGCTGCTGCGTGACCTGCGGACCCCCGATTTCCGGGACTACGCCGTGGACGTCAAGGCCCCCGGCGCCGTGGAGGCGCAGGATATGTATGTGCTGGGTACCTACGTCCGGGACGTGATGAAGCTGAACATGGAGTCCCGCAACTTCCGTATCTTTGCCCCCGACGAGACGGCCTCCAACCGCTTGCAGGCGGTGTTCGAGGTGACGGGCCGCCGATTCCTGGACCAGCAGATCCCCGGCATCGACGACCATCTGGACCCGGACGGCCGGGTCATGGACTCCATGCTCTCCGAGCATTTCTGCGAGGGCTTTTTGGAGGGCTATCTGCTCACCGGACGCCACGGTTTCTTTGACAGCTACGAGGCGTTCATCCGCATCGTGGACTCCATGTTTGCCCAGCACGCCAAGTGGCTGAAGATGTGCAGCGAGCTGCCGTGGCGGCAGGATATCGCCTCGCTGAACTATATTCTGGCCTCCAACGTCTGGCAGCAGGACCACAACGGCTTTACCCATCAGGACCCCGGTGTATCTGCCGCCGGATGCCAACTGCCTGCTGTCCTGCTTCGACCACTGCATCCGCAGCCGAAATTACGTCAATGTCATTGTGGCCAGCAAGCACCCCCGGCCCCAGTGGCTGACCATGGAGCAGGCGGTGAAGCACTGCACCCAGGGCATCGGCATCTGGAGCTGGGCCTCCAACGATCAGGGGCAGGAGCCGGATGTGGTCATGGCCTGCTGCGGCGATACGCCTACGCTGGAGACGCTGGCTGCCGTGAGCATCCTGCGTCAGGAGCTGCCGGAGCTGAAGATCCGTGTGGTGAACGTGGTGGATCTGATGAAGCTGCAGCCCCACACCGAGCACCCCCACGGCCTGACAGACGAGGAATACGACGGCCTGTTCACCAAGGATAAGCCCATTATCTTTGCTTATCATGGCTACCCCACGCTGGTGCATGCCCTTCGATATGCGTGTTCTCAACGACATTGACCGCTTCGATCTGGTCATCGATACGGTTCGTCGGCTGCCCCAGTTGGGCAACCGGGGGGCGTATCTGGTGCAGAAGATGCAGGATAAGCTGGTGGAGCATCGTCAGTATATCCGGGACAACGGCGTGGATCTGCCGGAGGTCCGCAGCTGGAAGTGGGACAGCAGTCTGAACGCTGCCGAATAAGGTTTGCAAAGAAATAACCGCCGGAGGCGGTGCGCCCTATGACGCACCGCCTCCGGCGGTTTGGCTGACGGGAGAAGGAGTATCCTGCGATACTTGCCGGGCTGCGGGGAGCGGCACCATGAAGCCGGCCGCAGCGATCTCCATTTCCGCTCCGTGAATCCGGCGGTTCCCACAGGCACGTCTGAAAGAAGCAACAGAAAGATCCACCGTAATTCTATCAGAATTACGGTGGATCTTATGGTGGACCTGATGGGATTCGAACCCACGACCTCTCGGATGCGAACCGAACGCTCTCCCAGCTGAGCTACAAGCCCGGATATGAAGTTGTAGAGCCATAATATATGGAGCGGATGCTCCGCTCCATATATTATACACACTTCTTTATAAAATGCAACCATTTTCTCTCCGGCGGCGCAAAAAATTGCCCCTGCAGATGGAAAACGCCGTCCGGCGGGCCTTATTCCGCCGCCGGGATACGGGTATACGAGCACCTCCGTCAGTCCGCAAAATACCCGGCGCACGCTGCCGGCCTGCTGGGCCAGCTGTCGCAGCAGGCGGCCATGGCGCTCCCGCCAGGCGCGCTCTCCGGCGTCCATGGGGACCACGCCGCTGCCGATCTCCCGTGCGATGACTACCTCTGCCGCCGCCAGCAGAGGGAGATACGGCTCAGTGTCCTCCTGCCACCGGGTCAGCTCCTCCAGATGGATATAGCACCGGGCGCCCGGCACCGGCTCACCTGCCGCCAGATCGCAGATATCCCCCGGCGTCAGGCCGTACTCCCGTGCCGCCAGTGTCAGCTTTCCCTGATATGCTCCGCCGATGATCAAGTCCATATCCTCACCTCACCAAAGTCCATACGGCGGCTCCCGCCAGCTCGCCCAGTGTCAGGGCAAAGCCGGAGATGTCACCGTTCATGCCGTCCAGCTGCCGGAAGCCGTACCATACCGCCAGCCCGTAGCCCGCTGCTGCCGCCAAGGGGGCGAAGCTGCGGTCCATGACCAGCGGTACGGCGATCGCCGCCGCCAGCAGCACCGCCAGCGCCGCGGCATAGCCGCCGTGGCGGCCCATGGCGGCGTATTGGCTGGTACCCATGGGCCGCAGCTTCAGCACTGCCAGTCCCGCACAGGCCCGTGTGGCCACCGGGATCAGCAGCAGCCCCCACAGGCTTTCGCCGGCGCTGCCGGAGAGGAATACGCTCCACTGGCACAGGGCCAGCAGCACCATGCCGATGACGGCGAAGGCTCCGCAATGGGAGTCCTTCAGGATGCGCTGGCGGGTGGCCAGCTCCCGGCGGGACAGCACGGCGTCGCATACGTCCATGTAGCCGTCCAGATGCATGAAGCCCGTCACCAGCCACGGGAGCGCCGCCATGAGGAAGGCGTACAGCCCGCCGATGGCGGCATGGCGCAGCAGCAGATACAGGCCCAGCCAGATGCCGCCCACCGCCAGTCCCACCAGCGGCAGACACACCAGCATTTTCTCCCGGGCCTTCTCGTTCCACCGCCGCAGGGGGCAGGGGATCGCCAAAAACATCCCCCAGGCCATGGAAAACCCGTCCAGCCACTCACTCAAAGCGCCACGCTCCTTTCCACAGGCGGGGCAGTCCCGCCGTCAGCTCACATACCACGTCAAATTCCGCCGCCAGCCTGCGGCAAATCTCCGCAAGGCCCCGGCGGTACGTCTCCGTCCACGTCTCATAGGTCACGCCGTCCCGCCACAGCTCGTCGCAGACGCAGACAAAGTGGGCCGGGTGACGGCTGATGACCAGCAGCTCCTCCGCCGTGCGGGGAGAGGCCTCACCGTCCGGCTCCGGGGCGGAGAACATCTGGCAGGCCAGGCACGCCGTAATGCTGTCAAAAAGCACCGTCCCCGCCGGGGATACCCATTCCAGCGCCTGCGGCAGCTGCCGTCCCTGCTCGATGGTCTCGAAGCCCCAGCCGTCCCGCTCCGCCAGATGCCGCCGGACGATAGCACGGTCCTCTCCGTCTCTGGGCTCCAGCGTGGCCCAGTAGTACATGGGCGCCCCGGCGGAGAGCCGCCGGGCCATATGCTGGCCCATCATGCTTTTGCCGCTTTTGCTGCCGCCTAACAGAAGGATCCTCATGGCGTCACCGTAAAGCTGTCCTGCGCCCGGATGGGGGTCAGGTAGTCGTCCTCAATAGCTGCCTCCGGGAAGGTGGCCATGCCGTCCATGACGGCGCAGGCGGCCCGCAAAATCTGAAACATCACCGGGCAGCCGCTGCCCTCGCCCAGCCGCATCCCCAGCAGCAGACAGGGCTCCTGCCCCAGCTCCTGTGCGGCGATGCGGTAGCCGATCTCATAGGAGGCGTGGGAGAGGAACAGATACTCTCCCGCAGCGGGGCAGAGACGCACCGCCGTCAGCGCCGCCACGATGGAGATGTAGCCGTCCACCACCGCCGGGACATGGTTCTGGGCGCAGCCCAGAAAGGCCCCCGTCATGGCGGCCAGATCCAGCCCGCCCACGGCGGCCAGTACCCCCACCGGGTCGGCGGGGTCGGGGCGATGCAGGGCCAGCGCCCGGTCGATGACCTGTTTTTCTTTTCAAAGGCCGCATCCGTCAGCCCACCGCCCCGGCCGGTGACGGCCTGCGCCGGGGCGTGGGTCAGAGCTGCCAGCACCGCCGCCGAGGTGGTGGTGTTGCCGATGCCCATTTCCCCGATGCCCAGCGCCTGCACGCCGTCCGCCGCTGCCTGTGCCGCCAGCTCCATGCCGGTCTCCAGCGCCTGAAGAGCCTGCTGCCGGGTCATGGCGGGTTCTCTGGCGATGTTGCCGGTGGAGCGGCGCACCTTCCGGTCCAGCACGCCGGGGATGGGGCGATCCGTATCGATGCCCATGTCCGCCACCACCACCTCGTTGCCGAAGTAGTGGGCCAGCGCCGACATCCCCGTCTTGTGGCGGGTCATGTTGATGACCTGCGAAAGAGTCACGGAGGTGGGGGCGGAGGAGATACCCTCCGCCGTGACGCCGTTATCCGCCGCCAGCACCAGCACCCGGCACTTCTCGATATGGGGGCGCACCTGTCCGGTGATGCCCGCCAGCCGGATGGAGTAGTCCTCCAGCTTGCCCAGACTGCCGGGGGGCTTGGCCAGCTCCGCCTGACGGCGGCGGGCGGCGTCCATGATCTCCCGATCCGGGACGGTGACGGCCTCGCAGTACTGCTTCAATTCCTGATCTGTCATAGGTTACTCCTCACTAAGATAGCCCTGCCGCACCAACCATGCAAGGGACGGGGTGCAGTCCTGATTTTCGATGGTCCATGTGGACGCCGGACACTGCTCCAGCAGCGCCGCCAGTATCTGCTGCATGGGGATGCTGCCTTCTCCCAGACTGCTGTGGAGATCCCAATCCCCTAAATTGTTGTGCAGATGTACGTGCCGCAGGTAGGGGGCCATGGGGGCGATCCACTCCATGGGAGGTGTCCGGCTGGCGCAGGTATTGGCGTGGCCTACATCCAGACACAGGCCCAGCCGGGGATCATCCACCTGACGGACGATGTCCGTCATCAGCTGCGGCGTCTCGTCCATGACGTTTTCCAGCGCCAGCACCATATCCTCCGGGACCTCCGGCAGGAACTCCCGCCAGAAGGCCACGGACTGCTCCGTGAACCACTCCGGAAAGTACACCAGCGGGATATAGCCGCTGTGGATCACCAGACGGCGGATGCCCAGCTGCCGGGCGGCGGACAAAGCCTGACGATAGCGCCGGGCCGTCACCTCCCGCACCAGCGGGTCCACGGCACAGGGAGCCAGCTCCGCAAACGGGGCGTGGAGCCAGAAATGGTCGATGCCAGCCATCTTCTCCCGAACCGCCGGAAGGGTGGCGGGGTCGTCCAGCATAGGGGCGTAGCAGAAGTCCGTGACCTCCAGCCCCAGCCCCCATTTCCGGGCCAGTTCCGGGGCGTGGCTGTCCATGCCGGAGAGGTGTAAGCGCTGCCTGATGTCCATAGGGTCCCTCCTGTTTTTTACTCACTTTCGCCATTATACACTATCTCCGCCGCATTTTCCAGTGGGTACGGCAGGGAAGTGCGCCGAAAAACCCCCGTCTGCCACGCAGACGGGGGTTGGGGATCGCTTTATCAATACTGAGACAGCTGGGACTCCAGCGCCGGATTGGCCACCGTCCACTGGTAATCCTCCAGTCCGGTGTCCACCTCCGTCCACAGCAGCCATGTGGCCATGTCGGCGGTGCCAACCTGCCCCACGCCGGGGCCCTGATGGGTCAGCGTCACCACGGCGGCGTGGTCCGCCTTCAGGGACACGGACTCGATGCCCACCTCCACGGAGCCGGAGCTCACCGACTCCTGCACCAGCACCAGCGCATGGTCCTTGAAGAACGCATCATCATAGGCGGACAGTTCCGGGTAGTCCGGCAGCTGGGCCGCCGAGGTGACGTACAGGGCGGAGCTGACGTTTCCGTTATAGGTCAGCCGCAGCCGGTTCACCTGCCCCGGCACATAGGAGCCATCTTCCCGGACGGTGCCGTCGCCGGTGTCGCCCACGGTCTGGGTGCCGCCGGGGGCGGCGGTGGGGGTGTCCGTCTTGGTGGGAGTATCGGCGCCGGGCGCATTGGCCTTTGTACCGCAGGCCGCCGCCACGATGCACAGGGACGCAGCCAGCGCCAGCGCCAACAGTCGTTTACATTTCATGGGTCCTGCCTCCTTTCGCAGGGAACGGGTCACTTATGCTCGTTTTCCTCCGGGTCAGACTTCGGCTCCTGAGGGGCTTCCTCCGGGGTCTGCTCCTCCGGGGTCTGCGGCTCCTCCGGGGACGGCACCGGCTCGGATACGATGTGGATGTGCTTGGCAGGGGCCTCGATGACCTCCGGGGAGGAGGGACGGAACAGGGGCTGCTTCTCCTCACGGGTAGCGCCGTAGTTGTCCACCGTCTCCGGGTGTCCACCGTCTCCGGGTCACGGCCCTCGATGATAGCCATCATCTCCTGACCGGTGATGGTCTCCTTCTTCAGCAGATAGGCGGCGATCTTGTCCAGCAGCTCCCGGTTCTCCTCCAGCATCCGTCTGGCATCCTCATGGCACTGACGGATGATGGCGATGACGGCACGATCTGCGGCGGCGTAGGTCTCCTGAGCGCAGCTCATGGAGTAGGTGCCGTCCAGATACTGGTTCTGTACGCTGCCCAGCGCCATCATGTCGAACTCCTCGCACATACCGAACCGGGCCACCAGATTCCGGGCCATCTCCGTGGCCCGCTCGATGTCGTTGGCGGCGCCGGAGGTCATGGTGTGGCACACCACCTCCTCGCTGGACCGACCGGCCAGCAGCGTGCGGATCTCCGCCAGAATGTCCTCACGGGACATGAGGAACTTCTCCTCCTCCGGCAGGTGCAGGGTATAGCCCAGAGCGCCCTGCGTATGGGGGACGATGGTGATCTTGCTGACGGGCTGGGCGTTTTTCTGCTTGGCCGCCACCAGCGCATGGCCCACCTCGTGATAGGCGATGATGCGCTTTTCCTCGTCGGTGATGACGGTACCCTTCTTCTCGGAGCCGGCAATGACGGTCTCGAAGGCCGCCAGCAGGTCATTCTGATTCACGGCGCTGCGGCCCAGCCGCACGGCCCGCAGGGCTGCCTCGTTGACAAGGTTCGCCAGATCTGCGCCCACGCAGCCGGCGGTGGCCTGAGCGATCTTCTCCAGATTCACGTCCTCGGCCAGATGGATGTTCCGGGTGTGGACCTGCAGGGTGGCCAGACGGCCCGCCAGATTGGGGCGATCCACGGTGATGCGCCGGTCGAAACGGCCGGGGCGCAGCAGGGCCTTGTCCAGCACCTCCGGGCGGTTGGTGGCGCCCAGAACGATGATGCCCTTGCCGGGATCGAAGCCGTCCAGCTCCGCCAGCAGCTGGTTCAGGGTCTGCTCCCGCTCGTCGTTGCCGCCGCCGAAGCGGCCGCCGTCGCGGGATTTGCCGATGGTGTCGATCTCGTCGATGAAGATGATGCAGGGAGCCACCTTGGCGGCCTCCTTGAACAGGTCACGGACACGGGAGGCGCCTACGCCCACGAACATCTCCACAAAGTCCGAGCCGGAGATGGAGAAGAAGGGGACGTTGGCCTCGCCGGCCACGGCCTTGGCAAGCAAAGTCTTGCCGGTACCGGGAGAGCCCACCAGCAGAGCGCCCTTGGGCAGTCTTGCGCCGATGGCCGTGTACTTCTGGGGATTGTGGAGGAAGTCGATGATCTCCTCCAGCGACTCCTTGGCCTCGTCCTGACCGGCCACGTCCTTGAAGGTGACACCGGTGGACTTCTCCATATACACCTTGGCGTTGGACTTGCCCACGCTGCCGATGCCTCCGATACCGCCGCCGTTTTTTGCCATGATCCGCATCACCAGCATGAACAGGGCCACCATGACGATCACCGGCAGGATATAGGCGATCATGAACTCCAGAATGGGGCTCATCTGGGTCTGGACGGGGCTGGTGTACTTGACGTTGTGTTCCTCCAGCAGAGGCAGGAGGCTGGCGTCGTTGAGAGCGGTGGTATACAGGATCAGAGGCGTTTTCTCGCTCTGGGTATAGCTCTTGGGTTCCTTGTTCTTATCGGTGGCCTCCTCGGTGTAGACGTAGCCGTCCACCGGGGTGGCATACAGGACGCCGTTCTCGATCTTCAGCTCCGCCACCTGATCCTCCTGAATGAGGTCGATGAGCTGGCTGTACGGGATCTCATGGCTGCTGGCCCGCTTGGTGAGATTGTTGCTGTAAGCGTTGATATAGTTGAACACCACCGTCAGCACCAGCGCCCAGATGATGAGGGTCACCACCCCCCGCATATTGCGGTTGCGGTTCTGGTTATTTTTCTGGTCTTTCTTGTTGTTGGGATCCATGTCGGTCTCCTTCCATGCAGCCCCGCCGGGCGGGGCGCAGAAGTGCTTTAATTTCCGTGTAGTATATCACAATTCAGATATCTTCACAAGGCGAACGGCGGGAATTTTCCTGTAAAATTTCTATGAATGGCGCTTTATCTCCCGGCCAGAGTATGGTATACTGAAACCAATTATGTATGCATTGCGAGGAAAATTCCTATGAGAGACAACGAACAGAGACGGCCGGAGGCAGAGGCGGACGGCATCATCGAGGGCCGCAACGCCGTGATCGAGGCCCTGCGGGCCGGGAACGACCCGGCTCTATGACGCCGATCTCAAGGGCCCGGCGGCCATTGTCATCGGCTCCGAGGGCGACGGCATGAGCCGGCTGGTGGCGGAGAACTGCGACTTTCTGGTGAGCATCCCCATGCGGGGGAGGATCTCTTCCCTGAACGCATCGGCGGCGGCTGCCATCCTGCTGTATGAGGCGGTGCGGCAGCGCACCGTGTAAGGACCCGGAGCATCTAAAAGAGAGGTACCATGGAACACCGAGAGGATCACAACGAAATACCGGAGTTTACCCTGGAGGATATTCTGGCGGAGTTCGGCAGCGGCAGCGACCTGTACCGGACGGAGGATCTGCCTGCGGAGGAAAACTCCCCGGAGACTGCTCCGGCAGAAGCCCCTGCTCAGCAGGAAGCTTCCGCAGAGCCGGAGCCCCACGCTGAACCGGAGACCTCTGCTGCGGTGAAAACCACCCAACAGCCGGAAGGACTGCGATTCACCCCCGACACCGACCCGGTGGATATGGATTTCCCGGCGGAGGTGCTGGAGGAGGTATTTTCCTCCGGCGGCCCGCTGCTGCCGGAGGAGGACCAGCCGTCCGAAACCCAGATCATCCACTTCCCGCACCAACCGGTACCGGAGGAGGACGGGAAACCGGCGGCGGAGACCGCCCCCGAAGAAGTACCCGCAGAGGAGAAGGCCCCGGAGCAGGAACCGGCGGAGGAGCCGCAGGGATCAGCGGAGCCAGAGGAGCCCCCTAAAGTCTCCTTGGAGCAGATCATGAACGACACCGTTTCCTCCGTGCTGGAGGAGCAGGAGGACGGCATTCTGGAGGAGCGTCCACCCCTGCGGGAGGTGCTGCGGTACTGGTGGGAGAAGCTGACAAGGCCCCGCAGCGCCGCCCCCATCCCGCAGGATACGGAGACCCTGTGGGAGCAGCCGCAGGAGCCTCAGCCGGAGCCGGAACCCGATCCGGAGCCGGATATGGACGTGGCCGTCCGGGCCGAGAAGCGCCGCTGCGCCCGCTTAAAACGCCAGTGCTGGTGCGTGCTGCCGGAGGCGGTGCTGCTGACGGTGCTGTCCGTGCTGGATGGGCTGGGGCTGTATATCCCCCGGCTGTGGGCGGCATTGCCCGTGCTGCGGGGGATTATCCCCGGCGGATTGCTGCTGCTGGCACTGGCCCTGTCGGGCCGGGTCTGGCGCAGCGCCCGCAAGCAGCTGTCCCAGCGCCGCATCACCTGCGAGGCGGCGGCTTTGCTGGCGTCGCTGGTGTGTTTGGGGGACTGCGTCTACGCCGCCTTGGGCTGCGGGGAGCAGCTGCCGCTGGCGGCCGTCCCGGTCATCTCCCTGCTGCTGTGTCTGTGGGGCCAGCTGCTGGCGGCCAAAGCCCGGCTTGCAGGCTTCCGGCTGGCCGATCTGGGGGGTGAGCCGCCCTACAACGTATCCGTGACTCCCGCCGGGGCCTGCAAGCAGCAGGGAACGGCGGAGGGCTTCTACCGGCTCTCCCGCCAGCCGGATGTCTCCTATCGCTGGCAGATCATTCTGACACCGCTGGCGCTGGCCGCTGCCTCCATTCTGGCGGCGGTGGTGTGCTTCGGCGGGGAGGGGCAGCCGGTGCGGCCACTGTGGATCTGGTCGGCGCTGCTGTCCGGCGGACTGCCGCTGGCTCTGCCGGTGGCGGGAACGCTGCCCCTGTCATCGCTGAACCGGCGTCTGAACCGCAGCGGCAGCGCCGTGGCGGGCTATGCCGGGGCCTCCGCCATCACCGCCGCCCGGCGGATGGTGGTGACGGATGACGACCTGTTCCCGCCGGGAACGGTGAGCCTCAACGGACTGAAGCTGTATGGCGAGGAGATCGGCAAGGTGGTGTCCTATGCCGCCACGGCGGCACAGGCCGCCGGAAGCCAGCTGACGCCGCTGTTTGACCAGCTGCTGGCCAGCGAGGGCGGCACCCACCTGCATCTGGAGGATCTGCGCTTTTACGAGGACGGCGGCATCGGCGGTACCATCCGTGGGGAATCTGTCACCATGGGCAGCGCCTACTTCATGAAAAAGCACCATGTGTCCCTGCCCCGTGACCTGAAGCTCAAGACCGGCGTTTTTCTGGCGGTGGACGGTCAGCTCATCGCCATCTTTGCCATCAAATACCAGCCCTCCCGCAACGTGGAGTGGGCCCTGCGGGCCATGCGCCGCAACCGCATCACTCCGGTGCTGGCCACCCGCAGCGCCAACATCACTCCGGCGCTGCTGAAGCGGAAATTCCGGCTGGACGCCCGGCCCCTGTACCCGGATATCTCCACCCGTCTGGCCCTGTCGGAGCTGACGGAGGGCCGTGGCCGGCCCCACGCCATCATCTACCGGGACGGGCTGATGGCCTTTGCCGAAACGGTCATCGGCAGCCGCCGGATGCGGCGTGCCGTCCGGGACGGAACGGTGCTGTCGTGGCTGGGCGGGCTGTCGGGCCTGCTGCTGGCGTATTATTTCACCTCCGTGGGGGCCTTTGCCGCTCTGTCGGCCCTGAATTTCCTGTGCTTTTTGCTGCTGTGGCTGCTGACGGTGCTGCTGCTGGCAGGACTGGTGCGCCACTACTGATACCATCCAATACCCATGCCGGGAGAGCCAAAGGCTCTCCCGGCATTTTTCACAAAAAAGACGCTGAAAGTTGTATTTGTCAAGTGCAAAAAAATAGTATATACTCTCCTTATTGACTGGCTGCGCCGGACGGCGCATTCGTACCAAACGAAGGGAGAATACTGTATATGACTGCCAATGACATTCGCAACATCTGCCTGCTGGGTCACGGTGGCTCCGGCAAGACGACGCTGGCCGAGCAGATGCTCTTCATGACCAAGGGAACGGATCGTCTGGGCCGTACCGCCGACGGCAACACCGTCTGCGACTACGATGCCGAGGAGATCAAGCGCCAGATCTCTATTTCTCTGGCCTTTGCCCCGGTCAAATATAAGGACGTCCGTATCAATGTGATGGACGCTCCCGGCAACTTTGATTTCTCCGGTGAGGCTGTTTCCGCCATTCGTGCCGCCGAGTGCGCCGTGCTGGTGGGTGCCGCCAAGGACGGCCTGTCCGTGGGTATGGAGCGCAGCTGGAAGCTGCTGGGCAAGAAGCCCCGCATGATCTTCGTCAACCGCACCGACGAGGACAACAGCGACTATCAGGCCTGCCTGGATGCTCTGAAGGGCAAGTTCGGCCAGTCCGTGGTTCCCATTGTGGCCCCGGTCATTGACGGCAACAAGAAGGTCACGGGCATCGTGGATCTGCTGCATAACACCGCTTACGAGGTCAAGGGCGGCAAGGCTGCTGCCTGCGCCATTCCCGCCGATATGGCCGACGAGGTAGAGGCCCTGCGGGCTGAGCTGATGGAGGCCGCCGCCGGCTCCGACGAGGAGCTGATGGAGAAGTTCTTCGACACCATGGAGCTGTCCGCCGAGGACATGGCCCGCGGCCTGAAGCTGGGCGTCCGGGACGGCAGCGTTTGCCCGGTGCTGTGCGGCTCCGCCGTCACCGGTCTGGGCGTGGAGATGCTGATGCAAACCATTCTGGATCTGGTCCCCGTGGCCACGGATATGCCGGCTGAGACGGCGCAGGACGACGACGGCAACGATGTCGAGGTGGCCTGCGATCCCAACGGCCCCACCGCCGCCATCGTCTTTAAGACCATCTCTGATCAGTACGGCAAGTACTCCATGGTGAAGGTGCTCCGTGGCAGGATCACCAGCGATATGGCCCTGTATAACCCCGCCACCGGCAACACCGAGAAGCTGGGCCGCCTGTACATCATGAAGGGCAAGAAGGGCGAGGAGGTCAAGGAGATCTGCTGCGGCGACATCGGCGCCATCGGCAAGATGGATAAGGTCAAGACCGGCAACACCCTGTGCGACCCCAAGCGCATCGTGCGCCTCCACGGCATGGATTATGCCCAGCCCTGCTACAGCCGTGCCATCTCCCCCAAGACCAAGCAGGAGGTGGAGAAGCTGGGTACCGGCCTCAACAAGCTCAACGAAGAGGACCCCACCTTCCATGTGGTCAACAACGCCGAGACCCACCAGACCGTGATCTCCGGTGCCGGCGATATCCAGATCGACGTGCTGTGCTCCAAGCTCAAGAGCCGCTTCGGCGTGGATGCCGAGCTGTCCGCTCCCAGAGTGGCTTACCGTGAGAAGATCCGCTCCACCGTCCGCAAGCAGGGCCGCTATAAGAAGCAGACCGGCGGCAGCGGCCAGTTCGGTGACGTGCATATCATCTTCGAGCCTCAGACCGAGCAGGAGGATATGATCTTCGCCGAGAACGTGTTCGGCGGCTCCGTGCCCAAGAACTACTTCCCCGCCGTGGAAAAGGGCCTGCGTGAGAGCTGCCTGCACGGCGTGCTGGCGGGCTATCCCGTGGTGTACCTGAAGGCGACGCTGGTGGACGGCTCCTACCACCCGGTGGACTCCTCCGAAATCGCTTTCAAGCTGGCCGCCAATCTGGCCTTCAAGGCCGCCCTGCCGGAGGCCAAGCCCGTGCTGATGGAGCCCATCGGGAGCCCATCGGTGAACTGAAGGTCACGGTGCCTGACAACTACGTGGGCGACGTCATGGGTGACCTGAACAAGCGCCGGGGCCGCGTCATGGGCATGAACCCCACCGGCGACGGCGAGACCGTGCTGGAGGCCGAGGTTCCCATGGCCGAGATGATGAGCTACGCCATCGACCTGCGGTCCATGACCCAGTCCCGTGGTACCTTCACCTTCAACTTCGTCCGCTACGAGGATTGCCCCGCTGCGGCGCAGGAGAAGGCCATTGCCGAGGCCAAGGCTCTGGCCGATGCCGAGTAAAGCTGCTATAAAAATACGCCGGAGGACCCTCCTCCGGCGTATTTTCGCTGCCGCAAAAAAGTTCATGGAAAGTTTTTCTAAATGTTGCATTTGCAACTTATAATCCTCTGGATTCCGTGCTATACTTAGACCATCCCAAGGGGGGAACGCCCCCGGAGAGTAAAAAACCATCAACGAATGATAAAAATATGGAGGTAATGATTATGAAGAAGTGGGTATGTCCTGTTTGCGGTTACGTTCACGAAGGTGAGAATCCCCCGGCCGAGTGTCCGGTGTGCCACGTCAGCGGTGACAAGTTCACCCTGCAGGCAGAGGAAAAGACCTGGGCCGCCGAGCACGTGGTGGGCGTAGGCAAGGTGTTCGGTGAGGATGTTCCCGCCGAGGTCCGTGAGGAGATCATCGCCGGTCTGCGTGCCAACTTCGAGGGCGAGTGCTTCGGCAGGTAATTTTATCAGGCCATTTCCCGTGGGCTCATCGGAAAAATCCGCTTCCCCTCTTTTCCTTAAATCGTTTATTTACCTAATTCCGCATGGTAGTTCTCTCGCGTATAGTCTCCCATTAGCTCCTCAGCATTCGGTGTTTCCGTTTCCCTGCGACGCTGTTTCTGCCTGCTGGTTCTCGTTCGATGTATTTTCCGTGTTCTGTCCCTGCGAATGATCTGTATTTTCCGCCTTGCCATTGCTGCAACAGCGCAATCAGCTTTTTCATACGCTCTTTCCACTCGTTTCTTTTGAATACATGAAAAAATGGGACAGGATGTTCTCCTGTCCCATTTTGTTTGGTGCAGTTACTGCTCCTTGTGGTCGTCCTGGTTGCCGGAAACGGCATCCTTGGCCTTGCTGACCACATTCTCCACCATGTCGGGCTGGGTATTGGTATAGCTGCCATCCCGATACTGATCACCGCCGAAGGCCAGGATCAGCTGGAAAATGAAGGGCAGCAGCAGAAGGCCGATACCGAAGCCGACGCCCTGATTGAAGGCCTTGGCCCAGTCGATGTTCATCTTGATGACGAAATAGATGTTGTAGATGGGGATCAGCAGCAGAAGGAACTTCCAGCCGTTGCCGTACAGCTCCTGACACAGTACATAGGTGTTGTAGATGGGGACGATGCCCTCCCAGCCCTGACGGCCCATCTTCTTGAAGATCATCCACTCCGCCACCAGCGTCAGGATACCGATAATCAGGCTCAAAATCATACCATACTCTCTCCTTTTGTTTTTTTGCAGAACGCACAAAATACACCGTACGTCCCTTCCTCGAGTATATCAGATTTTTTGCAAAAATCAACCGATTTCTTGAAAAACCAGCAAAAATTTCACTGCTCGCTCTGGGCCTGACAGAACTGCCGCCCGGCGTGGTCGATGGTGTAGTTCTCCCGATAGATCAGCTGGCTGATGGGAAGCAGGGAATACCCCTCACGGGCCATGTGGTCCAGAATGGCCGGCAGCGCCTCCGGCGTGTGGAGGGCGGCGTTGTGGAATAGCACGATGCTGCCGGGAGAGAGCTTGGAGGTGACCCGCTGGCAGATGGTGTCGGCGTCATAGTCCTTCCAGTCCAGACTGTCCACGTCCCACTGGATGGGCTCCATGCCCATGGAGCGGATGGCGGAGATCACGTGGTCGTCGTACTCGCCGTAGGGGCAGCGGATGAGGCAGGGGGTCACGCCGGTGATGGCGGCGGTGAGGGCGTTGTAGTGGTCGTGGTGGAGGGAGTGGTTCATGACCTCATGCCCGGCGTCGTGGAGGGCCTTCACGGACTCCGGGTACTTATCCACCCAGTCACCCACCACGAAGAAGGTGGCCTTGACGTTGTATTTGCCCAGAATGTCAATGAGCATCTGAGTGTCCTCGTTGCCCCATGCGGCGTCGAAGCTGATGGCACAGACCTTCTCCTCCCGCTCCACCGAGTAGATGGGAAGCTGCCGCTTGGCGGCGGAGGCGCTGACGAAGCCGGAGCCTCCCACAGCCATGAAAATACCGGCGGCCACCAGCGCCGTCAGGAATCGATGAAGTACATCCGCTTGGCGGAGTCCGTCGGGCAGCAGGATGCCCTTGTCCTCATAGTTGAGGATCATGCGTCGGGTAATATGCAGGGACTTGGCCACCTCACCGATGGACATCAGACGGCTGTTGCGCTCACTCATGACGAACTCTCCAGATTTTGCCATATTTTCTTAAAAAGTACTTGCATCGTACATTGGTGTACGGTATATGCTCAGTATACAGAAAGATGCAGGTCATTGCAAGTGGTAACTGCAAAATACAAAAGACCTGCCAGGGAGGAAATCTATGAAAAAGCGAATCGCCAGCGTACTGGTAGCGTTGGTGATGGTACTGAGTCTGGTCCCCAAGACGTCATGGGCGTGGACCTCGACGGTGACTACCCTCGAGCAGCTCAAAAGCGCCATGAGTGAGCTCTCTTACAACAATACCATCGAAATCGTTGTAAGCGGTACCATCGAAATCAGCGAAACTCTGAACATCAGACCCACCCGCACCACCAACGGCAGCATGGCTTGGTATGAGTATTACAACCAGCGTGTGGTCATCAGCGGCGCCGATGCCAATAGCAAGCTGGTGCGTGCCGAGGGCTTCAAGGGCAGCCTGTTCAATCTGACGGGTGAGCAGGGGTATAGCGGTGCAGGCGGCTCGGATCATCCCGCCTATGCCGCCCTGACCCTGAAGGACATCGCCGTGGACGGCGGCGGCGACAAGACGGCTGCCACAAATCCTGCCATCTACGTGAGCCGGTACGGCACGCTGACGCTGGATGACGGAGCCGTGCTCCGCAACTGCAAGAGCCAGTATTACGCCGGCGGCGCTGTGGGCCTGTTTGCCGGCACGTCGGAATTTGTCATGAACGGCACCGCCCGCATGGAGGATAACGAGGCCGATTACGGCGGCGGTGTGTATGTGGCGAGTATACTGGCTGCCTTCACCATGAATGGCGGCACCATCGCCAATAACACCGCAACGAAGTACGGCGGCGGCGTATATTGCGAGGCCAACAAGCAGTATGGCTCCAACGACACCGCCAAGATCAATCTCAACGGCGGCACGATTACCGGCAACACCGCCGGGATCGCCGGCGGCGGTGTGTACTTCGGTGGTATGACCACCTGCAAAGTAGCCGGTACAGTGAATATCACCGGCAATACGCAGGGGGACGACAAGGCCGCCAGCAATCTGCACGTGGCTGCCTCGGCGGAGGATCAGGCCGTCCTTGCAGGCAATGTTTCCTCCGACTCCCGCATCGGACTCAACGCCGATCTGATCCCCGCCTATCGCATCGTGCGGGGCTCCTCCGATACCAATGTGTTTACCAGTGACCGCGCCAACTGCGCCGTCACGAAGAACGGGTCCGTCAGCTTCAATCTGGACCTGCTGGCCAATGAGGAGCACACTCACTGCGTGTGCCTGCAGAACCAGAACTATGGCCCCTACCACGACCACGATAAGAACACCAAGTGGGTCGGCATCAGCAGCCTGAAGTCCGTCAAGAGCTACGGCTGCTACTATCTGCTCAATGATGTAACCACCACCGATGAGGGGTGGGGCAGCAACTTGGATGATGTGCGGATCTGCCTCAACGGGCATAATATCATTCTGGAAAACGGGTATTATCGCCCATACATTCATGTGACGAACTATCATACCCTGACCATCACCGACTGCGCCGAGGAGGCCGGTCAGATCACCCGCAAAGACACGGCGGATCCCAAGGGTGCCTGCATCGTAGAGATCGACGCCGGCTGCAAATTTAATATGTTCGGCGGCGAGATCACCGGCTTGGACAGCTCCGAAAACAGCGCCCCTTACCCCGCCGCTGTGTTCAACAGGGGTACCTTTAACCTCTGCGGCGGCAAGATCACCGGCAATAAGTCCCATGCCGTGTATAATGAGAACGCCACGATGAATCTGTATGGCGGCGAGATCAGCGGCAATGATACCACCTACACCGATGCTTCCGCCGGTGCTGCCGTTGTCCTGGTTTCCGGCTCCACCCTGAATATGAGCGGCGGCACCATCAAGGATAACATCTCCAATACCCTCGGCGGCGGTGTATACGCCAAGGGCATCCAGAGCCGCAGCAGCACGATGAACTTCTCCGGCGGCGAGATCAGCGGCAACCGTGTCAACAGCACCAATGACGACCTGGGCTTTGACGGCGGCGGCGGTGTCTATGTGGATCTGTATACGACTCTGGACCTCTCCGGTACCGCCCGCATCTCCGGCAACTACGCCTGTGCGGCCGACTATAAGGAGAGCGCCACCTTCGGCGGCGGCGATGGCGGCGGCGTGTACCTCTATTCCAAGAGCGACTTCAGCATGAGCGGCGGCTCCATTCAGGATAACACCGTCGATGACCGTGGCGGCGGCGTGTTTGTCCGTGGTTACGACCATACCATCACCCTGTCCGGCCGCTCCATCATCCAGAACAACGTCGATAAGGACAATCAGGACAACAACCTGTATCTGGAGAACTCGTCGCAGCAGGTCAGCGCCAGAAGACTCAGCAGCGGTGCCGATATCGGCATCAGCAGCGGCAGAACTCTGGCCAGCGGACAGACCGTCCAGATCAGCAGCGACGCCTGCACAGGCAGCATCCAGTACGTCAGCGCCGACCGGGCGGGCTACGAGACCTATCTGAACTCTGAGGGCCTGATCTATCTCCGCCTCAAGACCTATCAGGTCAGCGTCACCCTGCCGAACGGCCTCACCTATAAGAACGGCGGCCGGCTGACGCAGGATTGTCTGGATCTGACGCCCATCACCATCAGCGTTACCGATCCCGACAATTACTACATCCCCGACGGGTACAGCGTGACTCTCAACGGCATCACCGCCGCCAAGGTTGACAGCTATACCATCCGTGTCACAGGTACGGCCACGGCGGATACCGCCATGACACTCACCGCCCCCACGGAGAAAACGGCCCAGACCCAGCCCCCCACCGGCCTTACCGTGACCCATCCCCAGAGTCGGACGGGCTACGGCCGCATCAACGGCACCAACAACAGCATGGAGTATCGCCCCGTGGGCGGCACCAGATGGAGCCAGTGCGGCAGCGCCTTCACCTCCGCTCTGGCCGGCACCTATGAGGTCCGCTATGCGGCTACCGAGACCCGGAAGCCCTCTCCGTCCACTACTGTCACCCTGAACCAGTATCTGGAGGCCATCCCGGTTCCCACGGTCTACGGCCCCTTCACCTATAACGGCAACTGGCAGTACGGTCTGCTGCCCGGCGAAGTCTACGGCTACGAGCTTGTGGGCAGCGGCTATAGAGCCTGCCGCGTGGGTACCTATACCGTTACCGTCCGCCCCGCAGCGGGCTTCAAGTGGAGCGACGGCACCACCGGCGAAAAGAAGCTCCGGTGGGAGATCGTGAAACGCACTCCCGCAGCGGGCGACTTCACCTTCACCGCTCCGGAAAATCTGGAGTATGACGGCACCGCCAAGGAGGCCACCGTTCGCTGGAGCACCGGAGGCGACCGGACCATGGGCATGGGCTATTGGCCCGACAACACCTTTACCGTCATCTATAAGCAAAACGGCAAGGCCGTGGCCGCTCCCACGGATATGGGTACCTATCAGGTCTACGTCACCGTTCCCGGCAACGAGGACATCAACGCCGTCAGTGAGTTGACCGATCCCAGCTGGACCTTTACCATCACCCACACCGGCAACCACCAGTGGGGCGATTGGCAGCACGATGACACCCAGCACTGGCGGTCCTGCGCCGTTCCCGGCTGCCAGGTGAAGGACTCTCTGGGCAGCCATGACGGCACTGCCACTTGCACCAAGAAGGCCACCTGCAGCATCTGCGGCGCCACCTATGGCACCACGGATCCCAACCATCATGACCTGACCCATCACGACGGAACCGCCGCCACCTGCACCCAGCCGGGCAGTCTGGAGTACTGGCAGTGCAGCGACTGCCACAAGCTGTTCGCTGACGCAGGGGCTACCCAGCCCATCACCGATACCGTCATTCCGGCTACCCACCACGCCAATGCCCAGCGCACGGCAGGCGACCCCGCCACCTGCACGCAGGATGGCTACGCCGCCTACTGGTACTGCCCGGATTGCGGCAGCTACTTCGCTGATGCCGACGGCAAGCTGGACGAGAGCAAGACCTACACTGGTCCGGAGGATTTCTATCAGGCGGCTCTGGGTCACAGCTTCACCCACTACGTCTACGACAACAACGCCACCTATGACGACGACGGCACGGAGACGGCTCAGTGCGACCACGGCTGCGGCCTGACGGATACCCGCACCAAGGTGGGCTCTAAGCTCATCGACGAGGCGGCTCCTGCGGTGGAGGGCGTCACGGACGGCAGCACCTACTGCCTGACGGCAGAGATCACCGTTACCGACCCCAATCTGGAGAGCGTGACCCTCAACGGCCAGCCCGTGGAGCTGGTGGACGGTAAGCTCACCGTTTCCGCTGCCGAGGGCGTCCAGACCCTGACGGCCACCGACCGCTTCGGCAACACCGTTACCGTCACCTTCACCGTGAACGCCCAGCATACGGAGGGCGAGGGCAAGATCACCACGCCTGCCACCACGGAGCGTGAGGGCGTCAAGACCTACGCCTGCACCGTGTGCGGCCAGGTGCTGCGGACCGAGTCCGTGACCAAGCTGCCCGCTCCCGCAGAGCCCACCACCCCCGCCGTTCCCACCGGCGACACCCTGGCGACTTGACGATTCTCGTTAAGTTATCCATAGTTTAGACCCTCTTTACAAATTTTTCCATGCACAGGAGACAACTCCGATTGCACGTATTATAACACGCTTTTTTTCAAATGCCAATACTAAATAGTGAATAGTTTCTAAATTTTCAGCGGAAAAAACAAAATTTTACAGAAAAGTAATATTTTTGGAATATTTATGATAAAAAACAGGTGGGAGATTTCCGTGTAATGGAAAATCTCCTTTTATTTTGCTCACAGCTGTGCTACAATAATAAGCTGAAACAGAGATAAGCTGGGGCAAACAGAGTGGCAGGACCTACTACCTGCTGTTCGCCATTTTCCCGCTGCTGATCTTCGTCAGCACCCTGCTGGGTATTCTGGAGCTGGATGTGGACAGCATCGTCACCGGCCTGCGGCAGATCGTGCCGGGGGACGTGGCGGAGGTGGTGCGGGGCTATCTGGAATACGTTTCCGGCAACGCCAGCCGCCAGCTCATGTGGTTCAGTCTGGTGTTTTCCATCTGGTTCCCCATGCGGGCCACCGGCTGCCTGCTGCACTCGCTGCGCAAGGCCTTCGGTAAGGGCCAGCCCAAGAACATCCTGCTAGATCAGCTGAAAATTTTTCTCTTCGCCATCTGGCTCATGGTATCCATCGGCCTGACGCTGCTGATGATCACCGTGGGCCGCCGGGCGCTGTACTTTGTGTCGGGGATCATCACCGTACCGGACGGCTTCATCAACCTCTGGAGCAAGCTCCGCTTCGTGGCGGTGGCACTGCTGATGTTCGTGCTGGTGACGGTGCTGTATATGCTGGCGCTGGGCCGCCGATGCCCGTTGCGGGAGGTGGCACCGGGCGTGGCCGTGTCGCTGGCGGCGTGGATGCTGCTGTCGCTGGCCTTCTCCTATTATGTGGAAAATCTGGCACACTATACCCAGCTCTACGGCTCCATCGCCACCATTGTGGTGGTGCTGCTGTGGCTGTATATGAGCGGGACGGTGCTGATTTTAGGCGGTGAGCTGAATGCGGTGGTGCTGCACCGGCGCACCCAGCGCCGTCGTGCGGCAGAGGAAAAGGCGGCGGAAAAGGCTGCCCGGCCGACACGGCAGGAAGCTGCGGCGCAGAAGCCTTCCGGGGCGACGCAGCCGCCCCGACAGCCACAGCCGCCTAAACCGGCAGAGCAGCCGGGAAAGGCGAATCCACCCAAACCGGCGGAGCCACTTAAGCAGACGCAGGGGCAGCCGCCGCAAGAAGCAATACCTCCGGAAAAAGAGCAGCCGGAACGACCGGGAAAGGAACAGTCAGGCTCATGAAGATCATCATTGTAGGAAACGGAAAGGTGGGCTACGCTATCGCCCGCCAGCTGGCGGTGGAGGGCCACGACATCACCATGGTGGACTCCTCCCCGGTGGCGCTGGCCCGTGCTGACAGCACCCTGGACCTCATGTGCGTGGAGGGCAACGGCGCCAGCATCAGTGTGCTGGAGGAGGCCGGTGCCCGGACGGCGGATCTGGTCATCGCTGTCAGCAATCTGGACGAGACGAATCTGGTGTGTTGCCTCATCGCCAAAACCATGGGGGCCAAGCACACCATCGCACGGGTGCGGAATCCGGACTACCGCCGGGACGCCGCCCTGCTGAAGCGGGAGATCGGGATGGACATGGTCATCAACCCCGATCTGGCGGCGGCACGGGAGATCGCCCGCATCCTCAGCTTCCCCTCCGCCTCCTCCGTGGAGCCCTTCGCCGGCGGCCGTATCGACATGATCGGCATACAGGTGACGGAGCGGGACCGGTTTTACGGGGTGGCCCTCAGCGAGTTCCATCGTATCCGCTCGGCGGAGGTGCTGATCTGCGCCGCCCAGCGGGGGGACGAGTGCATCATCCCCAACGGCAACTTTGTGCCGAGAGAGGGCGACAAGCTCTACATGGTGGGTACCAAGTCCGAGCTCCAGAAAATGCTGCGGGCTATGGGCCGCACCCAGCAGCGGGTCAAAACCGTGTCCCTGCTGGGGGGCAGCCGCATCGCCATGTATCTCACGTGGGAGCTGGCGGTGAGCAATACCAAGGTCTGCATCGTGGAGCAGAAGCACGATAAGTGCCTTCAGCTGGCGGCCCAGCTGCCTACGGCCATGATCATCGAGGGCGACGGCACGGAGGAGGAGTTGCTGACCAGCGAGAATATCTTCCAGGCGGATGCCTTCGTCTCCCTGACGGGCCGGGACGAGGAGAATCTGCTGATGGCCCTGACGGCTCGGCGGGCGGGCGTCCCCAAGGTGCTGGCCAAGATGACCCGCCCCAACTACATGGATCTGGTCCGGGATATGCGGGTGGGCAGCATCGTCAGTCCCAAGGATATCGTGGCCAACCAGATCACCCGCTACGTCCGGGCATTGGCCAATTCCGAGGGCAGCGCCGTGGAGAGCTTGTATAAGATGCTGGGCGGCGCCGTGGAAGCGCTGGAGTTCACCGCCACGGCCCGGAGCCGTGCGGTGCTGAATAAGCCCCTGCGGGCGCTGTCCCTGAAGGATGACGTGCTGGTGGCGGCCATTGCACGGGGCAGCGAGATCATCATCCCCGGCGGCACCAGCATCATTCAGGAGGGCGACCATGTGGTGGTGGTCACCAATGCCCATACCTTCGACGATCTGGGGGACATTCTGGCGTGAACACAAAAGCCGTGGCCCATGGCCACGGTTTTTTTCGCAAGGAGGGGAGACTGCATGACACGGGATCGTGAGACGGCCCGCCGCATCGCACAGGAGGTGCAGCCGCTGGGCGGCAGCGTCTACTATGTGGGCGGCTGCGTCCGGGACCGCCTGCTGGGCCGGGAGAGCAAGGATCTGGATATCGAGGTTCACGGCGTCACCCCCCAGCAGCTGGAGAGCGTGCTGGACTGGATGGGCGGCCGTCGGACGGTGGGGGCCAGCTTTGGCGTCTACGGACTGGCGGGCTGCGGACTGGACATCGCCATGCCCCGGCGGGAGACCACCGTGGGCCGGGGCCACCGGGACTTCACCGTGGAGGTGGACCCGTGGCTGGGGCCGGAGAGAGCCGCCCGCCGCCGGGATTTCACCGTCAACGCCCTGATGGAGGACGTGCTCACCGGTCAGGTGCTGGACTTCTTCGGCGGCCGGGAGGATCTCCGTCGGGGCCTCCTACGCCATGTGGATGACCGCTCCTTTCCGGAGGATCCCCTGCGGGTGCTGCGGGGAGCGCAGTTCGCCGCCCGCTTCGGCTTCACCGTGGCGGAGGAGACGGTGGCCCTGTGCCGCACCATGGATCTGTCGGCCCTGTCTCGTGAACGGGTGGAGGGGGAGCTGCAAAAGGCCCTCCTGCAGGCGCCCCGCCCTTCTATCTTCTTCCGCACACTGGATACCATGCACCAGCTGCGCCCGTGGTTCACGGAGGTGCAGCGCTTACAGGGCGTCCCCCAGCCGCCCCGCTACCACGGGGAGGGGGATGTGTGGGAGCACACCATGGCGGTGCTGGATGCCGCCGCCGAGCTGCGGCCCCAAGCAGCCCAGCCCATGGCCCTGATGCTGGCGGCACTGGCCCACGACTTCGGCAAGGTCACCGCCACCACGGAGTCAGGCGGCGTCATCCACGCTTACGGCCACGAGGAGGCGGGTCTGCCGCCGACGGAGGACTTCCTGCGCCGGGTGATCGGGGAGAAGGCTCTCCACCGGTGCGTGAAAAATCTGGTGGCCCTGCACATGAAGCCCAACGCCATGGCACTGAGTGGGGCCTCCGTCAAGTCCACCAACCGTCTGCTGGACGCCGCCATAGAGCCGGGGGACCTGATCCTGCTGGCGCTGGCGGATCACCGTGGCTCCCGGTGCGACCCGCCCCGTCCGGACCCGGAGCCCTTCCTGCGGCAGCGGCTGGAGGTCTACCGGGCCGCCATGGCCCGCCCCATGGTCACCGGCAGCGACCTGATCTCCGCCGGACTGACCCCGGATCGGGACTTCTCCCAGCTGCTGGCCTACGCCCGCAAGCTCCATCTGGCGGGGCTCGACCGGGAGGCAGCCCTGCGGCAAACGCTGGCCTACGCCCGCAAGCTTTCAAAAAAGCATCAAAAAGAAGGCTGAGCATCCGCTCAGCCTTCTTTTTATGGAGTTTTTTACAGCAGGTGGAAGTTCACCACCAGACCGGCGAACACGATGGAGACCATGCTCAGCAGCTTGATGAGGATGTTGATGGCGGGGCCGGAGGTATCCTTGAAGGGATCGCCCACGGTGTCGCCCACCACGCCTGCCTTGTGGCAGTCGGAGCCCTTGCCGCCGAAGTGACCGGCCTCGATGTACTTCTTGGCGTTATCCCACGCACCGCCGGCGTTGGCCATGTAGATGGCCATCAGGAAGCCGGTGACGGTAGCGCCGGCCAGCATACCCACAACGCCCATGTGGCCCAGGATCAGGCCCACCACGATGGGGCAAACCACAGCGATGATGGTGGGCAGGACCATCTCGTGCAGAGATGCCTTGGTGCACAGGTCCACGCAGCGGGCATAGTCGGGATTGGCCTTGCCGTCCATCAGACCGGTGATCTCCCGGAACTGACGGCGCACCTCCAGCACCACGCTCTGGGCGGCACGGCCCACGGAGTTCATGGTGAGGGCGGCGAACACGAAGGGCAGGCAGGCGCCGATGAACAGACCCACCAGCACCACGGGGTTCATGAGGCTGAAATCCTGGAAGGTGACGTCATCGCCCACCTCCTTGACCTTCTCGATGTAGGAGGCCATCAGGGCCAGAGCGGTCAGAGCGGCGGAGCCGATGGCGAAGCCCTTGCCGGTGGCGGCGGTGGTGTTGCCCAGAGAGTCCAGAGCGTCGGTGCGCTGGCGGACCTCGGGAGCCAGACCGGCCATCTCAGCGATGCCGCCGGCGTTGTCGGCTACGGGGCCGTAAGCGTCGGTGGCTAGCGTGATGCCCAGCGTGCTCAGCATACCCACGGCGGCCAGAGCGATGCCGTACAGGCCCATGCCGGTGGAGGCAGCGCCGCCGGAGCAGAAGTAAGCCACCAGAATGCAGATGGCCACAATGATGATGGGAACAGCGGTGCTCAGCATACCCAGACCCAGACCGCCGATGATGATGGTGGCGGCACCGGTCTGAGACTTGGAGGACAGATCCTGCGTGGGCTTGAAGGTGTCGGAGGTGTAGTACTCCGTGGCCTTACCGATGAGCACACCGGCGATCAGACCCGCCAGAATGGCGAAGTACAGGCCCAGATGCGCCTTGCCCAGCAGGGAGATCACCAGCGGGCAGGCGATGATGGCGATGAGGATAGCGGACAGGTTGGTACCACGGGACAGGGCCTTCAGCAGGGTGCGCTGGTCGGCCTGCTCGTCGGTGCGGACGAAGAAGGTGCCGATGATGGAGCAGATGATGCAAGAAAACCGCTTAAAATGGAAAAACGGGGCAAAAATCGGCGGCAGCGGCGGAACGCTTGCGGAATTTGTGACAGAATTTTCTTGTGGGAAGCTGGGAAAAATGTTTTTAAAAATTTTTTTTAAAAACATTTTTCCTTCAAATAAAAGCAAATTCACAAAAAATACACAAAAAGACTCCCATTCACTTTTTACGCAAAAACTGATGAATCAAAAATTGGATACAGAAATTCTTTCGTCATTTTTCAGGAGGTTTCAAACATATGGAATATCAGGAAGTTTTGCAAAACGCCCGCACCTGCATGGGACCCTACTGCAAGGCGTGTCCCGTGTGCAACGGTCAGGCGTGTAAAAATACCATCCCCGGCCCAGGCGCCAAAGGCTCCGGCACCGGCTTTATCAGCCTGCGGAACTATCCATCGGGGAAAACCGTCCCGGCACTTATTCGGCCATCGGCTGGCCCTGCCGGTGATGGCGGCTCCTGGATACCATCGGGGATAAACCGTCCCTATAACCGGCTGCTGCTGGCGGCCTGTGCTAAGGCAGGCATCGTGGCCTTCACCGGCGACGGCGTGGACCCGGCGGTGATGGAGGGCGCCACGCAGGCCATCCGGGCCCAGCAGGGCTGCGGTGTGCCTACGGTGAAGCCCTGGGACCGGGAGACCCTGATGCAGAAGCTGGACTTGGCTCTGACCGCCGATCCCATGGCCATCGCCATGGACATCGATGCCGCCGGTCTGCCCTTCCTCCGCAACCGGATGCCGCCTGCCGGCAGCAAGACCGCGGTCCTCAAGGAGGCCGGGGCCTCCGCCATCGTGGTGTCCAACCACGGCGGCCGGGTGCTGGATCAGTGTCCCGCCACGGCGGAGGTGCTGCCCGCCATTGCCGACGCCGTGGGCGACCGGGTCATGGTGCTGGTGGACGGCGGCATCCGCACAGGGCTGGATGTGTTCAAGGCGCTGGCGCTGGGAGCGGACGGCGTTCTCATCGGCCGTCCCTTCGTCACCATGGTCTATGGCGGCGGCGAGGAGGGCGTGGCAGCCTACGTCCGCAAGCTGGCGGATGAGCTGTCGGATACCATGGCCATGTGCGGCGCCCACAGCCTGAAGGAGATCTGCCGGGAGATGCTCTGGCAGGGCTGATGCGGACTGATGCGGTCTGATACACATATCATTCTATTCGGCTATCATGGGAACATATTCTGCTGCTATGACATTTTGGCCGGATTTGTTCCGATATTCTAAAAATTCGTGACAGGAGGCGCTTATGTACATTACATGGTTGGGCCACAGCTGCTTTCGGCTGGAGTCGGCGGGCTACGGACTGGTCATCGATCCCTATCGGGTTGTGGCGGGCTATCCGCCGCTGCGGGTGGAGGCCAACGCCGTTTATATCAGCCACCACCACTTTGACCACGACTGTCTGGAGGCGGTGACACTGCTGCCCGGCGGGGAAAATCCCTTTACGGTGGAGACGTTCTCCACCTTCCATGACGACTGTCAGGGCGCTCTCCGGGGCGATAACACCGTTCATATCTTCCGGGCGGAGGGCATGACCGTGGTGCATCTGGGGGACTTGGGCTGCGCCCTGACAGCGGCGCAGGAGGAAAAAATTTCGGGTTGCGATGCGCTGATGCTGCCGGTGGGCGGCACCTATACCATCGATGCCGCTGCGGCGGCGGAGCTGGTGCGTCGGCTGCACCCCCGACTGGTGCTGCCCATGCATTTCCGGAGAGGGGAGCAGGGCTTCCCGGAGCTGACCACGCTGGAGGACTTTCTCTCCCGCCTCCCGGAGCAGCCGGTACACCGACTGACGGGGGAGACGCTGGATCTGACGTCCAAAGGGACGTCAGGCATCGTGATCTTCCCCCGTCGGTAAGGGAAAATTCTGTCCGGTTTTTGTCCGGAAAATGTCCAAAAACCAGAGTAGGTATAAGCCCCTCCGTTTTCGTGTACACTGAGGTATCAGGTACATGGAAACGGAGGGCTTTTACATGGCAGAAAAACGGTGGCGCACTTGGGAGACGGTGGGCCTGCTGGTGGTGCTGGCGGCGGGGAACCTGCTGCACTTTATCTACGACTGGACGGGGCAGAGTCCCATAGCGGCGCCGCTGGCCGCCGTCAACGAATCCACCTGGGAGCACATGAAGCTTTTCATCACTCCGTGGGTGCTGTGGTCGCTGGTGGAATGCATCGCCCTACGGGGTCACGGCTCCCTGCTGCCCGCCCGTGGATTGGGGCTGCTGACGGGCCTTGCGGCCATCCCGGCGCTGTTTTACACCTATCAGGGAATTTTGGGCCGGGGGATCATGTGGGTGGATGTACTGATTTTCCAGCTGGCGGTGCTGCTGGCCTTTTGGGTCAGCTGGAGCGTTCAGGCCCGGCGGGTGCTGGACGGGCCGGTGTGGCAGATCTTAGGCGGCGTGACGCTGCTGGCGGTGTGGGGGCTGGCCATCTGGTGGACCTACGCACCGCCCCAGCTGCCGCTGTTCGTGGATCCCACCGACGGAAGCCGGGGCATCCCACTGCGGTAGGTCTGCGGGTGGGGGAGACGGCTTGCAAAATGTGATAAGCGGGCAAGGGCAGGCACGCCGGAGGGCGTGACTGCCCTTGCCGATTTGCCGCATCCGCTTGCCGGTGGGAGAGCATCGTCCGGGTTTCGGCGACCGGAGGGGCGATGACCCGGTTGGATGTCCCGATATTGGGATTTTTTCTTGACCGGGGGGAGCGCATGGGGTATAATCGAACCAACTGTATATGACAGGTCAGAAACGGAGGCGTGCAATGAAAAAGATCGTGCATAAATCGGCTGCGCCCATATACGCAGCGGCGGTGGTATGGGTGCTGTATGCCCTACTGCTGCCCCTGTACAAGCCGGGCCACTTCATCATGGCGGCTGCGGCGTCGGTGGTGGTATTTCTCATCGCCCGCATCTTCTGCAAGGACGTTGTGGAGGAGGTGGAGGAGAAGCCCCAGCCCACCGGCAACCCGGAGCTGGATAAGATGGTCTCCGACGGTGAGCTGGCCATCCGGGAGATGAAGCGCCTCAACGACAGCATCAAGGACGAGACCATCAGCCGGCAGATCGACCGGCTGGAGGAGATCTCCAACAAAATCTTCGACTGTGTTAAGGCAGATCCCAAGAAGCTGCCGCAGATCCGTAAATTCATGAACTACTACCTGCCCACCACGCTGAAACTCCTCAACGCCTATGACCGCATGAGCAGTCAGGGCGTGGAGGGTCAGAACATCAGCGGCACCATGGAGCGGGTGGAGAGCATGATGAGCACCATTGTCACTGCCTTTGAACGGCAGCTGGACAGTCTCTTTGGGGATCAGGCGCTGGATATCTCCACGGATATCACGGTGCTGGAGAACATGATGGCCCGTGAGGGACTCAGCGACGACCCCATCCACCAGACCCAGAAGGAGACTCCAGCGGCGGAGGAGAGGGAGAGCGGCGAGGACGGCGACGGCATCCGGCTGGAGCTGTAAAAAGACCCTGAGAGGAGGGCGGCCCATGGGGCGGCGCCCTCCGGGAAATGCGAGTAAACAAACAATATGAGATAGAAAGGAACTATGACCATGACAGACAACATGATGCCTGAACTGACCCTGGAGCCTACGGCGGCGGCCGAGGCCGTTCCCCAGCTGACGCTGGAGCCTACGGCTCCCGAAGTGCCGGAGCCGGAGGAGAAGAAGATCGAGCCGGTGGAGATGGATGAAAAGCTCCTGACCGACGAGGAGAAGAAGGCGGTGGAGGAGTTTTCCCACAAGATCGATGTGCGGGATACCAACATGATCCTGCAGTACGGCGCCGCCGCACAGAAGAGCGTGGCGGGTTTCTCCGAGAGCGCCCTGAATAACGTCCGCAGCAAGGATCTGGGCGAGATCGGGCAGGACCTGAGCCGTCTGGTGGTGGAGCTGAAGGGCTTCGGCGACGGCGAAGAGAAGAAGGGCCTCATGGGCCTGTTCAAGAAGGCCGGGAACCGACTGGAGAGCATGAAGGCCCAGTACGGCAAGGTGGAGGCCAACGTGGAGAAGATCGCCCAGTCTCTGGAGCAGCACCAGATCACGCTGCTCAAGGACGTGGCCATGTTCGACCAGATGTATGAGCTGAACCTGAAGTACTACAAGGAACTGACCATGTACATTCTGGCCGGTAAAAAGCGGCTGGAGGAGGTACGCAGCGGTGAACTGGAGGAGCTTCGCAAGAAGGCGGAGCAGTCCGGCACGGCAGAGGACGCACAGGCCTATAACGATCTGGTGAACCTGTGCAACCGGTTTGAAAAGAAGATCCACGATCTGGAGCTGACCCGGATGGTGTCGGTGCAGATGGGCCCCCAGACCCGGCTGCTGCAGAACAACGACACGTTGATGATCGAGAAGATCCAGTCCTCGCTGGTGAACACCATTCCCCTGTGGAAGAGCCAGATGGTGCTGGCGCTGGGGCTGGAGCACAGCCGTCAGGCCACGGCGGCTCAGAGCGCCGTGACGGAGATGACCAACGAGCTGCTGAAGAAGAACGCCGACACCCTGAAGATGGGGACCATCGCCACCGCCAAGGAGGCCGAGCGCTCCATCGTGGACATCGAGACGCTGCAGCACACCAACCAGCAGCTCATCGAGTCTCTGGACGAGGTGGCCCGCATCCAGCAGGAGGGCGCCGCCAAGCGCAGGGAGGCCGAGGCCCAGCTGGGCCGCATCGAGGGCGAACTGAAGCAGAAGCTGCTGGAGCTGCGTGGTTAAGCTGAGAGATACGACTTCTCCGTGAAGGGAGACTACCATGAAATTTTATCAAAAACGTGGCTTTGCGCTGGTGGTGCTGGTGCTGGCCATTCTGGGCTCCTGCGTCTACGGCATCAGCAAAAAGCCCGCCGACCTGCCCCAGGTATCCTACGGCAACTGGCTGCGGGACGACGCCGACCTGCTGACGGACGAGACGGAGGAGGCGCTGCGGCAGTATGACCAGAGCTGGGACAGCGACTATCGGGCCATTATCGCCGTGGCGACGCTGGACACGCTGAACGGCTGGACCTATGAGAAGGCGGCGGCGGAGCTTGGCTCCCAGTGGGGGCTGGGCGGCAATGATATGCTGCTGCTGTTGGTAAAGGACAGCGACTACTATGTGGCGCTGGGCGACAACGTGCTGGACGCCATGACGGACACCTATCAGGCGGGCCTGCAGGGCGCTGTGGAGACTCCCTACTATCAGGGGGACTACGACGCAGCGGCGCTGGCCTTCTTCCGGCAGGCGGATGTGTTCTATGCCCAGACGCTGGGCCGTCAGCAGAGCGGCGGAAGCTATTCCGATTATGAGGATAACGGTGCGTGGCAGGGCAATGACTCCGGCTCTGTGGCGGCTGTGGTGCTGCTGGTAGTGGGCATCTTTGTGGTGTGGATCCTGCTGGATGGCCTGCGGTATCGCCGGTATCGCCGCCGCCCGGTGGTGGTAGGCGGGCCTGTGTACTATCCCGTGTTCTGGGGACGGCATCCCCGTCCGCCCCGGCGGCCTGCACCGCCCCGTGGCCCCCGTCCGCCCATGGGCGGCGGCCCCAGACCGCCGATGGGCGGCGGTCCTCGGCCCGGTGGATCCCGGCCCAGTACCCCTCGACCCTCCCGGCCTTCCGGTTCCCGGCCCTCCCGGAGCTTCGGCGGCGGGAGCCGCAGCGGCGGCTTCAGCGGCAAGGGCTTCGGCGGAAGCTCCCGTTCCGGCGGAGGCAGCCGTGGCGGCGGCTTCAGCGGGAAAGGCTTCGGCGGAGGCAAGAGATAAGCTAAATAAAAAAATAGCGGCAGAAACGAAGTTCCTGCCGCTATTTTTTCAGCTGGTTATGATTCCCGGAATAATTCGTCATAGGTGGTGTGCAGGGCGTCTCGGATGCCCCGGAGCTGGGTGGCTTCAATATGTCGGACACCACGTTCGATCTTCACCAGTGTCTCACGGGTCATGTTGATGCCCTCCAGCTGCAGCAGCTGCACCAGCTGGGTCTGCTTGATGTGTTGAGCCAGACGGATGCGGCGTATATTCTCTCCGATGCGGATGCTGTCCTGCTTGATTTTCTGTTCCACGGGCTTACCTCCCATAAAATTATGGTTCGGGGTACTCTGATATTTGCTGCTCAATTTGCCGGACGATATCGCTGGGCGGAATATCCAGCGCCTGTGCGATTTTGAAAAGGGTATCGAGGGTGGGACTCCGCAGTCCACGCTCGATTTTGCTGTAATGGGTGCGGTCCAGACCGGCCAGACCGCTGAGGACCTCCTGTGACATTCCCTTTCGGAGCCGATAGCTTTGAATCACCTGCCCCACCAGAGCGGCGCTGACCATGACCTCACCTTCTTTCCCTGTTATCATAACAGGAAGCAAAGAACGGAATGAGGTCACTTGACCCCGACGACAAAAAGGTGTAGAATGGACCTATCTAAATTGGGGGGTGGAATAGATGAAGCGGGTGGAGATACTGGTGGAGGAGAGCCTATACGAATTCTACCGGAAGGTAGGGGCGCAGGCCGGGGGCCTGCCGGCGGAGCGGGTCATGGCGGATGCACTGCTGAAGCTGGCGGGGGAGCTGTCGCTGCAGGCGCTGGAGAAAAAGCGGCGGCCGTGAGAAAGGAAAAAACCGTGGAAGCACAGCTTCCACGGTTTTTTGAACGTAAATTTTACTCGGCGGGGTAAACAGAAACCTGCTTACGATCCTTGCCCAGACGCTCGAAGCGAACCACACCGTTAGCCTTGGCGAACAGGGTGTCGTCGGAGCCACGGCCCACGTTGGCACCGGCGTGGATGTGCGTGCCACGCTGGCGAACCAGAATGTTGCCGGCCAGAACGTGCTGACCATCCGCACGCTTGGGACCCAGGCGCTTGGACTCGGAATCACGGCCGTTCTTGGTGGAGCCCATACCTTTTTTGTGGGCGAAGAATTGCAGACCAATGTTCAGCATATTTCAGTACCATCCTTTCTGCCTTTCCTTTATAACGGACTCGCTGTCGGGGGCGTCGGCTGCGGGAGCCGAAACTTCTACCCATTCAAAGCGGCTTATAAAGTATACCAGCCGGGCGCAGTTTTGTCAACGCCTTTTGGGGGAGATTTTGCGGCATTTTCTCCGGAATATTCAAAAAAATGTCATGACTTTTTCCGTACAATGGGGTACAATGAATGAAAATAAGTGTTTGGAGGAAATTTCCCTTGAGAAAGCTCTATGACGCCGCAGACCGGTTCTGCGCCCGGCATCCCCGCTTCGGCGTGCCGGATCTGATGCGCTATATCGTTATCGGCAATGTGGTGGTGTTTTTCCTGATCATGCTGACCAGAGGCACCAACGCCAATGCCCTGAACTTCCTGTATTTTGATCCGCAGATGGTGCTGCGGGGTGAGGTGTGGCGCATCGTCACCTACATTTTCGTACCCAGTACCACCAGTGTGTTCTGGCTGGTGGTGGAGCTGTATTTCTACTACTGGATCGGCTCCACGCTGGAACGGGAGTGGGGAACGGCACGGTTTAACCTCTACTATTGGAGCGGCGTGCTGCTAACGGTCATCGGCGCTCTGCTGGCCAGCGCCATTACGGGCGGCAACTTTGCGGTGGCGGGGACGAGCTATAGACGGATGGAGATATATGGAAAGATAAAAGAGGACATAGGGATCATACTGCGGAAGTTGTGCCAGCAAAAGAGCGTAGAAATCATAGAAGCACAAGCATGCCCAGACCACATCCACATGTTGATAAGCATCCCGCCGAAGTACAGCGTATCCCAGATTATGGGATACCTGAAAGGAAAGAGCAGCCTGATGATATTTGACCGACATGCCAACCTGAAGTATAAGTACGGGAATTGACGCTGAACGGCCAGC